>VYMG01000598.1_pt1 | contig 12017 bp, 12 predicted proteins | sample 5115261 | NCBI WGS metagenome assembly VYMG01 (sample SAMN12291781, study PRJNA351875) | freshwater metagenome | isolation source: freshwater lake | place: USA: Michigan, Wintergreen Lake | collected 2013-08-08 | reverse complement strand
AAAACGAGGCATTAACCGCTTAAACTTAGCCAAACGTTGTAAATGCTCGTCCACATCCCTTTGAGTTAACTTACTTTTGACCTCCACTAAAATGGCATCCGTATCATTCACTACCAATAGATCAATCTCTAAACCCTCATTATCCCGTTTTACCGAAATACCAGGGTGAAACTCATGGACATCAATACCCCGCTCCTGAAACAGACGCACCACCGCAGGACGTACTTGCCACTCGACAAACTCTCCTAAACGATTGCCCAACTCCCCAATCTGCTGACTAACTCTGTTAATTTGTTTATCCGTTTCTTTTTGAGCTTGGGATAACTCTTGTTGGGATTGAGCTAATTGCTTTAGTATTGCCCGAATGTCTTCAATAGTGGCTGTCATAATGAATTTTCTCAAGTTAAAGTGAAATTTTCTCTATTATAGCCCGATCGCTTTTTCTCCCTTGAAGTAACCGTTCAAGGGGGGACAAAATCTAGTAATCTAAAAAGACGTAGAAAAGAGCGGCTACTGTGAGAGAGTAGCATCCATGCCTCTAGGAAAGGCAGTGCTTCTCCTTCTCTGCTGCCCCAGGAGAGTCCTTCCACAGAGTCAATGCCACTGGCGGCTTGACATCCCCCCTCTGAACGGTTACAATGAAACTATAGGCCTTATGTAAGTTAAAAGCTGGAATGGTGTAAACTCCTTCGATAGATTATCTCTCTAGTGGGAGTGTTGGACTCAAACACTTGATACCTATTAGGTTGTTTTAGCTCACATCAAGCGTACTACTTTATTATCTTTCTTACAGGAAATTTTAAAGGTTTGAGCCTTCGGTAAATCTTTCGACGTACCCTAGTCATCCTGTCTCAAAAATAGCTTGAGCGATTTTTTCAGAGGATTTTCCTAATCTAAAGTAATATCCTCTGAATGTTTATAATGTTACAAATTAAGTGATTTTTACTCATTTCAGTGCAATGGCAAAAAATCAAGCTGAATCTATGTCTGATCAGAATTATCAGCAGCCAGATATGGGTGCGAAGAAAACAACGCAGGCTAGGATAGAACATCAGGATAATAAGCAAATAAAAACGGGAATTGATTCTAAAATTGATTCAGAAAAAACGTTTAAATATTCGGAGCCAACAGGAAGATTAGGGGAGATAATCCTGCGCTTAATGCCTGTGGGTCTTTTGCTCGGAGGACTGAGTTATTGGGCGATAGTTGGCAAGATTCCGACTCCTGTTCAGGGACGAGCGGTAATTTTGATTCCTCGTTCTATTGTTAATATCGAACCCCGTCAAGGTGGGCGGGTGTTGACCCTCCTGATTCAACCCGGAGATTCTGTCAAAAAAGGGCAATTACTGGCAACTTTAGAGTTTCCTGAATTAGAAACAGAATTAAAAGATAAAAAGGATAGACTAGCAGATCTCAAGCAGCAGGATAAAAGAGTTGACTCTATTGAAGTGAGTCGTCGCCAATTGAATGCAGCCTCAATAGAGCGCCAGCAAAAGGCGAATCAGCTTCAGATTAAAGCACTTCAAGTTCAATTATCCAGTAATCAAAAACAGCGAGAAGCCTATCTCTCCCATGCTCGATATCTTAAAAATTTCCAGAACTCAACGGATGAAAGACTAGCCGCCTACGATAAACTTATCGAAGAGGGGGCTGTCGCCAAGCTAGATTTTCCCTCCTATTTATTTCAGTTCAATAATCTAGAGGCTTCTAATAGTATCAATCGCGTCCAAATAGAACTCGACCGCCTGAAGGGGGTTGATGAAAGCCTGCGAGCGCAGATGAACGCATTGACAGCACAGAATAATATACTAAACACAGAAAAACGGCAAATAGACCTCCAAGATACAGCCAGTGATATTCTTCGTTACAATGCGATCGCTGACCAGCAACGAGAGATTAATACGTTAAAAACCACTATTCAAGCCAACAAAAATGTAGTGAGTCTGTACAACGGCCAGATTTTAGACTTATCTGTTAATCCAGGGGAAGTTCTGGCTCCGGGGGGGCGCATCGGTACGTTAGAAGTCTCCAATCTAAAGGCCAAAACCAACGTGGTGGCTTTGTTTAAGAGTGGTGATGCCAAAAGATTAGAACCGGGCAAGGAAGTAGAAGTCGTTCCCGATCTCTATGATCGCGAACGCTATGGGGGTATCGTCGCTAAGGTCATTACCGTCGATCAGCAGCCGGTAACTGTCGCAGAACTGGCAAATCTAGTCGGAAGTAATGAACTCGCCAGCAAGCTGTTTCTGGGTAGAGATGAAGACGATCGCGATAAGCCTATACCCGTCAATGCAAGTGTTATCAAAGCCACTTTAGCGCTGAAGGTCGATCGCAATACACCGAGTGGTTTTTACTGGACCCAAGCCAAGGGAGCGCCCCAAACAATTACCAACGGGACTACCGCAGATGTCCATGCCGTGGTAGAAGAGCGTTCTTTAGTGAGTTATATAACCCCTGCTTTTCGCTGGATTACAGGGGTGTACCAACGTTAACCACAATCTTGCGCTCGCAAGTAGCTTAAAGAAACAAAGACTGGAATAAACGGTTAAACCTAATATGGAAAATCCGAAAAGACGTTCTCAATGGTGGACTTGGTGGTTTAAGTGGTGGATTATTGCCGCAGCGTTTGTCTTAGTAATCTTGATCCATAGTGAGCCTCCTCAGCTTTGGTTTTGGTTGGTGACGTTTTTGGCACTGATTTTATATGGGATTGAGCGAGCGATTAATGGGTAACAATGAGTAAGTCGAAAAAGGATATAGAGATACCTTGGACAGTAAAAACGGGCTAATGATCAGACAGGGATTGAAGTTTTCCCTGGGTGCTGCTCTCTTAACGAGTTTCTTTTGGCACCGAGGAAATGTATTAGACAACTTTGTCTATCCCGTCTTTGGGTATGTATCTGTACTGATTGAGCCATCGATGGGAGGTGCGATCGCCGCAGGTTTGGGGCGTTTGGGGGGAAGTGCTTTGGGGGGAATCATTGCCGCTATCCTGGTGAACGCCTACGGAATCCAAGGCTCAAGTTTTTTTGTCATTCCCTCTCTCACCTACATTTTAGCCGCCCTGATCTGTGAAACTTACCGATGGCAAGCCGCTTATTCCCAAGCCACACTACTGGGCGCTTTAATTGCCATGAGAGTGGTAGGAACATCAGCACAACAAAATATCTGGCTCTATTTGCGATCGCGCCTCATCGATAACTGGATCGGAATCGCTGTGGGAATTGCTGTCGCCTTACTATTTTGGCCCCAGAATACTCGAGCCGATCTCAACCGGAACTTGATGGGAATCCTTCAGGATATACCGCGCTTGTTCCAAAAAATCCTCGATCGCTGCCTAAAAACTGAGGTCGACGAGCGGGATTATTCTCTTTCTATTGAGCAGAACGAGCTTAACTTACTCAATCAGATTAAAAAATCAACACAAACTAGCCTTTCAATACTCACAAAAGCAACCCATGAATTCGGTAGTGAGATATTGGTGGCAGAAAATTGGAGTGAAATCTTGGCAATTCAGAACCAATTGACTCGACAATTAGCTGATCTGATGGCTTTTAAGGGCGAAAAGCAGGAACAAAATTTAGTGCATCAGTTCAGGGATGAATTTCACCAATTGGCGACTCATCTTACCGACAGCTTTGATAGCTTGAGCGATCTGAGTAACGCCAAAAAAATCTTAGCTACCCCTTACCTTACAGAATTAGAAGAAGATTTAGCGAATATTGGGGGTAAACTTGATCATCTCCGAACAAGTGGAGAAATTGACCGGTATGATCTTCAAGAATCACTACAGTTTTATCAATTTATTCAACTTGTATCTCGATTTATCCAACAATGCGAGGGATTACGAGGCAGGATAATCGATAAAACGAAAGTAACTGCAACTTTCAGACGAAGACACCTGATTACCTTTCCCAAATGGGTCCCTATATCCCTAAAACGCCTGATAGAAATTGTCAGTCTTGGCGTGGTTATTGGTTTGTTACTGGCTATTATTCGTCACATCGAGTTTCCCTATCCTTCTGCTTACGAAAAAGTTGCAGATATTGTGATAATAGGTGCAGTGGTCACTGTCATTCAACCGACACGGGGTCGAGCGATCGCGATCGGTTGTGCGGCAACTGTTTCGTTGAGTTTGACGATTCTCTGTATTTACCTGTTGGTCAAGTCCTTTGGTTATAATCCTTTTAGTAGCAGTCTGGCTTATTTTTTCGCCTACTTCAGTTGTGCTTGGCTGGGGTTTACGCCGATCGCTCGCATCGGTGCGATTGTAGCAGCCGATGCCATCGGGAAGGATATTTTTCCTTTTTTCGAGCAAGGAATTCGGGCCGCACTGATTTCAGTTCCCGTAGGTGCGTTTCTGGGGGTGTTGCTGACCACTGTATTTATGACAGAATCGGCTACAAACGAACTGGAAACAGATTTTTCCGTGACTTTTAAGAAAATGGGACAGCTATATCAAAAACTGCTGTCAGGCTATTTTCAGGATACGATACCACCGTCAGATATCGCCCAACTGAAGCAGGCAATTACAGTGGCGATTGCCAAACATCCAGCCTCGGTTAAGATTGCCAGTCTCGAACAAATTTCCACAGTTTTAGCAACCAAACACCAAAATTTTTGGAATTTCTCCATCGGCTACGAACAAAAACTCTGGGCTCAACTGGATGCTTTACAAGATGTGCTACAGCAACCGCTTCCTGAACCGATACGACAAAAGTTTTTACCTGAATTACAAGCGATCGCACAACGAACTGCGATCGCTTTTTAGGATTGCTCATCCAAGAAATTGAATCTCTTGAGAAGCAATTACTGAGCTTGCGGGTTGAGAGTCGAAGTTATCCCTTAAATGAGCTAATCGCCTTTAGCTCGGCTTTTATGACGATGAAAGCCATTGCCAGCAACTTAAATCAAATGAGTCAAGACTTACCTGCCTACACCCAATAGGTAATAGGCAAATATTATCAGCCTGAAGGATCTCTGCTCTCAGGGCTGTATATTCAGTAGTGGATTGTTTCAGCTAATTTGGTGTATTAGAAAAATGCTATAAATTTTATAATCTAAGACTTTAAGCCGAAATCTATTGCCCTATTTTAGCTGAAACAGTCCACTACAAGATCGGCGATCTGCTATGCAGTGCCTTCGGCATCGCACTTCTTAATGGGATCACAATGCTTTGATCTCAACGATGCCGCCCTCAACATTATCCACCTGCAATCGATAACCGTAGAGCATCGCCATTCCGAGCAACGGCTCTGTCTCTGATGCTGCGATATCAACCTCGCGATATTGCCCATCCCAAATGACTGTTGCAGTGTAAAAATCAAACAAGACTTCGTGTATCATGAATTCTTCTTTAAGCTCCGCGAACCAAAGTGATACACGGCAGGGTGTCCAATCCGAATTCCAAAAGGCTGGGCATCAGGGTTACGCTCAAATAGCCGATTGGTTGCAGCTACGACCGTTTCATCAACCTCAAAATCTCCGGTTTCGATGTCGATCGCGATAATTTTACCCTCATTACCCGCTTCGACTTGCTGCCGAATGCCAGACTCGTAGAGTTCTTTCCCCCGACGAGCCATCTCCTCTTTGCTGTAACGCCTTTGCCGAACTGTCATAGCCTTGCCCCATTGACTGCCTTCTCCATGTTAACCTGAACGATCTCGCTCTTTTGAATTGATAGGGTGTGTTTGGCAATCACTTAATCTTGGCGATCGATATGATGTAGCCTGTGTTAGCGTTAGCGTAACCCACGGATTTTGAACATTAGATAAGGTGCGTTCACTTCATTAACGCACCCTACAATATCGGCGTGCTGCTACGCAGTGCCTTCGGCATCGCATTCTGTTATGAGTTGATTGATGTTGGGTTTCCTTGCGTCAATCCAACCTACGGGCGAGGCGATCTGCTACGCAGTGCCTTTGGCATCGCACTCATAATAGTTTACGAAATTCTGCGACTGTCAAACCAGCATCTTGAACAATTCCACCCATTGTAAATGCCTTAATTGGATTGTGCCTTGGAAGAGCAACTTGACGCACCCCATCACTCATGATGATATGTTTGCCTTGGCGAATGATCCGAAAGCCTACCTTCTCCAAGGCTCGTACTGCATCTAGGTGATTTACGCCAGGAATTCTAGGCATAGTTACACCTGCATTTCAATTTCACGAATTTCCCCATCTTGCAAGCGTTCTTCTAAGGCTGCAAGATACTCACGAATTGCATCTTGGATATTGGTTAATGCCTCTTCCTCAGTATCTCCCTCGGACCAACAACCGGGGAGCGCAGGAACGCCAACAGTAATTCCTTCTTCAGAACGATAAAGGACAATTTTGTATTTCATCATAAGTTCCTTCTAGATAGCACTCCATTTTAGCTTGATAGAATTATGGATGTGGGATCAAATTGTAGCAACAGCGGAACCTCACAGCAAACTTGATATGGTTGGGTTTCTTTACCTCAACCCAACCTACAAGATCGGCGATCGCACTGGCCAAACCTTGATCTTCACACTGCTAGGCCTTGGGGGGCAGACAAGTGGTGGACGTATATTAAAATAAAAGTAAGTTTGATGTTAGACATTGTGCAACTATTTGTTTTGTCTTCCCACTACTATATGATAATAACTGAAGTCCAATTCCTGCCATCCCAGTAAATACTCCAGGTAACAGTAATTCACCTTCTTGAGTTGAAAAAAGGCGGTAAGATTTTTGGTTTAAAGCTCTTTTCAGACTTAATTCTACTATTTGCTGGGCAAACAGATCCCATTTTTCTCCCATGTCAAGATCACTAGCCAATTTTAAAATAGCTGATCTACCAAAGCTTCCACAGCAGAGATGATCGACACCTGTATCTTGTTTTGCGGTAGTTTCAAGAGCTATTTCCATCTCTGTGGCTATTTGCTCATCCCATATCCCTGATTCTTTGAGACAAAGACGACTCAAGGCAATACCAGGAGCGCCATGACACCAACTGTTCATAAATTTTGTCGGTTCAGAACTGGAGCGAAAATCTGGCCAATTTCTTTTTTCAAGACAAAAGACAGAGCGTTCGTAAACTAAACCTTTTTGAATAGCAGTAAAAAAACGATCATCTTCCGTCAGTTGATATAAACGAGCTAAAGCAGCAATAATCCCAGAAACACCATGAGAAAAACCTGTTAGGGGCTTTTTATCTCTTAAGGTCAACCATCCACCATCATCCATTTGTTGAGAAATCAAATGCTCCCCACATATAATAGCTAAATCTAAAGATTTTTGAGATGACAAATTTTTTCTTTCATCATCTTGAGCTATTGATAAAAGTGGGCCAATCAAACCAGCGCAACCGCTAATTACATCACATTCTTGATCTTTATTGATACGTTCTGAGGTAAGACAATCTATAATTTTTTGAGTGACTTTTTCATAGCTAGGAAATTCTTTATCAATAGGGTTGATTTCTAACTGGTTTAGAATCTGGAGTGTTAAAAGGATTCCACCAGTTCCTGATAACCCAAGAGGTTGATCTCGTAGGTAACGAAATAAAAGAAAACCATCTTTTGATTTAACAATATCTAATATCTGAGCAACAGAACCACAAATATCGTTAACTAAAGATTCTTGATATTCTAAATCAGAGTTTTGTTGTCTGAAAAAATGAGTTAAGGCAGCAAAAAGTAAAGTAATGCCACAACGTCCTCCATAGAGAGAAAGACTAACTAAACCAAAGTTAAATTTTTCTTGATCTTGTCCGATGTCTATACCTAACCATTCAGGATAGCCACGCTGATCTCTTATTGCTTGTTGCTGTAATTGCTTGGCAATACGAATTACTTCATCAAGTTTACAGTCACTGCCTGGGAAGGTATTGGATATATTAATTTGTTCAGTCGAGAAATCTGGAGAACTAACTTTAATTTGCTTGGCTTCTATTGCACCTTTAATTAATTGTATTTGAAAATTAATTTCATCAATTGACAGTTCTTCTAACCTTCTTCGACAAGCTAATAAACCAGAGGTATCTAAAAAACGCTCAATATTGTGCAAGCCGTCAGATAAGGTTAAGGCATTACTATCAATTAAATGTTCAAAAAATGGAATGTCGAGTTGTTCCATTTGTCTTAGTTCAGCCTCAAAAACCTCCCAATTAATCGGTTTGTCGATAGATAAAACATAACTACGAGCAAGTTGTTCTAGTTTAAGGCTATAAGCTATTGCATTTTTTAAGGAAGCAGGTTCTAAACACTGAAGTTGAATGAGAAAGTAGATACGAGTAGCACGAAGAACAATCCGACGGGGTAAGCCAGCAAAATCTCTAAGTATAGAATTTGAATCTAACCATGCCTGACGATAATCAAGAAAATGCAGCATTTGTATGCGAAATCCTTCGCACAGTTCCCCTTGAAATTCTTTGAGACGATTGGAACTGCCGATGGGGAAAGGAGAGCTAGTGGGTACGTCAACTGGTGTCTCTACTTCTCCCCAAAACATTCCATCACTATTAATCCCTAACCATCCAGGTTGTTCAATATAAGAACTTAAAGGAGGTAATATACCTAAAGCACTAATATCAACTGCACGCGCTTTTCGTCCTATAAAGAGCCATTGCGGTAACAAGCCAATGCGTAAAACTGAGCTTTTCATTGACTCTTGTAACCTGCTAATGGAAATGTTATCATTATTAGTATGATTGCCAACATCGCCTTCTAAAAGAGTCTCAGTATCAATAAGTATCAACTGCTCTCCAGACGCAATTAAGTTTTCATGGTGGCAATCTGTACAACCCAATACATGAAGAACTGCCATCAATCGGCCAGCATTTTTGTAAAAGTTACTTAATTCTTGATCATCAACACAGGGACGATGTTCCACGAACTCCATGAAACCAAATCCTTGCCGAGGAAGGATTTTCAAAACCCGAAATATATTTTCTCCAATCTGTTGATTGATGATACCAAGCAATCGTTGATAGACAGAATCTACATTCATGTCTTTGGGTTTATATACTACTTTTTGAGTCGTTTCCCCTTCATGGTCTGATTCTTTAAAGTGTAGGACTGCAACAGAACGCCCCCCTCGATGAAAATCACTCATCCCTTGTTGAATGTCACTTATTTTTGCATTGATTGAAATATCAAAGCAAATCTCTAACTCTTGTCGGCTTTCATGAATACGCTTTAATAGTTCAATGCTTGATTCTAGCCACAGTTCTACCACTGTTGCCAACAAGCGTCCTAAAACAGGATATATCGTTAATATTTGTTCAAGACCATCCTTAAGATTATCTTGAATAAATGTTAAATAAGCCTCCCTTATCGGCAACCCACTACCATCACCATTATCTCCTAGATGAGCCAACAGTATTTGACCGGGAGTTCGACCTTTGTGAAATTCCTCCCACAAAACTTTCTCACTTAATTGACAGAGACGGGTAAGTAGTGTTTCTGTTAGACTGTTCACAGCATCATCACTAACGCCCTCTAAGAAATCTGGGGACAAACGCTGTTTAAGCTCACCTACTGCCCAATCACATAAAGGTAACCAGAGTTCTTCAAAAGGTAAAGGCTGAGACTTTGTAGAATAGTGGTTTGCGCTTTTCTCTTGACCAAAACTACATCCAGCCTCCACGAGAACTTGACGCAAACAAATCAATAAATCTAACCAATTTGGATGGGCAGGAACCGCTTCTTCAGGAGGATTTAAAGCCCATAGAGCTTGATTGGAGGTATAACCTGACCATTCTAAACGCTTAATAAAGTTCTCAGTCTGGTTTGGGGCAACAATCTTGCTCCATTCATTAAGCTGGTGCGATTCATCAACGTACTCACTCAAATTCACGACTTGAGAGTAATCTAGACGATGCCTGAGAGTCCAGCCCTCCTTGGCTAGAAGTTTTGGTAAACTTTTAGAGTTGTCGTTTTTCACTGTTGAAAGTCGCAGTACATACGATAAGAGCAGAAAATTCATGAGATGCTACATTTTTAAGTTCCCAATCACTGATCTCATTGGCATTGTCGAACTCTCGTGCACTGTCGCCAAACAGTGAGTGTACAAATATACCACTCAGAAAAATTAGATGCTACATTTTCAAGTTCCGAATCACTGATCTCATTGGCATTCTTCACACCAGAATTAATTCCCCAGAATGTTTCTTGACTTGTTAGGTTCAATTCAACCCAATCCTGTTTAGTAACTCTTAATGTTTCTTGCAGAACGGGGTCAGTTTTGATTTTTTGAAGGACATTGGCTAATTGCGTTGCATTCATTTTGATGATTCCTCATTGAACAGATGGTGGAGAAGGTAGCACCACATAGTTAGCTAACGCGCTGTATTAATGTGATCAAAAGCCTAGCTGCAGTACTCCTGGCAATTGGTGTCGCGAGTACAATTGCAATTACTAAGGAGCGAGCATATGAAGGTCGTCCATTTATTTGCATACATATATTCAATCTCTCCATCCGAGAACTCTGGAGCCGATGCGATATTCATCGACGCTTGCAAGGATTCTAACAAAGCTTCTGCATCTAATGCCATGCCTTTTCTGTGGGCAAATTCAGCCACAACAGCCGAAAGGTCATTTACATTTGCAGATATGAAGACACTTCTGAGGTCACGAGCGAGAGTCTCATCTGACTTCACTTCGTTGAGAAATGCTGAAAAAGAACGTGGTGACATTTAGAACCTCCAAGAAATGGAAATCACTGAGTTTAAGTTTAAACCAATCTATAACAGTCGCAAATCAACTGACCGCCCGCTTAACGGACAAGGCTCAGGATCATGGCAATCAATCTACGAAATTGTATCCGGGAACCAAAGCGCTGCGAAATTCGATGCAAGAGGTTCCGCAATTGCTACGAAAACCACAACAAGACCCGTTGATCTCTAGTTCCTCATCGGAGAACTCTGGATCCGATGCAATATTCACGGGCGCCTTCAAGGATTCTATATCTACCACTATGCCTTTCCTGTGTGCAAATTCGGCAACAATTACCGATATTTCATCTTTGTTAACAGATACTAAAGCACTCTTGAGATCACGAGCAAAAGCCTCGTCTGACTTCACTTCGTTGAGAAATGCTGCAAAAGAACGTGTTGACATTTTAGAACCTCCAAAAAAATGGCAGTGACTGGGCATTAACTAAACTAAGTAACCCAAGTTACGGGTAATAGTGGGAAAAAGTCATAGCTATATTATATATTATGCGGAAATTTTCCGTACATAGCACCAAATACACCAGCAATTCTCATTTTAAGGTTTCATGACATAAAAGGCCTTATAACAAGAGGGTTGTACAATTCTTAACAATTTTAGTGATCGCTGAAACGGCGCAAAATCGTTCTGAATTTATTTTTGCTGCAAATACACATTTTTTAAAGAATCTTTCTGTATATTACGCTCAAATGGAGTGATCGCGAGAAGTTTTCCGTATAATATTACAATAAGCGTGTTATGCCGATTAGCATACTCTGTTATGAACCCTCCCCCACCCCGAAAACTCCTAGACGTAGTGCGAGAGACGATCCGCCCTACCGCATTACTCCTACCGCACCGAACAAACATATCTGGACTGGATTAAGCGTTATCTGCTCTTCCATTAGGAAAAACATCCCCGCGAAATGGGGGAAGAAGAGATCAAGTCCTTTTTGACCCATCTTGCCGTTGATAAAAACGTTGCCGCCGCCACCCAGAACCAAGCCCTCAACGCCATCCTTTTCCTTTATCGGGAAGTTCTTAAAATTGAATTCCTTTATCGGGAAGTTCTTAAAATTGAACTGGGTAATATCGGTGCATATTTACGGGCAAAAGGTCACAAACGTCTGCCCACCGTCCTCACCAAAAAAGTAAAAATGGCTGATGATTTTAGCGATCGCACAACAAACTGCGATCGCTGCCCAGGTCATTCTCAACCCACCAAAGTTAGGATTGCTCATCCAAGAAATTGAATCTCTTGAGAAGCAATTACTGAGCTTGCGGGTTGAGAGTCGAAGTTATCCCTTAAATGAGCTAATCGCCTTTAGCTCGGCTTTTATGA
>VYMG01000395.1_pt1 | contig 12041 bp, 10 predicted proteins | sample 5115261 | NCBI WGS metagenome assembly VYMG01 (sample SAMN12291781, study PRJNA351875) | freshwater metagenome | isolation source: freshwater lake | place: USA: Michigan, Wintergreen Lake | collected 2013-08-08 | reverse complement strand
CCAGAACAGAGTAAATCTGTTAAGGCAGGTGCGAAACCCCGCAAGGGAAAGAAGCAGAAACCTAAATCGTGAGGTTTGGGAATCACCGTCCGTTTACGGCGGTGAGGATGTCAAAACCAGTTATCAGTGAGCAGTGAGCAGCTTTTTTCTTCCTGTTCCCCATCCCCCATCCCCCATCCCCTATCCCCCATCACCGAGGGAGTAATTGTTGATAGAAATCCAATTGTTTTTGAGCGAGGGCTTTATTAGTATAATTGGTCATTACTCTCTGATAACCCCTCTGGCCTAATTCTTGAGCGAAGCTGGGATTATCTAAGAGAGTTTGTATAGATTTAGCCAGTGCCTCCCCATCTTTTTCGGGAAAAATTAAACCCGTATCAGCAATAACAAAGGGGATTTCTCCCGAATCAGAACCAATAACAGGAACCTGACAGGCCATAGCTTCAATTAAGACATGACCGAATTGTTCTTTCCAACCGACGGCCGTTAAGGTTTTGACCTGATAGGTGATTTCTGAAGGCAAAACTAAAGTGTTCATCAGGTTAATATAATTAACTACTTGATCGTGGGGAACACTTTCCACTATCATCAAGCGATCGCTTATTCCTGCGGCTGTAGCTTCGCTGACTATTTTATCTTTCAGGATTCCCCGACCTAACAGTAATAATTTCCACTTACCTGTTAATTTAGCTACAGCTTTAATCAGCTTTAGAATGCCTTTCTCTTCCACAAAACGACCGATAAAACCAATCACGAATTCATCGTTTTCAATGCCTAAAGATCGGGCTAAATCGGGTTGCTTGCTGGGGGAAAAAAGAACTTCATCCACTCCTAATTGTGGTAAAACGGTGTATTTACCCCTGTAACCCCGTTCTTTTAAAACATCTACCCCGTCCTGATTACCAGCGATTAAACCATCGGTATTTTTCAGGTTATAAGCTTCTAACCAAGAGATGGGAAATTTAGGAGTATAGGGAAGATTCCACCAAGTAAAAAATACATTTTTAGCCTGGAGATTTAAGAGACGATTCAGAGTAATAAATTGAGCATAAGCGAGAGATTTAGAACCCTGTTCCACTTGAATAATATCAGGTCTAAATTTTTGCAATAAAGGAATTATATCAGTGCCAAAAGTTAATAAAGCTTGGTTATTCTGGCTAAAATTAGAGATAGGAATGACTCGGAAATTGTCGGCTATTTTCGGTTGACTTTCAATGATTTTATTTTGGACTCCTCCCGGTTGCCAACGTTGGGGAACAACAATAGTAACTTCAATATTGGGATTTAATCTTGTCAGGGCGCGCAGTTTCTCACAGTTGAGATCAACGACATAGGTATGACTAGCGACTAAAATTTTCATAGATGATCTAGTTTTGTATAAATTTGGCCATCATTCCAGAGGGACTTTACTTGAGTTTTCAGAGCATCAAGAAAACCTAAACTATAAAAAATTCCTCTAGAAAGGATTTTCATCGGAGAACCACCCTTATTACAGGGAGGATTGCCAAGAACGTGACAATCAAATAATTTAGCGTAGAGTCGCAATTGTTGAGCGGGAGTGAGATTTTTCAGGGCCATCAGAAAGTGATTATGATAAAAAGTGGTCTGATAACTCAAAGAACGAGTGCTAATATCATGACAGCCGCCGGTTTCTTCGCCTAAATGAACCAGATAAGCGGTGGGATCGTACCATACATGATAGGGAGTCCGGCGTAACCTTAAGCAAAAATCCGATTCCTCGCGCACGGCACTGCCACGAAAGCGTTCATCGAACCAAATGCCGTATTTCGTAAATATATCCTTCCGGAAAGACATATTACAGCCCCGGGCCGAGATTACCTGCTGGGGTTTAGTGGTGTGGACAAGATCGATGTAATACCAAGCAATGCCCGGATCCATGGCTTGGGGGGGTAAAAAGTCGATTTCGTAGGGTTTGCCGGTATCTGTCGCCATTTTTTGGGAGTCACCCAATTTCATGCGATCGAATACCCGACCTGCCACTACACCTATCTCAGGGTTCTTGACAAAATTCTCACTATGTGCTTTGAGATAATTATCCGGTAGCCGCACATCATCATCGATAAAAAGAACGATATCGCCTTGGGCGCGACGGACTCCATAATTTCTCGCACCGGGTAAACTCGCCCAATCCAGCCGATACCAGCTAATTTTGTGCTGATTAGCCAGATTTTCCAGATAGGATTGTATGGCGGGGCTGTGGGTAGCGGTCTGGTCGATAACTAATACCTCAAAATCGGGATAATCTTGTTTGAGTAGGTCATCGAGGGTATCTTTAAGAGGCTCTTCGCGTCGATAGGTGGGTATGATGACAGAAATCGAGGGAAAATTCATAGCAGGGGATAGGTAGGGATTAGGGGATAGGGGATAGGGGATAGGGGATAGGGGATAGGGGATAGGGGATGGGGGAATTTCAACTAAAACCCCCCGCAACGCGCACGCAGTGACCCCCCTAAAACCCAAAACCCAACCCCTAACACCCATATTTCAAGCTAAAGAAACACCTTTGCGTTTAAAATTTAAGCTCTTTTTGGAGGATTTTGTGGCGGTTTCTCCCGCCAGAATTTTGGCTTCTTTTTCCTGTTTTTCGATCACGGGTAATCTAAAAATTACGCCCGCAAATATCCAGTAATAAACGCCCACAGGATCCGTATCGAGGGCATACCAATAGGGAAGATAGGCAACAAAGAGCAGCAAAACCCAATAACTACCGGCAAAACCTCGCAGAGTCGGATCTTTGAGGGAACGATAGGTGCGGAAGGCCAGATAAACTAGGTGGGTCATGAATATCATGTACAAGGCAAAACCAATGTATCCCAACTCGAATAAAACTTTACTATGATAGGTTTCCACAAAGGAAATATCACCGAAAACCCTAGCAGAAGCTGTGGCCACACCGAGTCCACGACCTAAAATACCGCCCTGATTACGGATAGCAAAATCCAACTGTTCTTGAATAAAAGCGGTGGGGGGACTCTGTTGCCAACGGCTGACGGCACTATCGTAGCGTTGTTGGACAAAATCCGGGTTAAGAAAAGAAAAACCGATAGCTAGAAGTAAAGTGGCGGCAAAAATGATCGGCAAAAATCTTTTTAAGTTAGCGATTTGTCCTGTAAGAATCGTCATCAGACCAATAATCGTCGGTACGGCAAAGAAAGCTAATCTTTGCCCAGAGATCACTGCATTAATAAAAACTAGGGTTAAACCCACCAGAGCTGCTAGTCGCCATTTTTGGGAAGTTTCACTAAAGGCACTGGCATAACAAATTACGGCACTAGAGACCAAAAACCAAGCCCAGTGCCAGGGAGAAACAAATGTACCCGGTAGGCGGATCATATTCACTTCCGGACTATACACTAATGCCCCACCGACCAAACACCTCGCCTCTAAGGTGGCTTTAAATAGTGTATCAGCCACGTAGCCTCTAGTTCCTACACAACGACCTGTTTTCAGCATCCAGTATTGCATTAGTCCTAGGACACAACAAATAATCGCTAAAGTCACTAAGAGACGACTAAAAAATAATAGGGTCGGTTTATCTTTGATTAAGTAATAAGTGCAGAAGATCAAGGGGACATAACCTAGCAAAACTTTAAATCCCAATATTCCTTGCAGAAAAGTCTCACTTTCCCGACAGGGAATCCCAAACAAAAAGCCGTTTCTGAAAACTCTCAGTCCTTCTACAGATGCACAAGTAGGCAGAAATTGTCTCTGCAAATTGACGGCTAATAGACAGACTACACAGAAAACAAAGATTAATAATAGGGTTGTACCTAATTGTTTGGGGACAATAATTGGTAATTGCTTTTTTCGACATTCTAAAACTAAGGCGATTAAAGCGGGTAGATAAAAGATATCTTTACTGATCTGCAGGATGGGACTACCTCCCAACCAATAGATAATAGTGCCAGTGAAGGGGACATAGATAATAAATGCCCAAAGAGCCATGCGAGGATAGCTAAAGGAGAAAACTCCTAAAATCAAGACTAAACTTACTGCAGCTCCTATCTTGGCATCAAATAATAAGCTGAGGGGTAATCCGAGCAAAATTCCCACACAAATGGCAAAAATAATCAACCCCGTTAACTTTTGTTTCTTTTGCCTTTCTTCTTTTTTGAGGGCAAGTTTCTCTTTGATGTTAAGCGGGGGACTATCAGCTTTTGTTTGGCCCTGTTTATGCTTTTTTTTCTGGCGATCGATACTTAGTCCGGTCATAATCATCCCTTGCTACGCTAGGCTAAGGGCATTATAATCCCTGTCCCCCTCGATCGACTACAAAAGATAGCTTCGCACCGCTTCCACTAGCCTTTCTGTCCAAAAATTGGCTAATTCTAGGGTTTCTGCTTCCACCATCACCCGAATTAAGGGTTCTGTCCCGGAAGCGCGCACCAAAATTCTGCCTTTTTCTGCCATAGCTGTCTCAGCTTTGAGGATTTCTCGCCGCAAAGGTTCACATTGCTGCCAATTACGTCGCACTTCTCTATCTTCCACCCGCACATTGCGTAAAATCTGCGGATAGGTGACAAAGCTATGATCGACTAAGTTAGCCAAGGAAACCGCCGATTTCTGCACTAAAGCCGCTAAATGTAGAGCGGTTTGCATTCCATCCCCGGAAACCCCGTAATGATGGCAGAGGATATGACCGGATTGTTCACCCCCTAGCATGGCTCCAGTTTCCCACATTTGCGCCTGAACGTGCTGATCGCCCACGGCAGTCCGCAAGAATTGACCCCCCAGTTTTTGCCAAGCGCGTTCAAAACCTAAATTAGCCATCACCGTTGCTACTAATAACCCATCTGGTAGCTGTCCGGCTTCTAAGAGGGAACGACCCCAAAAATAGAGGATATAATCGCCATCTACTACTCTACCTTGACTATCCACGGCCAGGACCCGATCGGCATCGCCATCGAAGGCAAACCCTAAATCCGCTTGCTGATTAATCACCGCCGCCTGTAAGCTTTCTAAATGGGTAGAACCACAATTAACGTTAATGCGATCGCCATCGGCTCGATCGTGTAGGCAGATAACTTCCGCCCCCAAGGTTTGGAATACTAAAGGTGCTAGGTTAACGGCTGCCCCCCAAGCTAGATCTAAAACTATTTTTAATCCCGATAGGTTAATATCCGTCCCGACGGAAGCAATCACAGCTTGATAGTATTTTTGGATTAATTCGGGACAAAAAGTCGCTTTTCCCCAATTTACTGAGTTATCCGCTAATTCTAAATTGCCTCTTAAACCCGCTTCTATCTGTCCGGCTAAAGTGCCAGATAATTTTAAACCGCTGCTGTCAAAAAATTTAATGCCGTTGTCTTCGGGAGGATTATGACTGGCAGAAATCATGATCCCCCCCATCGCTTCGCTTTCTCTGGTTAAATAGGCGACGCAGGGGGTAGGACATAATCCCAGTTGCCAGACTTCTATTCCCGCCCAAGTTAAACCCGCAGTGATAGCATTGGCTAACATATCACTGGAATTACGCGAATCTTGACCGATAATTACTGGTTTGGTGACACCAGCTTGATTTTTTAATACCTGTCCTGCCCAAAATCCGATTTGTAGCGCTAGGGGGGCAGTTAATAATTCTCCCACTTGGCCGCGAATTCCGTCCGTGCCAAACAGGGGGGATGGCGGTAATTCGATTAAACCCGTTAAGGATAACAGGGGATGCGATCGAGCTTTTTGTCCATTTTGATACGATAGAGAAGCTACCATGGCCGATTCCTTTCCTCACACAACACACTCAGAGAATAACATGATCACCGATTTTTTCAAATCAATGTTCCCAGTTGACCTTAATCCTCCTCCCAGGGTTCCTTACATAGGGTGTCGGGTGTCGGGTGTGGGGTGTGGGGTGTGGGGAGAACAAAGCTGCCTTTTGCATGAGTGCATGAGTGCATGAGTGCCTCCTGAATAAAGATTGTTGATTTTTGCAGGAGGTCTAATCAAGGAACCGAGGTTATTTGGTAAGCTGAAACGGTAATCTTGACCCCCGAATGCCCGTGCTGATTAGTGTTGTCATCCCTACCTACAATCGCCAAGCAATTTTAAAAAAATGTTTACTAGCCCTAGAAAATCAGCGTTTAACCGATAATAAAGTGGAAAACTACGAAATAGTCCTTGTCGATGATGGCTCTACCGATGCGACGATCGCTTGGCTAGAAAGTCAAAAGGCTAATTTACCCCATCTGCAACTGTGGCAACAGGATCACGGCGGACCGGCGATCGCTAGGAATCTGGGGGTAGAAAAAGCTAGTGGTGATACGATTATTTTTATCGATAGCGATCTGGTAGTGACAGAAAATTTTTTGCAAGCCCACGCCGACGCTTTAACCGCCGGGGCAGAAAGTCTCGGCAGCGATCGCTTATTTACCTACGGCAGTGTCATTAATACCTGTAACTTTGAGCATCCCACCAGTGAACCCTATAAAATCACCGATTTCTCCGCCGCCTATTTTGCCACGGGCAACGTGGCGATCGCCAAAAAATGGTTATTAGCGGCGGGATTATTTGATACCCAGTTTCAACTCTACGGTTGGGAAGATTTGGAATTAGGGGTGAGATTGAAGCAATTAGGACTAAAATTAATCAAATGTCCTGAAGCCGTTGGTTATCATTGGCATCCCCCCTTTAATCTCGCTCAAATTCCCAATCTCATCGATAAGGAAATTCAACGAGGACGAATGGGAGTGCTTTTTTATCAAAAACATCCCACCTGGGAAGTGCGGATGATGATTCAAATGACTTGGATTCATCGACTGTTGTGGGGTTTACTTTCCCTGGGGGGAACCCTGAATGAACGCAGCCTCTCCCCTCTGTTACAATGGTTGATCGATCGAGGTAAACCGCAATTAGCCCTAGAAATTGCCCGCATTTTTCTCAATTGGTACAACGTGCGCGGCGTTTATCAAGCTTATCGGGAAATACAGCTTCAGTGAAATGTCTTGCCGAACACCACCGACGGCGTTTCTCACAAAGACGAGGTATGACTGGATTTGACATCGACAACCGACTCCCTAAAACCAGAGACTTTGTACCTCACCATCGAGATAACTGCCCTAAAGGTGAACATTTGCCGATAAAAAACTGAATATTTGCTTTCTTTTTCTGATAATTGCTGCCACAATCAAAAGCAATCGGCATAGAGAGCGGCGGAAAACACTGACCACATTTGCCCCTTGTGAATTATTCTCTGAGATTGGGCATATTAGAAGTAAATTTTCCTATAGGAGGAATCCCATAATGAATATCTTCGATATTTTAATCGGTTTTGTCGGTGGAGGTGCGATCGGGGGTGGGGCTTTATATGCCCTGCAAGAGGGAAAAATCAGGGAAGCACTACAGAAATATGAGAAAATTCGGGCGGCTTTAGGTGAAACCGAAAAGGAGTTAAAAGACAGCAAAGGACAGTTAAAACAACTCGCTCTCTCCGAAGAACGGATTCGCAATATCGAAGCCACCTATAGAGAAGAAGTGGCTAAATTGCAAGAAGAGTTAGAAGATAGCCAAGGACGTTTACAAGAGATAGCCAGCGCAAATCCCGCTCAAGCCGTGGAAGTCGCCGATAAAACCCAAATTCAGCCACTTCAACCGGAATACGAAGCTAAAATCGAGGAATTGCGCCAAAGCTATCAAAGTCAAATACAAGAGATCATAGACGGGAAGCAAGGGGAAATGGAAGCCCTGCGTCAAAGTCAACAGGAGCAGATTCTAGAATTAGAAAAGGGCTATCAGTCGCAAATTCAACAACTAGAACAGGGTTATCAAAGCCAACTGTTGGAATTACAAAACGCCCGCCAAGCAGTAGTGGATGATCGAACCACTGAAATCGTCGAACCCTGGGATGATTTCCCCGATAGCCCCAGTGCCGAAGAAATAAATCCTTTTGATGATTTTATCACCGAAGAAACCCTAGTATTGGAACCAGAATTTGCCCCTGAAACGCCCCTAGAAACGCCTGTTTCAGAATCAGAATTCAGCAGTGAGATGAATCCTTTTGATGGTTTTATCACCGAAGAAACCCTAGTATTGGAACCAGAATTTGCCCCTGAAATGCCCCTAGAAACACCAGTTTCCGAGGAGACATTTGACGGTTTAAACAGCAGAGAAGAAACCTTAGTTTCCTCAGAAATGACTGAGAGCGAAGATTTTCCCGTCATGGAAGAACAAGCAATCTCTGACTGGGAGATGTCCGCTGCTGAGATAGAATTTCTCAACAGTTTAACATTAGAGGAAGAAACGAGAACTATCGGTAGTCTAGAAGAATTATCGGGGAATTACGGTCAGATTCAAGAAACCGTTAGCAGTGACACCATTTTCTCTGATTTATTAGCCCCCGACACCGAAAAATTCGCTGATAACCAAAATTTTCTAGATGACTTATTTGCTGATACCGATGACAGCAATAACCCCGAATTATTCGATTATTTTGCGGAAGAAACCCCTACAGTTGCATCTAACCGCCAAAATGTTGCTTCTGTTGCGAGTGACCAAGAAGAACTAGATTTCTTTCGTATGTTGGATAATGAAGAAATGGCTAATCTAGAATCCTTACCTTCTGACGAAGAACTGCCCCTTGATGATCTATTTAGCGATGATTTATTCTCGGATGGGGACAATAGCAAAACCACGAGGCTAGAATCTCATCAGTAGGCAGACTGCCCGCTATGAAGGCAGAAGACAGAATTTCTTCCCCAGCCGATTTCTGGCTTCTGACTTTTTTAATGGGACTTAGGCGTTTTCGGTCAGCAAAAAAGGCTTAAACCATTACGGGACAAAGGGTTAACCTCGATTTATGATTTTCCTTGATATATCTGGGTTTCAGCGATTTTGGGCTTGGTCGAAGTAAATCCCAAGCGGGGATTGGAGTTTAGGCTTTTCTCGATTCTCGATTTGTTTTTTGTCTAAGTCCCACTAACTGCGTCACCAGATGGGCGTTTTCCCCGTGTCCCCCGATTCCCATACCATAGAATAGTAAAAAAATCTACATCAAAAGTAGTGGACATTGGCAAAAAAACAAATATGATGTAGAAGGATACGTTGTATCCTTTTGACTGTACCTAGCCTTTAACTAAGGAGAGCTTCCAATGGAATTCGCTATTAAAACCCTTGTTTTATCCACTGCCACTTTTGGCTTAATGTTGGGTGTAACACAAAACGCCCAAGCCGCTACTCTAATTCCTGGAGTCACTGCCTCAACGAATATAACCGGACAGAGTTCGCCACTATGGGATCTAAACGATACCGTCAACGGCAAGGGGCTGCCCAGTAACACTCCGAGTCTGACGGGAGTTCACGTTCCGTCGGATGCAGGTAATTCTTGGCGGTCAGTCGCAAACCCAACCCTGGGTTCTACAGGTACTATCACTTTTAATCTCAATGGTAGCTATCATCTATCTGGGTTTACTTTCTGGAACCTTGGTGGTAGTAGTGACGCTCTTACCCGTCAGGGAATTAACAGTGTGACGATTCAATACTCCAACAACGGTGGAACAACTTGGAGTACCCTGAGTGGCGCTCCTACTTCCTTTACCCAAGGAACTTTTGGTTCCCCAGCTACCAGCCAGGTCGCACAGCAGTTCAGTTTTGCCTCAGTCGCTGCGACTAATGTTAGATTTACTAATCTGAGTAACTTTGGGGGACTTCCCGCCGCGAACAATCGCATTGGCTTCTCAGAGATTCAGTTTGCTGCAGGAACCAAAATCCCCGAACCTTCTTCCTTGCTTGCTCTGTTAGCCTTTGGTTTAGCGGGCGTTAGTTTGGGAAAAAGAATTTAACTTAGTGTCAGCAGAATTCCCTCGCTAGAATTCCCTCGCTTTTAGCGATGGGATGAATGCCCAACATATAGACAATTCTCTCTTAGGAACTAGGACGGATGCCGGGGTCGGGAAGGTAAGACTGGCTATCTTTCGAGGTAGAAAGCGCATCCCATTGAAGCAGGAAGCTCTCAACGACCTTGAGAGTAGTTCACGAAAAGTAGTTCCCGATGTCGTTGACCAGGGAATAACGGGTTTGCCGTTTAACCCGCTCCGTGCTTAATCCACTACGAATGACTAAGCTTTCAGGCTTTTAAGTAGGTTTGAGTAAGTTTAGTTGAGCGGTGCTGTCTCCGTGTCTCCCTATTCCGATACCATAAAACAATAAAAAAACTGTATCAAAAGTAACAGACACGGTCAAAAAAACAAATAAAATGCACTGGGGTGCATAGCACCAACTTAACTTGACCTAATTCTATTTAAGGAGATTTCCCAGTGAAACTCGCTAAAAAGTGTAGGGAACTGGAACATCCTTAAACTTAAGGTAATGAATTAGAAGCGGTAGGGAATTTTCTAACATTTTGACACATTTTGAATAGCAGAGAGTCTGACGATGAAGACGCACGGTTGTAATGACGTAATCTTGTATTTTCTCCCTCTACCCTTGTCCTATAAGTTTTGCTAACAATCTGATCCCCGTCAGGGATATACTTTAGACGTTCATAATCTGAGATTTATTAAACTTCTGAAATCGTAGAGTGAGCAAGGAATCCAGTTCTTTTTTATGTTTCAGATGGGCGTCATTCAGACATTCATAAATAGCTGAAGAAAAGTCAGAAAAGTTTTCATAATATTGACCAGACAAACATTTCTTTTTGACAAATTTCCACAGCCTTTCAATTAAATTTAGATTAGGCGAATAAGACGGCAGATAGAGTAGCTCTATTGACAAAGAAAGAGCCAATTTTTCAACAATTTTACATTTTTGATAGCGGGCATTATCTAATACTAGAGTGATAGGAATTATTAGTCCTAAATCAGCTATTTTTGAACGGAGTTCACAGACTTGAGTTGCTGTAATATAAGTGTCAGGCGTTGCTGATTTGAGATATGAATCTTCTTTTGTGTGATTTTTAAAACCTAGACCCAAACTAACTTTTGGATGGGTGCAAGGTTGTCATTTATACCTTGATTCAGCAACGCCTCTTTGAGTGAAAAATGCAAGTTATAGCCGTGCAAAGTATAGCCTTCAAGCCGACATTATAGGTAAAGTTGCACCAATGATCGTCGGAATGAGATGCGTTCCGACTAGGTTCTTGGCTGGAGCAAGATTTAATCCAGGAATAAAGTGATAATGCGTAGCTATGCGCTACAATAAATCAAAGGAATTGAGGTATTGATTATCGCAAAGTATGTTCAACCCAGAACCGGAGCAGAAATGCTTGGAGTCCACGTCTGAACCCTTGTCAAGTGGGAGCAGAATGAGCCATTAACTTCTTGCCATTGCCGGACTAGCAAAGAGCCTCTAAATCGAAACCCTAGCCAGAAAAATCGGAAAAACAGCCCTAGGGTTGCTTGCGAGTGCTATAAAGGTAGATAATCATCTCGATCGCCTAATCGTCCTAACTATGCCACGCACTCAACGTAACGATAATTTTATTGATAAATCTTTTACCGTCATGGCGGATATCATTTTAAAGATACTCCCCGCCAATAAAAAAGCCAAGGAAGCCTTTGTTTATTACCGCGATGGGATGTCTGCCCAAGCTGACGGCGAATACGCCGAAGCCCTCGATAATTACTATGAGGCTTTAACATTAGAAGAGGATCCTAACGATCGCAGTTATATCCTCTACAATATCGGTATTATCCACGCTAGTAACGGCGAGCATGAAAAGGCTCTGGAATACTACGAAGAAGCTATCCAACTTAATCCCAGAATGCCCTCCGCTTTGAATAATATCGCCGTTATTTACCATTTTCAGGGGGAAAAAGCCAGAGAAGACGGTCAACAGGCCGAAGCGGAAGCACTCTACGACAAAGCGGCAGAATACTGGAAACAAGCCATCCGATTAGCCCCCAATAACTACATTGAAGCCCAAAACTGGCTGAAAATCACCGGGCGATCGGAAATTGATGTTTTCTTCTAAATTGAGGAGACAGAATTCAGGAGTCAGGAGACAGGAGTTAGGAGTCAGGAGATTATTTTTATTTATTCTCCCCATCTCCCCAACCCCCAACCCCCAACCCCCAACCCCTAACCCCTAACCC
>VYMG01001100.1_pt1 | contig 12081 bp, 13 predicted proteins | sample 5115261 | NCBI WGS metagenome assembly VYMG01 (sample SAMN12291781, study PRJNA351875) | freshwater metagenome | isolation source: freshwater lake | place: USA: Michigan, Wintergreen Lake | collected 2013-08-08 | reverse complement strand
CGTGCGCGCGCCAGCGCATCGCGGGCGTCGTCCGCCTGCGGCTCGCCCTGCTGCAGAACCTCCACCGTCTTGCCCGCACGGCGCAGGTGGATGGCTGCGTCCAGACCATCGCCGCCGTTGTTGCCGGTGCCCGCCACGATGCGGATCACCTGGGCGTGCGGCGCGAGGGCCAGCGCCAGCCGCGCCACGGCCTCGCCGGCGCGGTTCATCAGCGTGTGCGGTGCGAGCCGGGCCATCGCAGCGCGCTCGAGCTCGCGTGTGCCAGCGATGTCGAAGAGTGGCAGATCGGGCGTGTTGGAATCGACTCGGCGCATTGCCGCGAGCGTATCAGCGCAGCCGCTCGATCCCCAGGCCCTCCAGGCTGAACGCCCCGTCGCGACCCTCGATCGCTTGCGCGAGCGCAAGTGCGGAACCGCAGGCCAGCGCCCAGCCGCTGGAGCCATGGCCGAGATTGAGCCAGATGCCGTCGACGCCGCTGCGGCCGATCACCGGCGGTCCGTCGGGCAGCATCGGCCTCGCGCCCTTCCAGCGCTGCACCTGGCTCATCCGGCCGGCGCCAGGGAACCAGTCGTTGAGCACCTTGTAGAGCGTCTCCAGCGCGCGGGGGTCGTACTTCTCGAGCCGACCGCCGATCACCGCGCTGCCGGCCACCCGCACGCGCTGGCCGATGCGGCTGATGGCGACCTTGTAGCGTTCGTCCATCAACGCCGCGCGCGGTGCCCGCTCGGAAGCACTGTCTTCCGGTCGCAAGGGTGCCGTGATCGAGTAGCCATGCACCGCGCGCAGCGGCAAGCGCAGGCCCAGCGGCTTGAGCAGAACGGTCGAGCCGACCGCAGCGCACACCACCACGGCATCGAAGTCCTCGGTCACCGGCTGCAACGGCGCGGGTTCGGTCGGCGGGCCGTCGCTGCTCGACGACGAGGGCTCGATCAGCAGCTGCGTCGATTCGGCCGGCGGCAGGTAGCGGTGCACCACCTGCGGCTGCGCGCCTGGCACCAGGCGCTGCACTTCGGTGTGGAAACACCAGCGGACGCCTCGCTTCTGGGCCTCATGGCGCAGCAGGTGCGCGAACTGGCGACAGTTGCCGACCTCGTCGTCGGGCAGATGCACGCCGGCGTGCAGCGGTGTGTCGGGGTTGAGGGCGGGCTCCAGTTCGCGGCAGCGGGCGCCGTCGACGAGATGGAAGCGGTTGCCCAGCTCGGTCAGCAGCTTCAGCCCCGGGCGCGCCGCCGCCAGGTCCGCTTCTCCACGCAGCAGCACGAGGTAGCCGGACTCGCGTTCGTATTCGAGCTGCAGCGTGCGGGTCAACTCGTGCAGCCGGTGCCGGCTGAACACCGCCAGGCGCTGCATGGCGGTGCGGTTGGCTCTCCACGTTTCGACGCGGCAGGCGCGCCACCAGCGCCACAGCCAGCCGATCAGGGCAGGATCAAGCGAAGGATGCACGCGGATGGCGGCGTGGCGGCTGAACATCGCGCCGAGCACCTTGGACGGCATTCCCGGTGCGGCCCAGGGCGTGACATAACCGGGGGCAACCACGCCGGCATTGGCGAAGCTTGCTTCCGCGGCGACGCTGCCGCGCCGCTCGAACACCGTGACCTCGTGGCCGGCCGCGCTGAGTTCGTACGCAGTGGTGACGCCGACGATGCCGGCGCCGATGACAGCAACGCGCATGGTCAGCGACGCTCCGATGCGAGCGCGGCCTCGATCGCCTGCGAGGCATCGAGCACGGCGTCGTCACGCAACGCGGACGACCACACCATCAGGCCGACCGGCATCTCGCCCGCCGCCTGGCAGGGCAGCGACAGCGCGCAGCCATCGAGGAAGTTGATCGCGCTCGGATTGCGCAGCAGCGCGCCGTTGGTCGCGAAGAAGGCCTCGTCGCTGTCCAGCAGCGGCGCGATCGGCGGGGCGACCATCGGCACGGTCGGGCTGAGCAGGGCGTCGAAGCCCGCGATCGCGGCCGCCACGCGCGCGATCCAGTCGCGGCGGGCCCAGCACAGCTCGACGTAGTCTGCCGCGCTCATCCTGTCGCCGCGGCGGATGCGCATCGCCACGCGGGGGTCGTAGCGATCGCCCTCGGTGGCGAGGCGGCGGCGATGCCAGGCCCAGCTCTCCGCCGCCGAGAAGCCGCCGGTGGCGTTCAGCGCCGCCAGTTCGGCCAGAGCGGGCAGGGCGATCTCTTCGACGCGCGCGCCGGCGCTGCGCAGCATGGCCAGGCTGCGCTCGAAGGCGGCGGCCACGGCGGGCTCCAGCCCTTCGAGCATTAGCGTCGTCGGCACCCCCAGACGCAGGGACGACAGCGGCTTGTTCGCCAGCGTCACCTTGCGCTGCGCGAGGATCTCGTGCAGCACGATGGCATCGCGCACGCTCAGCGTGATCGCGCAGACGGTGTCCAGCGTGGTCGACAGCGGAATCGCGCCGTCGGTGGGAACGAGGCGCGCGGTGTTCTTGAAGCCGACGAGCCCCTGCAGCGCAGCCGGAATGCGGATCGAGCCGCCGGTGTCGGAGCCGAGCGCAGCCCAGGCAGCACCGGCTGCCACCGTGACGGCGCCGCCGGAGGTGGAGCCGCCAGGAATTCGCGGCGTCGCATCGAGCGCTGCCGTCGCCACGTTCGCCGGCGTGCCGTGGTGCGGATTGATGCCCACGCCCGAGAAGGCGAACTCGCTCATGTTGGTGCGGCCGACAAAGGCCGCGCCGGCCGCCCGCAGCCTCGCCACGGCAGGGCAGTCGATCGCCGCGGGTGCTGCGTCGGCGAGCACGCGGCTGGCCGCGGCGGTGGTCTGCCCGGCAACGTCGAACAGGTCCTTGATGCTCACCGCCAGGCCAGCGAGAGGGCTGTCTGCGCTCGCGGCGGCGGCCTGGGTGCGGGCCAGATCGAAGCTGTCGGCGACGAAGGCGTGCCGGCAGGCCGGGCCTTGCGCTGCCGCGATGCTGGCTTCGATCAGCGAGCGGGCATCGGCAGCGCCGCGGGACAGCAACTCACGGGCGGAACACAGGTCGGCGGGCATGGGTGGCGTGGTACACTCTGCGAGTTTTGTCTGGGGGTGACCCCGGGCGGAGCAAATCGCGAAGCCGGCCACTGAAGGTGTCGCGGTGCCGCTGCGACGGGAAGCCGTTGCCAGGCGCTACCGTGATTCGGGCCGGATTCTAGAACCAACCTTTGGAGTCCCCAATGACGATCAGCATGCGTGAAATGCTGGAAGCCGGTGTGCATTTTGGCCACCAGACGCGCTTCTGGAATCCCAAGATGGCCCCGTACATCTACGGCCATCGCAACAAGATCCACATCATCAACCTCGAGAAGACGCAGCACCAAGCGCCAGGCCCGCGAGGTCATCTCGCAGGAAGCGCAGCGCGCCGGCATGCCCTTCGTCGACCAGCGCTGGCTCGGCGGCATGCTGACCAACTTCAAGACGGTCAAGGGTTCGCTGAAGAAGCTCAAGGACATGCAGGCCCAGCTCGAGTCGGGGACCGACACGCGCACCAAGAAGGAACAGCTGATGTTCCAGCGCGAGCTCGACAAGCTCGTCAAGGACATCGGCGGCATCCAGGACATGAACGCGCTGCCGGACGCGATCTTCGTGATCGACGTCGGCTACCACAAGATTGCCATCGCCGAGGCCGTCAAGCTCGGCATCCCGGTGGTCGGCATCGTGGACACCAACCACTCGCCGGACGGCATCGACTACGTCATCCCGGGCAACGACGACTCGGCCAAGGCCGTGGCGCTGTACGCCCGTGCGGTGGCCGATGCCGTGCTCGAGGGCAAGGCCAACGCCACCAACGAGGTGGTGCAGGCGGCTTCGGGTGGCGACGAGTTCGTGGAAGTCGAGACGACGGCCTGAGTCCGAGCGCCCCGACTCGCCCCGCGGCGAGCCAAGAAAGGGGCTGTCACAGCCCCTTTTTTTCGATGTCCGACACGTGTTTTCGCTGCGGTGGCCGACGCGCCGCCGCAGCCCCCAGATTGGAGAACTGATATGCCCGCAATCACCGCCAGCATGGTCGCCGAACTGCGCGCCAAGACCGACGCGCCGATGATGGAGTGCAAGAAGGCCCTCACCGAGGCCGACGGCGACATGGGTCGCGCCGAGGAGATCCTGCGCGTCAAGCTCGGCAACAAGGCCGGCAAGGCCGCGGCCCGCATCACGGCCGAGGGCGTGATCGCCGCCTCGGTGGACGGCACCACCGGCGCGCTGATCGAGGTCAACTGCGAGACCGACTTCGTCTCGAAGAACGATTCCTTCCTGGCCTTCACCAAGGCCGCCGCCGAGCTGGTGGCGAAGAACAACCCGGCCGACGTGGCCGCGCTGTCGGCCCTGCCCTACGCGCAGGACGGCTTCGGCCCGACGCTGGAAGACGTGCGCAAGGGCCTGATCGGCAAGATCGGCGAGAACATGTCGATCCGCCGCTTCAAGCGCTACAGCGGTGGCGGCAGCCTGGCCCACTACCTGCACGGCACGCGCATCGGCGTGATCGTCGAGTTTGCCGGCGATGCCGTGGCGGCCAAGGACGTGGCGATGCACGTGGCGGCGATGAAGCCGGCCGCGCTGTCGTCGGCCGAGGTGCCGGCCGAGCTGGTCGAGAAGGAGCGCAAGATCGCCGCCGAGAAGGCGGCCGAGAGCGGCAAGCCCGCCGACATCGTCGCGAAGATGGTCGATGGCTCGGTGCAGAAGTTCCTCAAGGAAGTCAGCCTGCTCGACCAGGTGTTCGTGAAGGCAGCCGATGGCAAGCAGACCGTGGGCGCGATGCTCAAGGCCGGCAAGACCGAGGTGAAGGGCTTCACGCTGTACGTGGTGGGCGAGGGCATCGAGAAGAAGGTCGACGACTTCGCGGCCGAAGTGGCGGCCCAGGTCGCTGCCGCCAAGGGCGCCTGAGCTTCGAAACACCGGGGAGTCCGCCTCCCCGGCCGTTTAGACTTGCGAGCCACGAGAACCGCCCGACGCCAGGAGCCTGAATGCCCGCCTACAAACGTATCCTGCTGAAACTCTCCGGCGAGGCCCTGATGGGCGACGATGCCTACGGCATCAACCGCGCCACCATCGTGCGCATGGTGCGCGAGGTGCAGGAGGTGACCCAGCTGGGCTGCGAGGTGGCCGTGGTGATCGGCGGCGGCAACATCTTCCGCGGCGTGGCCGGCGGTTCGGTGGGCATGGACCGTGCCACCGCCGACTACATGGGCATGCTCGCCACGGTGATGAACTCGCTGGCGCTGGCCGATACGATGCGCCAGGAGGGCATGACGGCGCGCGTGATGTCGGCCATCGCCATCGAGCAGGTGGTCGAGCCGTACGTGCGGCCGAAGGCACTGCAGTACCTCGAGGAAGGCAAGGTCGTCGTGTTCGCCGCCGGCACCGGCAACCCCTTCTTCACCACCGACACGGCCGCGGCATTGCGTGGCGCGGAGATCGGCGCGCAGATCGTGCTCAAGGCGACCAAGGTCGATGGCGTCTACACCGCCGACCCAAAGAAGGACCCGACCGCGACCCGCTATTCGCAGATCAGCTTCGACGAGGCGATCTCGAAGAACCTGCAGGTGATGGACGCCACCGCCTTCGCGCTGTGCCGCGACCAGAAACTGCCGATCAAGGTGTTTTCCATTTTCAAGCCCGGCGCGTTGAAGCGCGTGGTGCAGGGCGAAGACGAAGGCACGCTGGTGCACGTCTGACGCCGATTGCCGAAAGAGGCCTCCCATGACCATTGCCGACATCAAGAAGACCGCCGAGTCCAAGATGGCCAAGACCATCGAGGCCTTCAAGGTCGAACTGCAGAAGATCCGCACCGGCCGCGCTCACCCGGGCATCCTCGACCAGGTGCACGTCGACTACTACGGCTCGATGGTGCCGATCAGCCAGGTGGCCAACGTCACCCTGCTCGACGCGCGCACGATCTCCGTCCAGCCCTGGGAGAAGGGCATGGGCGCCAAGATCGAGAAGGCGATCCGCGAGTCCGATCTGGGCCTCAACCCGTCGGCACAGGGTGATCTTCTTCGTGTGCCGATGCCCGCGCTGACCGAGGAGCGCCGCCGCGACCTGACCAAGGTGGTGCGCCACGCCGGCGAAGAGGCGCGCATCGCCTCGCGCAACGTGCGACGCGACGCCAACGAGCACCTGAAGAAGCTGCTCAAGGACAAGGAAATCTCCGAGGACGACGAGCGCCGCGCGCAGGAGCAGATCCAGCGTCTGACCGATGGCACGATCGCCGAGATCGACAAGCTCGTGGCCAGCAAGGAGTCGGAGATCCTGGCCGTCTGAGGCCAGGATCTCCGTACGTTCCCACTCGTCTGCTGACGCCTCGCGCTTCGTGACTTCGGATTCCGGCATTCCGCGCCACGTGGCCATCGTGATGGATGGCAACGGCCGATGGGCCAAGCGCCGATACCTGCCGCGTGTGTTCGGCCACAAGGCCGGCGTGGACACGCTGGTCAAGACGGTGCTGGCCTGCGCCGACCGCGGCATCGAGCACCTGACCGTGTTTGCGTTCTCGTCCGAGAACTGGAAGCGACCGACCGAGGAAGTCTCCTTCCTGATGGGACTGGTGTGCGCATCCGCATGATCGGCGACCGCAACCAGCTCACCGAGCGGCTGCGGCAGGCCTGCGACCAGGCCGAGTCGAGCACCGCTCACAACACGCGCATCACGCTGTGGGTGGCTTTCGCCTACGGCGGCCGCTGGGACATCGTGCAGGCCTGTCAGGCCGCGATGCGCGCCGGCGTGAAGCCGGAAGACCTCGACGAGGCCACGCTCGGCCGCTACATGTCGTTCGGCGATGCGCCCGACCCCGACCTGCTGATCCGCACCGGCGGCGAGGTGCGCATCAGCAACTTCCTGCTCTGGCAGGCGGCGTACTCGGAACTGGTGTTCAGCGATTGCCTCTGGCCCGACTTCGACGAAGACGAGCTCGACAAGGCGATTCGCGCCTATGCCGACCGGGACCGCCGCTTCGGCCTGGTCAAGAGTTCCCCGCCGATGCCGGTCCCGGCGACGGGAACCTGAGACCATGCTCAAGCAGCGCATCATCACCGCCATCGTCCTGCTGGCGCTGCTGCTGCCCGCGCTTTTCGCGCCGTCTCCCTGGCCCTTCGCGATCCTCACGCTGCTGCTCATCGGGGCCGCCGGCTGGGAGTGGGGCCGCCTGAATGCCGCCGCCGATGCGGCCATCGCGATGGGCGTGTTGCTCGCGCTCGGCGGTGCCGACGCTATGTGGCTGGGCTGGACGGTTCAGCCGCCGGCGGGGCTGTGGTGGCCGGTGGCGCTGGCCTGGATGGCGGGCGGTGCCCTGGCGCTGCGTGGCGGGCCTGCCGGATGGCCGCGAGTTCCGCTCGGGCTGCGCTGGGTGCTCGGACTGGCGATGCTCTGGGTGGCCTGGCTCGCGATCGCTCATGCCCGCCACCTTGGCCTGAACTTCATCCTCTCCGTGTTCTGTCTGGTGTGGATGGCCGACATCGCGGCCTACTTCGGCGGCCGCGCCTTCGGCCGGCGCAAGCTGGCCCCGTCGATCAGCCCCGGCAAGAGCTGGGAGGGCGTCTGGTCCGGCGTGGCCGGCGTGATCGCGCTGGCCTTCCTCTGGCGCTGGATCGATGCATCGCAGCCGGTCGATGCGCCGAGCCTGTACTCCCGCCTGGCTGCCGCCTGGGGCGTGGCGGGCATGGTCGGCGGCGTGATGCTGCTCGCCGCGATGAGTGTGGTCGGAGATCTGTTCGAGTCGCTGGTCAAGCGCGCTGCCGGCGCCAAGGACAGCAGCAACCTGCTGCCCGGGCACGGCGGCGTGCTCGACCGGGTCGATGCCTTGCTGCCGGTCTTCCCGATCGCCCTCGCGCTGGCCACCACCTGATCCCGCCATGACTGCTGCCGTTTCTCCGCTGCGTGTGTGCGTTCTGGGTTCGACCGGCTCGATCGGCGTCAACACGCTGGACGTGATCGCGCGGCATCCGGAGCGCTTCGAAGTCTTCGCGCTGACCGGCGCGAGCCGCGTCGACGAGCTCGCGGCCCAGTGCCTGCAGTGGAAGCCGCGCTACGCGGCAATGCCCGATGCGGCGCGTGCCAGGGCGCTTCGCGAGCGGCTGTCCGCCGAGGGCCTGCGCACCGAGGTGCTCAGCGGCGACGACGCGCTCGTGCAGCTCGCGGCGCATCCGGAGGTCGACGCGGTGATGGCCGCCATCGTCGGCGCGGCCGGCCTCGCGCCCTGCATCGCCGCGGCACGCGCGGGCAAGCGCCTGATGCTGGCCAACAAGGAAGCGCTGGTGGTCGGTGGCGCCTTCTTCATGGACGCGGTCAAGGCCGGCGGCGCCACGCTGCTGCCGATCGACAGCGAACACTCAGCCATCTTCCAGTGCCTGCCGGAAGACCGCGGTGCCTGGGCGTCGCGCATCGATCACATCGTGCTGACCGCCTCGGGCGGCCCGTTCCGCAACCGCGACCCGCAGACGCTGCGCGACGTGACGCCCGACCAGGCCTGCGCGCATCCGAACTGGGTCATGGGCCGCAAGATCTCGGTCGATTCGGCGACGATGATGAACAAGGCGCTCGAGGTCATCGAGGCGCGCTGGCTGTTCGACCTGCAGCCCGAGCAGATCCGCGTGGTGATCCATCCGCAGAGCATCATCCACTCGATGGTGGTCTGCCGCGACAACTCGGTGCTGGCGCAGCTCGGCACGCCCGACATGCGCGTGCCGATTGCCTACGGACTGTCGTTCCCGCAGCGCATCGAGTCCGGCGCGTCGCGTCTGGACTTCGCCTCGCTGGCCGCGCTGAGCTTCGAGCCGGCCGACGAAGCCCGCTTTCCCGGCCTGTTCCTCGCCTGGGCGGCCTTGCGCGCCGCGCCGGGCAGCACCGCGGTGCTCAACGCCGCCAACGAGGAGGCGGTGGCCGCCTTCCTCGCTGGAACCATCCGCTTCGACCAGATTCACACCGTCAACGCCGGCACGATCGAGCGCGTGAATCCGTCGGCGGATTCCGCGGCGTCGCTGCCGGGCCTGCTCGACATCGATGCGCGCGCGCGCCGCCAGGCGCAGCAGCTGATCCAGGGGCTGTCCAGATGATCACGGTGCTGGCTTTCATCCTCACGCTGGGCGTGCTCATCGTCGTGCACGAGTACGGCCATTACCGCGTGGCGGTGGCCTGCGGCGTGAAGGTCCTGCGCTTCTCGGTGGGCTTCGGACGGGTGATCTGGCGCCGGCAGCCGTCGCCGGGGGGCACCGAGTTCGTGGTCTCGGCGCTGCCGCTGGGCGGCTACGTGCGCATGCTCGACGAACGCGAGGGCCCGGTGGCCCCGGACGACGTGCACCGTGCCTTCAATCGCAAGAGCCTGTGGCAGCGCACCGCGATCGTTGCGGCCGGTCCGGCGGCCAACCTGCTGCTGGCCGTGCTGCTCTATGCCGGGGCCCACTGGATCGGCATGGACGAGCCGAAGGCGCTGATGGCGCCGCCGGTGGCCGACAGCCTCGCCGAGCGCGCCGGGCTGCGGGCCGGCGACTGGGCACAGGCCTGGTCGGACGACGGCGTCGACTGGCAGGACTTGCGCTCGATGAACGACCTGCGCTGGCAGGTGACGCAGTCGGTGCTGCACGGCACGCCGCTGCACCTGCTGGTCAGCGACGCGCAGGGTCGCGGCCAGCGGCGCATCGTGCTGGAACTGCAAACGCTGGACGCCCGCGAGGTCGATGCGGCGCTGATGAAGCGCATCGGCCTGGGCGCCCCGTTCAGCGAGCCGGTGCTTGGCGAGACGAAGGCTGGCGGCCCGGCCGAACGCGCCGGTTTGCGCCCGGGCGACCGCGTGCTGAGCATCGACGGGCAGGCCATCGAGGAATCCGGTCGCATCCGCGAGCTGATCCGCGCCAGCGGCGCCGATGGTGTGGCGCGGCCGATGCTCTGGCGCGTCGAGCGCGGCGGCCAGACGATCGAGATCACCGTCACGCCGAACGTCGCAGCCGATGGCCAGCGCACGGTCGGCCGCATCGAGGCCTATCCGGGCCAGGCGCCGATCTTCGTGACCGTGCGCTACGGCGTCTTCGAGGGACTGTCACGCGCCGTGACGCGCACCTGGGAGATGTCCGCACTGACGCTGAAGATGCTCGGCAAGATGCTGATCGGCGAGGCTTCGCTGAAGAACCTGAGCGGGCCGCTGACCATCGCCGACTACGCCGGGCAATCGGTGCAGCTCGGCCTGGCCTACTACCTGGGCTTCCTGGCGGTGGTCAGCGTGTCACTTGGCGTGTTGAACCTGCTGCCGCTGCCGATGCTCGATGGCGGACACCTGATGTATTATCTTTTCGAGGGTGTGACGGGGCGGCCGGTCTCCGAGTTGTGGCTGGAGCGGCTGCAGCGTGGCGGGGTGGCCATCATGCTCATGATGATGTCCCTGGCTCTCTACAACGACGTGGCCCGCCTGCTGGGCCTGCACTGACCCCCGACGCATGCCTTCCTCCCGACGCGCGCCCGCAGTTCGTCCCACCGTTCTCAGCCTGGCCCTCGCCGCCGCACTGCACGCGGGTTCGGCCTGGGCGGTCGAGCCCTTCACGCTGAAGGACATCCGCGTCGAGGGCCTGCAGCGCACTGACGCCGGCACGGTGTTCGCGTCGCTGCCGTTCCGCATCGGCGACACCTACAACGACGAGAAGGGCGCCGCCGCACTGCGCGCGCTGTTCGCCACCGGTCTGTTCAAGGACGTGCGCATCGATATCGACGACGGAGTCGTCGTCGTGATTGTCGAGGAGCGCGCCGTCATCTCGGCGATCGATTTCGTCGGGCTGAAGGAGTTCGACAAGGACACGCTGACCAAGTCGCTGAAGGATTTCGGCATCGGCGAGGGCCTGCCCTTCGACAAGGCGCTGGCCGACCGCGCCGAGCAGGAACTCAAGCGCCAGTACCTGACGCGCAGCCTCTATGGCGCCGAGGTGGTGACCACCGTCACGCCGCAGGAACGCAACCGGGTCAACGTCACCTTCACGATCACCGAAGGCACGGCGGCGAAGATCCGCGAACTGCGCATCGTCGGCAACAAGGCCTTCTCCGAAGGCACGCTCAAGGGCCTGTTCGACCTGAACGACGGTGGCTGGCTGAACTGGTACACCAAGGCCGACCGTTACTCCCGCTCCAAGCTCAACGCCGACCTGGAGACGCTGCGCGCCTATCGACGCAGGTCGCGATCTCGCCAGACAAGCAGGACATCACCGTCACGATCAACATCACCGAGGGCCAGCCCTACACGGTGACCTCGGTCAAGCTCGAGGGCGACTATCTCGGCAAGGAAGAAGACTTCAAGACCCTGGTGAAGATCAAGCCCGGCGAGGCTTACCGCGCCGAGGCGGTGACCGACACCACCAAGGAATTCTCAGAGCGCTTCGGCCTGTTCGGCTATGCCTTCGCGCGCATTGATGCTCGCCCGGAGATCGATCGTGCCAACGGCCGTGTCGCGCTCACGCTGGTGGCCGATCCGTCGCGCCGCGTCTACGTGCGCCGCATCAACATCGCCGGCAACACGCGCACCCGCGACGAGGTGATCCGCCGCGAGTTCCGGCAGTTCGAATCGTCGTGGTACGACGGCCAGCGCATCAAGCTCTCGCGCGACCGCGTCGACCGCCTGGGCTACTTCAGCGAAGTCTCCGTCGACACCACCGAGGTTCCCGGCACGCAGGACCAGGTCGACCTGACCTTCTCGATCAAGGAGAAGCCGACCGGCAACCTGCTGATCGGCGCCGGCTACTCGTCGGCGGACCGGCTCTCCCTGACGGCGTCGATCAAGCAGGAGAACGTTTTCGGCTCGGGCAACTACCTCGGCATCGAGGTGAACACCAGCCGCAGCAGCCGTACGCTGGTGCTCAGCACGGTCGATCCGTACTTCACGATCGACGGCATCTCTCGCGCCTTCGATGTCTACTATCGAACGGCCAAGCCGATCAACAGCCAGGGCGAGCAGTACCAGCTGGTCACGCCTGGCATGGCGGTGCGCTTCGGTATCCCGTTCAGCGAGTTCGACACCGTCTTCGTCGGCATCGGCGCCGAGCGCACCGAGATCAAGGGCGGCGCGGCGTCGCGCAGCACACGATCGGCATTGACGTAGCCGATCTTCAGTTCCTGAGCCTGC
>VYMG01000322.1_pt1 | contig 12102 bp, 10 predicted proteins | sample 5115261 | NCBI WGS metagenome assembly VYMG01 (sample SAMN12291781, study PRJNA351875) | freshwater metagenome | isolation source: freshwater lake | place: USA: Michigan, Wintergreen Lake | collected 2013-08-08 | reverse complement strand
GATGTATCTCGACCGCGCCATGGCCGGTGCTGAGTTGTTGCAAGCCATTGCCCGCACCAATCGTACGGCCGGGGAAGCAAAGCGGTTTGGGATTGTCGTTGATTACTACGGGGTCGGAAAGAACCTGGCAGACGCGCTTGCGCTCTATGACGCCGAAGATCAGAGCGATCTGACAGGCGGCATCGGAAAGCCCGAAGAACTGCTACCCGAGCTTCGTCAGGCTCGCGATGCGGCGGTCAAGCACTTTGCTGATGTTGGCATAAGCCTTGGCCTTGACCTTCAGGCCTATGTCGATGCGTGCGTCGGGAAACTCAAGGAGCAGAAGTTTCGGGCACAGTTTCTCTTGCTGGTGAAGCGACTCATCAGCCTGTTCGACATGCTAATGCCGCGACCCGAGGCAAGGCCGTTTACCAAGGACGTCAAGATTTTTGCTTTTGTCGCAAAGGCTGCAGCGAATCTCTACCGGGATGGCACGCTTGATGTGCGTGGGGTGGCGCACAAGGTTCAAGCCATGCTCGACGCCTTCATCGAGTCGAATGGCATCGACCCCAAGGTTCCTCCAATCGAGATCCTCGATCCAAAATTTGCCGCAGAGGTTTCGGGCAAAAAGACCGATCGTGCGAAGGCCGCCGAGATGGAGAATGCTCTCCGTCATCACATTTCGATTTCGTTCGAAAAGGACCCCGCGAAGTTCAAGAGCCTGAGTGAGAGGCTTGAAGGCATATTGAACAATCATCAAGAAGACTGGAACGAGATCGCGAGGCAGCTTCAGAGGCTTATCGATGAAGCATTAGCGGCGTCATCGACGTCAGCCGCGTATCACGGGCTCGACCCACACACGGAGGGACCGATCTTCGGCATTCTCCGGATGCGGTACGGGAATAGCGACAGGGACGCCGAGCTTGCGGAGCTAGCTTCGGAGATCGTTCGGCATCTGCGGCATGAGACGGCGGTAGCAGGCTTTTGGGACAATCCGGTCGGGCAGGAGGAAGCGAGACGGTGGGTTTTCCGCCAACTCGACAGCAGCAACATGTTCCCATTTGCCGAGTTAGACGTGATTGCAGCTGATTGCATGGGGGTCGCCCGCGCTAACCGAGCGAGGTTCGCTTCATGACGGAGACTATCCGTGTCGATGACCTCACATTCCTCGTCAAGCGCAGCGAGCGCCGGAAGACCGTTGGCGTGACGGTGGAGCGCGACTCTTCGCTGGTGGCTCATCTCCCGATAGATGCTGATCTTGTCCGAGTGAGCGAGCTGATCAGAACTAGACTTGTTTGGGTTCACCAAAAGCTAGCGAGCCACAAAGACGTCGGTCGTGACTCCGTCTTCCGTCGGCCGGAATTTGTCGATGGCGAAGGCTTTCATTTTCTTGGGAAGCATTACCGACTGAAGCTAATCGATGTTGATCCAGCAGGTCCGCCTACACCCACGGTTCGCTTCGAGGGGGACAGGCTGTTGTTCCGCCGGGAGCAGGTGGCAGCTGGGCATAAGAGGATTGCGGAGTACTATACGCGAGCCGCACATCCACACCTGAATGAAGCGGTCAAAAGGTGGACGACAACAATAGGGGATACGTCTGCAAAATACGTTGAAGTCATGGACTTAGGTTTTCGCTGGGCTTCCTGCGGTTCAGCAGGAACACTCAATTTCCATTGGCGGATTATGCATCTTCCTCCGCAAGTGATTGACTATATTGTAGTTCATGAACTGACACATCTTAAAATTCCAGATCACTCGCCGGCATTTTGGCTTCAGTTAGAAAACTTTCTTCCGAATTACCAAGTTTATCGTGAGTGGTTGCGTGACAAGGGAGGGCGACTGTAGGGTACAATAGAAAGATACGCCCTCAGGTTATCGCTCGCCCTGACATCGAATGCTTGGTATCCGTAGATCAGGCAATAAAGACCGCGATGTTTCCCTTGCAGCAGAAGATCAGTCGCGCACAAGGAGAACTGCCGTGAAGATTGAATCCGTAAGCATCAAGAATTTTCGGTCCTTCAGAGACGAAACTGTCCATTTCGGCGACTACACCTGCTTGGTCGGGGCGAACGGTGCTGGCAAATCTACCGTTATGCACGCGCTTAATCTTTTCTTCCGGGAGGCATCGGACACTCCGACCGACCTTACCAATCTTACTGAGCAGGATTTTCACAACGGAAATTTTAAAGAACCGATTGAGATTATTGTCACCTTCACGGGGCTAAGCGAAAAGGCCAAGGAGGATCTGAAGGCTTACTACCGCCAGGACCGGGTCGTTATTGCTGCAATCGCCACGTGGGATACGGATCAGCGCATGGCAGCGATCGAACAAAAAGGCGAACGACTGGTCATGAAGCGGTTTGCGCCTTTTTTTGAGGCCGAAAAGCAGGGGGCGCTCGTCCCAGAGCTAAGGCAGGTCTATGACGAAATCCGAAAGACCGTCACTGATCTTCCTGGACCTGCCACCAAGTTGACTAAAGGCGCGATGGTCGAAACACTTCGTCTATACGAGGAAGGTCATCCCGACCTCTGCACGCAGGAGCGTAGCGGCGATCACTTCTACGGATTCACCAAAGGCGGTAACAAGCTAGCTCCGTACGTCCAATGGGTATATGTGCCCGCAGTTAAGGACGCGACACATGAGCAGGTGGAGGGCCGCAATACTGCGTTCGGCCGACTTTTGCAGCGTACCGTTCGCGGAAAGATCGATTACACCGCCCGCCTCGATAAGCTGAGGCAAGACGCAGAAGCAGGTTATGAGAAAATTTTGGCGGAAAATCAGATAGATCTCAACAGCCTCGGCAAGGCTCTCGATGCCCGGCTCAAGGAACTTGCCCATCCTGAGGCAAGCCTCTCTCTTGAATGGTGGAATGAGCAGGGCAAGTCCGTCCAGATCAATGATCCGCTGGCGCGAGTGGTTGCTGGCGAGTTCGAGTTCCGTGGCGAGCTGGGACGGTTGGGTCACGGATTTCAGCGCTCGTTTCTGCTTGCCTTGCTTCAGGAGCTTGCCGGGTGTGACGATCCGAACGGTCCACGCCTCATCCTTGGCTGCGAAGAGCCTGAGCTATACCAGCATCCGCCTCAGGCGCGGCATCTCTCAGAAGTCTTGCGCCAGCTCAGTACAACGAACGCCCAGGTAATGATATCGACGCATAGCCCGCTGTTCATTAGAGGCGAGCACGTCGAAGAAATCCGCATGATCCGGAGAAAGCCCGGGGAAAAGCGCTCAACGATCACGTCGGCGACCGCGAAGCAAATCGAGGACAAGATTGCCTCGGCAAAGGGTATGCCTCCGAGGAAGGTGGAGGGGCTGCTCGCCAAAATCCATCAAACGCTTCAGCCAGCAGTCAATGAGATGTTCTTTAGTCCGCGTCTTGTCCTAGTTGAAGGGCTTGAAGATCGCGCATACCTCACCACGTGGCTTCATATCGCGGGATTGTGGGAAGAGTACCGCCGTGGCCATCTGCACATTGTAGCAGTCGATGGAAAGAGCAAACTCATAGAGGCCATCGCAATTGCTGATGCTTTCGGCATTCCGACGTTTGTGGTCTTCGACTCAGATGGACATGAGCCGAAGGAAGATCGACGGAACTGGCACAAGGCTGACAACGCCGCGATCTTGGCACTCCTCGGACTTCCCGGTATCGATCCGCTCCCCAAGGATCATTATTGGGGTGATCGCGTCGTTATGTGGTCATCAGAGATCGGGGAGGTGGTTAAGGCCGAAGTTGGTCCGGCGGAATGGATGAGATGCCAAACGAAGGCCGATGCCCTTCACGGGCAGCCCGGTAATCTCCACAAGAACGCGCTTCATGTCGCAAGCAGCCTGACCTTCGCCCATGAGGACAAGAAGTTCCCTCAGTCATTACACAAGGTTTGCGATAAAATCCTCACGTTTGCAAATGGCACCACGCCGGCAGCGGCAAAATAATGCCCACATAAGTTACTGCCGCGACGCTCTACGATTTGGTGTAGTGCCCGCATCGCGTCGCGATGGATGCCTTTGGAGACCTGACAACAAGAGAGTGGGTAAGCCTGTTTGTTCAAGTGCTTCGCGAGCGTGGGCATTCATGAACGGGGCGCGCGATGCGGCGATCTACTATTATTCAAAGTAGAATGCACGATCTACCGAAAGCTGCGCGGGAGATATTCTGACGTATGCAGCGAGGTGATATCGAGGCTCTCCTTCATCCGGCACGCGCAATCGACCTATATTCTGACGTAGTTCTCAAAGCCACTGACTGGCCCATGCGGCCCTACTCGATCAAGACGCTTGCGCAGTATCTCGGCTTTGCCTGGCGCGATACGCATCCATCTGGAGCGGCGTCGATTAAATGGTTCCATCGCTGGATTGAAAGCGGTGACGCAGCGATCAAGTAACGCATCCTTGACTACAACGAGGGCGATTGCCGAGCGACCAGGGTTTTGCTCGACGGGATCCGCGGATTATCGGCTAACCTTTAATGTTCGATATTTGTCGCGAATATAGGCGTGGTGGAATTTGCCCTTGGAGCTTGCGGCCATAAACCGCCGATGTACGTCGGCGGGCACGTCGAAGTATTGGTAGGTGCCGCCGTTCGTAAACTCAGTTTCGAGAGTCTTGCTCTCTTCGTCGTATCCAATCGAGCGGATCGTGGATGATGTGACATTTTGCTTGTTCATGTGTCCCTCCCCCTAATCATTTATCTGAAAGTTAGGGTGCCGATTCGCTCATGTCTGGATAAGTGTAAAGCTCATTTCGCAATTGTTCACGCCACTTCGTTTTGTGAGTGAACATGACTGCCCAGCCGGAAAGGACAAAAAGCGATTTTTTGATGAATGAATAAAAGGACAAACACTGTGTTTTATACCGGGTTAACTGCAGATGCGCATAGCTCAACTACCTGTCTGCAGAACCCAGAGCAGCCCAAATTGCGCGCTCGATTGGCCACGGTAACCAAGACGAGCCGAGCGAATGATGCTATGTCGTCGGCATGATCTCTCGACTTCTGCAGCTGCTGCTGATTCTGGCGATCATCAGCCCCATCTCTGCTCTCGCCCAGCCGGTCTCTAACTGCCATGCGGTCGATGGCGATACGATTGTTTGCGCTCGTGAAACGATCCGAATCGAAAACATCGACGCTGCGGAGATGCCGCCGCACTCGAAATGCGCGTTCGAGGCCGATCTGGCGATCAGGGCGAAGCTGTTTGTTGTCGATCGCCTAGCTCGCGGCCGTGTTGAGCTCGTGCGCGATCAAAAACGCCCCAGGGATCGCTACGGGCGCACACTGGCGCTGGTCAGAGTCGATGGCGTGGATTTGGGTGAGCAGCTTATCCGGGCTGGCCTGGCGCGGCCCTGGGAAGGGAAGCGGCGAGCGTGGTGCTAACGGTCGTCGAGGTTGTTTGAAGGCATCGGGCGCTGGCGCAAGCACTACAAAGAGAAGCGACGAGTGTGGTCACGGGGGGCGTCTACTGCGCCTCAGTCGGATCGGGCTGTTAGGTTTCAATAACGGGACCATAACGGGGGAGCTCCCCGTCGTCTCGAGCTTGCAACGACAGTAGTACGGAGAGCATTTCATAAGAACATAGCCAGGGATTAGCCGATACACATCACAGCAAAAAAGCCGCAGTGATACTTTCTGCTTTTCATTTCTCGTATAAACGCGATGCTAAATACATCCATGCTCAGTCGCAAGTTCACGCCACTCGCGACTTTCGATATTATATCCCGATGCCAAAAACTTGCTCGCATCTAATGTGTAGCGGCTGCGGTTTGCTCCAATAAATCCGAGAAAGAGGTACGTATCTTTGCTGCCATAAGGGCCGCTTCTCGATACGTAGACATCATCTGAGTGCGCCACGTCTTTGCCGCCACGTGCAGGTGCAAACTCAGTACGACCCAGAAACCATAACTTGAGCCTCTGATCGTCAGCGAGCTCTGGCCAATTTGGTACCAATCGGCACATACCAATTGACGCCGTCCGACTAGAGACTTGTCCATGGACTGCACCATGAATCTTATTAAGTTCACCATCAGCGTAAAGGACTGCGGTCGGCCAGCCAGCCTTTTCAATCTCCGCCTGGATATCAAGAGGTGGAGGGGGCCCGATTTTTCGGGAAATCCCATTATGAAATAGCGGAATCCCCTCTCGATGTGTTTCACCATTGGCCAGAAACGGAAAATCCCTACGTGCGATCATATCTCGTCGCTCCAGCTGAACACTACGCTGCAGACAACGTCGAGAGCATTGTTTTCAGGCGACGCTTAAGTGTCTCGTCCTTCAAGCTAGCAATGGCGCGAGCAAGCTTCACTGTATCAGCATCGATTTTCCCACCTTCGTCGCGCGGCAGTGCGCTGCGCCGGTCGGCATCGATTGCCTTGATAGTACTCGCGGATAACTTGTGAGTGGGTAAGCCATCGAAAAACCAATCGATTTGTTTCCCCAATACTGCTGCGAACTGCCAAAGACGCGATGCGGAAACGCGGTTTGCGCCATTCTCGTATTTCTGAATCTGCTGGAATGTAATGCCACATGCGTTGGCAAGGTCCGTTTGGGACATGTTCAACAGAAGTCGTGCTTCACGGGTGCGCGCTCCGACGTGGTGATCCACCGCCGTGGTCCTGCGCGCCTTTACGTTACGAGTCTGCTTCGAAGTAGCCATTTCAGTAACCCCATTAAAATTCCACCGTGGTCAAGTGTGCAAAGTTCCTTGGAGAGCATGTAACTCTGCAAAACCTACACATGCAATGTTATCAAGAGCGCCATTCGAACGCTAGATGTACTCTGGTTGTCACCACTGTCTGGTGGCAAGATCCTTGTAAGCTCATACGGGGTTGAGCGCGGAAGATGCCGTCTCAGTGGCATTCGTTACAGCCGTAAAAGCAGGTAGATGAAACGCTACTGCGATAAAGTACTGAATACACCACAGTCACGATGTACCGATGCAGTCGCCCGATGTTTTCCGCCCCAATAGGGATCAGAACATGCCGACTCCTCCCATCACCGCCGCTTTGCTTTACGACCTCGTCCAGTGTCCCCACCGTCCGGCCATGGACCTCTTCGGTGACCCTGCGAAGCGGGACGAGGCGAACGCTTTCGTACAGCTTCTTTGGGAGAAGGGTAGCGCCCACGAGAAGGATGTCATCACTGGACTGCGGGTCCCCTTTCTCGATCTCTCAAGCTATGTAGGGGTTGAGAAGGATCGTCTAACCGTAGAAGCGATGGCGCGTGGCGAGCCTTTCATCTACGGGGGGCGCATAAGCGCCAACGACCTTCTCGGCGATCCGGATATCCTGCGGCGTGAAAATGACGGCTACGTCGCGGGCGACATCAAGTCAGGAGCAGGGGAAGAGGGAGGAGACGAAGATCAGGCAAGGCTCAAGAAACACTACGCCGTCCAGATCGCACTCTATACGGACATCCTGGAAAGGAAGGGATTGTCGGCAGGTCGCTCGCCGTTCATCTGGGACATTCATGGCGATGAGGTTCCATATCCCCTCGACGAGCCACAGGGGCAGAGAAATCCCACGACCATGTGGCAGGTCTACCAGGACGCGTTGGCAATGGCACGGAACATCGTGGTTCGTCGCGAGACGACCCTTCCCGCCTATGGCGCGCCGTGCAAGCTCTGCCATTGGCACACGGCGTGTATCGAGGAGCTCAAAGAAAGAGACGATCTAACGCTGTTGCCTGAGCTCGGCCGTTCCAAGCGCGACGCAATGGCGGCTAGCATTCCCACGGTCACCGAACTAGCCCAGACGGACGTGCGCCGGTTCATTACCGGAAAGAAGACAGCCTTCAAAGGGATCGGACCGGAAACCCTCGTCAAGTTGCACGAACGGGCGAAGCTTGCGACGACCGAGGGTGCGCAGCCGTACCTCACCGCGCCTCTTGCGCTGCCAGCGACCGACGTCGAACTGTTCTTCGATATCGAGGTCGATCCGATGAGGGGAATCTGCTACCTCCACGGCTTCGTGGAACGTCGCGATGGCGACAACACGACTGAGCAGTACCAGGCCTTCTTCACCGAAGCCGTCACTGCGTCTGAGGAGGAACGAGCTTTCGCCGAGGCCTGGAAATACATCCAAGATCGGATGCCCTGCGCTATCTATTACTATTCCAAGTACGAGCGGACGATCTGGCGTAAGCTCCAGGAGAAGTATCCAGGCGTCTGCGGTGCCGATGACATCGAAGCAATGTTCCATCCCTCTCGGTCGGTCGATCTCTATTTCGACGCGGTAAAGAAAGCGACGGAGTGGCCAACCCGCGATCACTCAATCAAAACTCTTGCCAAATTCCTGGGTTTTTCCTGGCGCGACAACCATCCCTCGGGAGCTGCCTCGATAGAGTGGTTTGACCGCTGGATCATGACTGGCGATCCATCGATCAGACAGCGCATTCTTGACTATAACGAGGACGATTGCCGAGCGACTAGGGTTCTGCTGGACGGCATCCGAGCGCTGTCTTGATCCAGTGCATAGGTGTCCCCAGTCAGCGTGCATTGGATATTTTTGGCATTTCGTACCGAACTAACTCCTAGGCAGGTCAAGACATCGCACCCCCCAGATGGCCAAATAATGAAGACTACCCACGCGGAAACTCGGGGTTAACGTGCAACGTCGATGCACTTGTATTAAGCGCCTAATTCGACCTAGAATTCTTGCGCAACTCAAGACGGATGATTGGATGACAAAGTTCAATAAGTCCCAAGTCCAGGATAAGGCCCGCGAAATCCTTAGCGGCAAGCCTCAGGGCGTGCGATGGGCAAAATTGGTTAACACGATACAGACGCTTGGGCCAGATACGCCAATCGGCACAATCACAGGCTCACTTAGAGAGCTAAGGAAACTACACAAAGAAATTGCCCGGCCATCAAAGGGGCTTTGGGTACTTACAAAATATATTGACGTTGAGAAGTCGTTAGATGCCGCAGCAGGTGGAGTTTCTCCGCAGATTGGCAATGGTGGTGTCTCAAATGGGACCGTGGCTGAAGCTACATTTTACGAGCCTTTTAAAGAGTGGCTTTGCGAAGAAACAGATGAGGTGGTTGAAGCGCTTGTTCTCGGCGGCGCAGTATTCAAATCGAAATGGGGAACGCCTGACGTTATTGGCGTGAATAAGCCACGCTCCAGCGATCCTGTCGATTTTCTTCCGACAGAAATTGTTTCTGCTGAAATCAAGGTCGACCCAGGCCAAGCAGTGACTGCTTTTGGTCAGGCATGCGCATACCGTCTTTTTTCACATAAAGTTTATGTCGTTATGCCGCGGACTTTGCCCACTGAAGACCGAGACCGACTTGAAACTCTCTGCGGATTGTTCGGCGTTGGCTATGTGGAGTTCGATGTCTCGGTTGAATTTCCTGCCTTTGAAATGCGTGTTCGCGCACAGCGATTTGAACCAGATAGATTTTATGTGAATTCAATGGCCGAGCGCTTGAAGAGCTTTTCAAAGGCGGATTTCGATCGGCTATTCTGATGCCTCATTGAGAGGTAATCAATTTCGCTTGATTGTCGGGAAAATCAATTTTAAACCGCCCTTGCGCACGCGTAAGAAAATTCTTCATAGAGTTTGATCAACTCAATTAGGGGGGGACAGAGGACAAAAACAGCAAAAGGTCCTTTATTTATCGGGATAAGAGTTAACTAAGCCATAGCTGCGCACTCACCTGCCGAGGCCTCCTAGTTTGCGTATTCATTTGTTTCGAGGGGGCTCAAAAAGGCTGTCAAGCCAGTGCAGTTAGAAAGAGCATTTCAGAATGTCGTACGCTTCTTCTTTGTATCTCACACGGCAACGAACGCGTGTCGCGTCATCCCTAGAGCCGGATGAGGCGGCTTAGCAACGGGGCCTGACCCGGCCGAGCCCCCGGATCAACCTTGAACACGATACTCCTCTCGCCGACCGTCAGCCTGTAGATGCCACCGGCCGTAAGTACCCGGTCGGCCTTGGCGAGATCGTAGAAGTTGGCGCGAGCCGGTTGCTTGACGGGCACGCCGAACGATATTGGCTCACCCGGCTGGTCCACGCGCGCTATCGACGCGCGCCCGCCGCCGTTAATGTCGAGCACCGGCGACAGGCCGTAGATCGTTACTTCAGGGTTACTGGCCGTGATCCCCGCCTTGGGCGGGGCGCGGAAAACCATGACGCCCGACTTGGCTGCCTGGTCGGAAGTGAGGCGCATCTTTGAGCCATCGCAGAGTACCTTTTCGCGCCGGATGGAGCCGCCGGTTACGGTAGATTGCTCGGCCCCGATCGTCACGGTCCCGCCTGTGATCGTTTCGCGCCAGCACGACCGCAGATAACCAAGCACTATCTCGTCGCCCGCCTCGAGCTTAACCACGCGGCCGACCTCGACGTAGTCCATAAAATCAACGTCGAGCTTGCCTTTCGTGTCCTCGACGATGGCCACGGGATCGGCCGCTATAGCCGTCGTGGCGGTCAAAGATAGCAGAATGGCGAAGATATGTTTCATAGGATGTATGTTTCCTATCTGGATGCCGCACTATCTTAGTATTAAGTAGTCTGAACGTTTTTCGCCTAATTTCCAACGCAAAGCAGTGACGCACATCACAGCTCAGCTTTGTTTTGTGACGTACTATGCGTACGTTAGACAGCGTAGCCTGATTTGAATTCTACATGCAGTATGGTTAGATAACGGAAGCAGTCGATGCAATATCCGTCCAATTAGCTCCAGATTGAGGGGTCGAGGGCCATGTTTTCGCGCTTCTTTCTCGCCGCTCTACTCGCTTTTGGAACTTGTATTACAGACGGCATGTCCAATCGAGCAAATGCCCAACCCGCTTCTTCTACCGACTTAATCCTAAAGGCTACAGCTGAACTAGCCACTGCGCGCGCATCCAATCCGCCTGCATCCGTCGCTCTCGTAGGCCCGCTGTCGCGGCTTGGCTACGCGCTGATGAATGGCGGCCAGGTACCCGACGCAATCCCGGTCTTCCGCGAACAGCGCGAGATCGCAGAAAAGGTCTTCGTCGGCGAACACATCAATCGCGCTTGGGCCAATTTCAATCTTGGCGAGGCGCTGCGGCGGACCGACAAGTGCGCCGAGGCACTGCCATATTACACGACCGCGCTCGACCTCCGGCGCCGACTGCTGAAGCCGGGCGAAATTGACCTGGCATGGGGCTTCAACTCACTTGCGCTGTGCCAATCCGCGCTCGGCGACTTCGCGCATGCAGAAGAAAACTACCGGGCGGCCTTGGTAGCTATGGAAAGCGCAAAAGGCGCCGAGGCACCGGAGATGGCGACCGTTCGTCTGAATTTTGGCGATCTGCTCCGGCAGGGAGCGCAGTACTCGGACGCGGAAGCCCAGTTCCGAAACGCGTTTGATATACGTGAAAAGGTGTTCGGGAGGACCGATTCTCTACTGCTGACACCGCTTGTACGTCTCGGGTATGCACAGATCGAACAGTCAAAGTTGCCGCAGGCAGAATCTACATTTCTGCGCCTGCGTCAAGTTGCCGAAGACCGTTTCGGGATTGAAAGCCTTTGGTACGCCAGCGCCGTCCACGGACTTGGGGAGACATATAGCCGGATGGGTCGGCTTGTCGACGCGATGCCGTTGCTTCAGCATGGCCTTGCAATGCGGGTCAAGACTGCACCCAACGATGTCGATGTCGGCCACTCCTACAATCAGCTTGGCCACGCGTACTGGTCGCTCAGCCAGAACCGCGAGGCGGAGGCCGCCTTTAGGGCTGCACAGGCCCAGTTCTTGCGCATCCGCGGCGAAAATTCACCGGAGCTTGCCGGAGTGTTGGTTAACCTAGGTCGCTTTCTGGCACTGACGACAACACGGTTTGCCGAGGCCGATCGGATCCTGGAGCAAGCGCGTATTCTCCATGTCGCTCGTTTTGGCGAAGAGGGAGTTCGTACCGCAATCGTTTATGCAGCTCTATCGCAGCTGCAGCGCCGTCAGGAAAAGTATACGGAAGCGCGAGCAAACGCGCGGCGCTCGCTTGCAATTCAAGAAAAGGCCTTCGGTTCCTCACACCCGACCGTCGCCTTTCGGCTCAAAGAACTCGCGGCAATCGATTCCATTGCCGGCGATCAGAAGGCCGCTGAAACCCAGCTGCGTCGCGCACTCGGCATTCTGCGCGATAGGACGGGTGGGGAAACATTCGAATATGGC
>VYMG01000464.1_pt1 | contig 12374 bp, 12 predicted proteins | sample 5115261 | NCBI WGS metagenome assembly VYMG01 (sample SAMN12291781, study PRJNA351875) | freshwater metagenome | isolation source: freshwater lake | place: USA: Michigan, Wintergreen Lake | collected 2013-08-08 | reverse complement strand
TTCGTGCTGATCCTGCGCTGGAAGACGCAGCGCAAGGTCAGCGCGCTGCCCGGCGAGCGCTTCCTCGGCGCGATGCGTGTCGGCCTGCAGCACGTGGCGCAGTCGCCGCGCATGCGCAGCGTGCTGATCCGCATCTTCCTCTTCTTCCTGCAGTCCACCTCGCTGACCGCGCTGCTGCCGCTGGTGGCGCGCAACCTGCACGGCGGCGATGCCGGCACCTTCACGCTGCTGCTGGCGGCGATGGGCGTGGGCGCGGTGGCCACGGCGCTGTACCTGCCGCGCCTGCGGCAGAACGTCTCGCGCGACCGCTTCGTGCGCTGGGGCACCGGCGTGCATGCGCTGGCCGCGGTGACGGTGGTGTTCGCGCCGAGCCTGTGGCTGGCGGTGCCGGCGATGGCAGTGGCCGGCATGGCGTGGATCGCCACCGCCAACTCGCTGACGCTGGCCGCGCAGATGGCCCTGCCCAACTGGGTGCGGGCGCGCGGCATGTCGATCTACCAGATGGCGCTGATGGGCGGCAGCGCGGCCGGCGCGGCGCTGTGGGGCCAGGTGGCCAGCTGGAGCAGCGTGCCGGCGAGCATCGTCGCCGCCGCGGTGGCCGGCCCCCTGGTGCTGGCGCTGACCTGGCGGCTGTCGGTCGACGGCGGGGAGGACGAGGACTTCAGCCCGGCCCGGCCCGGCGGCGTGCCGCCGGTGCCGCTGGTCGAGCCGCTGCCCGACGAGGGGCCGGTGATGGTGACGGTGGAGTACCTGATCGACCCGACGCGCGCCGACGACTTCATGCTCGTGATGGAGGACACGCGCCGCGCGCGGCTGCGCCAGGGTGCGCTGTCGTGGGGCCTGTTCCGCGACCCGGCGGTGCCGGGCCGCTACATCGAGTACTTCCTCGACGAGACCTGGGTCGAGCACCTGCGCCGGCTCGAGCGCTTCACCGCGGCCGACGTCGGCCTGCGCGAGCGGCGCCTGGCCTTCCACCTCGGCGCCGAGCCGCCGAAGGTGCAGCGCTTCATCGGCGAGAGCATCGACTAGCATCCGCGTCCGGAGGAGACCCCGCGATGCAGACCGTCCACCCCTTGCGCGAAACCCTGCACCACGAGGTGCACGCGCGGCCCTACGAGCGCCTGCACACGCCGATGCTGCTCTCGCACGTGGCCCTGGTCGGCAACGCCGGCAGCGCCGAGCGCGATCACCTGGCCGGCCTGCTGCGAGCGCGGCAGTTGCCCGTGCCGGCCGAGGGCGCCAGCCACTTCAGCGCCGACATCGGCGGGCTGCGCCTGCGCTGGGAGAAGCACGGCGAGTTCCACACCTGCACGGCCTGGAAGCGGCTGGCATCGGTACCCGAGAGCTTCGCGCCGCTGCCGATCGACGACCTGCCGGCCGACTGGCGCGCCGGCCTGCCGGGTGAATGGCTGGTCGGCATGCACGTGCTGGTCAAGCCGGCGATCACGCCGCGCGACGAGGTGCCGCCGCTGGTGCGCAGCATGCTCAACGAGGACAGCCTGGTGGGCGCGCGGGTCATGGACGGCTCGGCCGACGTCTACACCGACTTCCGCCTCTACGGCGACGGCTTCGCGCGCTGGATCGTCGTGGCCGGCGACATGACGCCGCGCCGCCTCGGCCGCCTGGTGCAGCGGCTGCAGGAGATCGAGACCTACCGCATGATGGCCTTGCTCGGCCTGCCGGTGGCGCGCGAGGTGGGTGGCGCGCTGGCCAACGCCGAGCGCGACCTGGCCGACGTGGCCGAGCGGATCCGCACCGCCAACCCCGACGACGAGCCCGAGCTGCTGCGCCAGCTGACGCAGCTCGCCGCGCGCGTCGAGGGCCTCTACGCCCGCACGCACGCCCGCTTCTCGGCCAGCGCCGCCTACTTCGAGCTGGTTCAGCGGCGCATCGACGAACTGCGCGAGGAACGGGTGCACAACCTGCAGACGATCCGCGAGTTCATGGACCGCCGGCTGCTGCCCGCGATGCAGACCTGCGCCTGGGCGGGGCGGCGGCTGCAGGCGCTGTCCGAGCGCATCTCGCGCGTCTCGAACCTGCTGCGCACGCGGGTCGAGATCGAGCAGCAGCAAAGCAGCCGCGGGCTGCTCGACGCGATGAACCGCCGCCAGAAGGCGCAACTGCTGCTGCAAAGCGCGGTGGAAGGCTTTTCGGTCGCGGCCGTCACGTACTACGGCGCGGGCCTGGTCGGTTATGCGGCCAAGGGCGCCAGGTCGGCCGGCTGGAACGTCTCGCCCGACGTCGCGGTGGCCGTGGCCATCCCGCTGATCGCGCTGGCGGTCTGGCTGGGCGTGCGCCGGCTGCACAAGGAGGCGCAGGCCGCCGCCGACACGAATCACACGGAGACCTCACGATGACTTCCTCCTTCGACTGGCGTGCCGGCTACCCCAGCCAGCGCGTGCCGGTGTTCGGCCGCAATGTCGTCTCGACATCGCATCCGTACGCGGCGCAGGCGGGACTGCGCATGCTCTGGAAGGGCGGCAACGCGGTCGATGCGGCCATCGCCGCGGCGGCGGCGATGACCATCGTCGAGCCGTGCAGCAACGGGCTCGGCTCGGACGCCTTCGCGATCCTGTGGGACGGCCACCAGCTGCACGGGCTGAACGCCAGCGGCACCGCGCCGCAGGGCTGGACGCCGGGTTACTTCCGCGGCAAGTACGGCGACGACGCGCGTGCGCCGTCCAAGCGCGGCTGGGACAGCGTGACCGTGCCCGGCGCCGTGGCCTCGTGGGTGGCGCTGTCGGAGCGCTTCGGCAAGCTGGCCTTCGCCGACCTGCTCGAGCCCGCCATCGAGATCGCCGAGCGCGGTTATGCGGTGCCCTGGGTGGTCCGCCAGAAGTGGGCCATGGCCGCGGCGCTGCCCGAGCTGACGGACCAGCCCGGCTTTGCCGAGACTTTCCTGCCCAAGGGCCGTGCGCCCGAGGTCGGCGAGCTGTTCCGCTTTCCGGCTGCGGCACGCACGCTGAAGCTGATCGCCGAGACCTATGGCGAGGCCTTCTACCGCGGCGAGGTGGCGCGGGCCATCGCCGCGCATGCACGCGAACACGGCGGCGCGATGACCGAGGCCGATCTCGCCGGCTACCGGCCCGAGTGGGTGGAGCCGATCGGCAAGGACTACGCCGGCCACCGCCTGCACGAGATCCCGCCGAACGGGCAGGGCATCGCCGCACTGATCGCCCTCGGCATCCTCTCGCACTTCGACCTGGCCGGCATGAAGGCCGACAGCGTGCAGGCCCAGCACCTGCAGATCGAGGCGATGAAGCTCGCCTTCGCCGACACCTACCGCTACGTGTCGGACTCCCGCACGATGGAGGTCACGCCCGAGCAGATGCTCGACAGCGAATACCTGTTCCAGCGCGCGAAGCTGATCGACCCGAGGCGCGCGCAGGACTTCGGCGCCGGCAACCCGGTCAAGGGCGGCACCATCTATCTCACCGCCGCCGACGAGAGCGGCATGATGGTCAGCTTCATCCAGAGCAACTACATGGGCTTCGGCTCGGGCGTGGTGGTGCCGGGCTACGGCGTCTCGCTGCAGAACCGCGGGCACGGCTTCAGCCTGCGCGAGGCCAGCCCCAACGTGGTGGCGCCGGGCAAGCGGCCCTTCCACACCATCATCCCGGCGTTCCTCACGAAGGATGGCGCGCCGGTGATGAGCTTCGGCGTGATGGGCGGCAACATGCAGCCGCAGGGCCACCTGCAGACGCTGGTGCGCATGCTCGACTTCCGCCAGGAGCCCCAGGCCGCCTGCGACGCGCCGCGCTGGCGCTTCAACCACGGCCTGTCGATCAACGTCGAGGCGACGATGCCGGCGGCCACGCGCGAGGGCCTGCGCTCGCGGGGTCACCAGGTCGAGTCGTTCCAGGACAGCTACCAGGACTTCGGCGCGGGCCAGTTCATCTGGCGACTGGGTGACCCGGCGGTGGAAGGCTACGTGGCCGCGAGCGACCCGCGCCGCGACGGCCTGGCCGCCGCGTTCTGAACTTGCCGGCGAACGAGTCCGGCATCACGCCGCGCGAGCTGGTGCTCGCGCGGGCGCTGCTGTTCGTGGCGCCGGCGCTGTGGAGCGTCAACTACCTGGTCGCACGCTGGGCGCCCGGCGTGATCGCGCCGCACGCGCTGGCGCTGGGCCGCTGGACGGTGGCGGCGCTGGTGCTGCTCGCCTTCTGCCACCGCGAGATCGCCGACAAGCGCCACCTCGTGCGCGCCGAGGCGCTCCACTTCCTCGTGCTGGGCGCGCTCGGCATGTGGGTGTGCGGCGCTTTCGTCTACATCGGCGGGCGCAGCACCACGGCGGTCAACATCGGGCTGCTCTACGCCGCGTCGCCGGTGCTGATCGCGCTGGCTTCGGCGCTGTGGCTGCGCGAGCGCTTCGGCATCGCACAGGCGCTCGGCGTGGTGCTGGCGCTGGCCGGTGTGCTGCACGTGATCCTGCGCGGGCAGTGGGGTGCGCTCGGCGAACTCACGCTCAACGCGGGCGACCTGTGGATCTCGGTGGCGGTGCTGTGCTGGACGGTGTATTCGCTGCTGCTGCGCGCCTGGCCCTCGGCCTTCTCGCCGCTGGCCCGGCTGACGCTGGTCTCCTTCGGCGGTGTGGTCGTGCTGCTGCCATTCACCGCCTGGGAAGCGCTGTTCTGGCTGCCCAGCGAGCTGTCATGGCGCAGCGCGGGGCTGGTGGTCGCGGCCGCGTTGATTCCGGGCGCGGCAGCCTACGCGGCGTATTCCTTCATGCAGCGTGCGCTCGGCGCTGCGCGGGTATCGATGGTGCTCTACCTCGGGCCGCTGTACAGCGCCGCGGTGGGCTGGGCGGTGCTGGGTGAATCTGTGCACATCTACCACGCCGTCGGGGCGGCCTTGATCCTGCCCGGCATCTGGCTCAGCACGCGGCGCTGACGCACTGCGCGCTCGCGTGAAGCGCCGCACGTTCGACGCAGGCACGTGTGTGCACAGGCCGCAGGCCGCTTCTAGACTGTCGGTCCATGTCGAATGCCAACAGCCTCGCCTTCCGCCCCTCGGGCTCGATCGATTTCGATCCGACGCCGGTCGCGCCGGCCGCTTCGCCTGCGGCGCCGGTGGACGACAAGATCGACCACGACCCGCTGTCGATCAACTTCGGCCGGGAGAAGGTGCACAAGCCGCTGTCCACCGAGCGCATGCTCGCCGGCACGACGATCGACTGGCTGATCGCCTTTCCGCTGGATGCCCGCCCCAAGGCCTTGTGCGAGAAGTACCCGCACGTGGCCAACCGCCTCGCGCAGCAGTGGGCAGACAAGGGCAGCGCCCGCGCCGCGCTGCAGGCGCTGGTGGACGACGCCCGCTGGGGCACCGCCGGCTATCCGGCGCTGGTGCAAGGCGAACTGCGCAAGCTGCTGACGCTGGTGGCGTGAGCCGGCGCGCCGCGCGCCTCACATGAAGCGCGCTGCCAGCTCCTTCATGATCTCGTTGGTGCCGCCGTAGATGCGCTGCACGCGCGCGTCGGTGTACAGCTCCGCGATCGGGTACTCGCTCATGTAGCCGTAGCCGCCGAAGAGCTGCAGGCATTCGTCCATCACCTTGCCCTGCTGCTCGGTGACCCAGTACTTCAGCAGCGCGGCGCGCTCCACGCCGAGCTCGCCGCGCAGGTGCGACACCATCGCGGCATCGACCATCGAGCGCGCGGCCAGCACCGTGGCTTGCACCTCGGCGAGCTTGAAGCGGGTGTTCTGGAACTCCCAGATCGCCTTGCCGAAGGCGCGGCGTTCCTTCACGTAGGCGAGCGTCTCGGCCAGCGCCCGCTCCATCGCGGCGATGCCGCCGAGCGCGACGATCAAGCGCTCCTGCGGCAACTGCTGCATCAGCTGCACGAAGCCCTGACCCTCGGTCGCGCCGAGCAGGTTCTCCGCCGGCACGCGCACGTCGTCGAAGAACAGCTCGGCGGTGTCCTGGGCCTTCATGCCGATCTTGTCGAGCAGCCGGCCGCGGCGGAAGCCGGGCGCCCGGTCCGTCTCGACCACCAGCAAGGACATGCCCTTCGAGCCCTCGCCGCCGGTGCGGCTGGCCACGATGATCAGGTTGGCGTTGCCGCCGTTGGTGATGAAGGTCTTCTGGCCGTTGAGCAGGTAGTGGTCACCATCGGCATCCGTTGCGCGCCTCGCGGTGGTGCGGATGGCCTGCAGGTCGGAGCCGGTGCCGGGCTCGGTCATCGCGATCGCGGAGACGTACTCGCCGGTGGCCATCTTCGGCAGCCAGCGCTGCTTCTGCGCCTCGCTGCCGTAGTGCAGGATGTACGGCGCGACGATGCCCGAGTGCAGACCGCCGCCGAAGCCGCTCAGGTTGGCGCGCGCTGCCTCCATCAGGATCACCGCATCGTGCGCGAAGTCGCCGCCACCGCCGCCGTAGGCTTCGGGCATCGCGGCGCACAGCAGCCCTTGCGCACCGGCCTCGCGCCAGGCCTGCATCGGCAGTCGGCCGGCCTCGCGCCAGGCGGCGGCCTGCGGTACCCAGCGTTCGGTGAAGAAGCGCCGCGCCGCGTCTTCCAGCGCGCGGTGCTCGTCGTTCATCCAGGCGGCGGGAAAGTTGGCGATCGGCATGCGGGGGCTCTCCGGTGCGAGGTCTACGCCGCGGACTTCGCGCCGCGCTTGCGCGCCTCCAGCTGGGCGCGGCAGGTCTGGTTGATCAGGCGCAGCTCGGCCAGCGTGGCGTCGATGTGGGCCCGCTTCGCCTCGAGTTCTGCGATCGCCGTGTCGGTCCGCGAGATCACGAAGTTCAGCTGCTGCGCGCGGCCTTCGCCGTGGTCGCCGTAGAGATCGAGGTAGTGCTTGATCTCGGCGAGCGACGAGCCGATCGCCTTGGCGCGCAGGATCAGCGCCAGCCGAGCCCGATCGCGCCGCGTGTAGACGCGCGTGCCGTTGATGCGGCGCGGCGCGAGCAGGCCCTTGTCCTCGTAGAAGCGCAGCGCGCGCAGCGTGATGCCGAACTCGCGGCACAGCTCGGTGATGCCGAACAGTTCGGTGCTCGCCTCGTCGCGGTGCGAGGCGAGGAAGGCGCGCGCGGACTCGGGCTTGTTCAAGCCGGCCTCAGACCACGCGCTGCATGCGCAGGGCCACGCTCATGTCGCCCGCCACCTTGAGCTTGCCGGTCATGAAGCCGGTGGCCGGCTCCAGATCGCCGCGCAGCATCGCCGCGAGGTTCTCCAGCGTGATGCCCACGGTGCAGTCGGCCTCGTGGCCGCTGTTGTCCACCGTGTTGGGCACGGCCCTGCCGTCGACGTAGATCGTGCCGGCCTCGCCGCAGTCGAACGTCAGCGTGGCGTTCAGGCCGCTGTCGTCGCCGACCTTGTCGCGGATCGCGGCGGTGCATTCGTCCAGGGTCATCGGTGCTCCGGCGTCAGTGCTGATGCGGCGCATGCTAGGTGCGCGGACGTCCTTCCGGCACCGTGTAATCACCTATACGCCAACCCGATGACGTTAACGTAACCTGTGTCGCCATGAATGCACCCTCGCGCTATGCCAGCGTGTTGCGGCCGGGCCTGTTCGCCGGGCAGCTGCACTGGGTCACCGGCGGCGGCAGCGGCATCGGTCGCTGCGTCGCGCACGAGCTGGCGGCGCTCGGCGCCACCGTCGTGATCAGCGGGCGCACGGCCGAGAAGCTCGACCGCGTCGCCGCCGAGATCGCCGAAGACGGCGGGAAGGCGATCCCCCGCGCCTTCGACATCCGCGACGAAGAGGCCGTCAAGGCAAACGTCGCCGAGGTGGTGAAGCAGCACGGTGCGGTCCACGGCCTCGTCAACAACGCCGGCGGGCAGTTCCCGGCGCCGCTGATGGCGATCAGCAAGCGCGGCTTCGATGCGGTGGTGGCCAACAACCTCACCGGCGGCTTCCTGATGATGCGCGAGGTGTTCCTGCAGTCGATGCAGGCGCACGGCGGCGCCATCGTCAACATGACCGCCGACTTCCGCAACGGCATGCCCGGCATGGGCCACAGCGGCGCGGCGCGCGCCGGCATGTCGAACCTGACGATGACCGCCGCCTTCGAATGGGCCCATGCCGGCGTGCGCGTCAACGCGGTGGCGCCGGGCTGGATCGCCTCCAGCGGCATGGACACCTACGGCGGCATGACGCGCAGCATCATCCCGAAGCTGAAGAAGCACGTGCCGCTGCGGCGGCTCGGCGTCGAGGCCGAGGTGAGCGCGGCGATCTGCTTCCTGCTCAGCCCGGGCGCGGCCTTCATCACCGGCGTCACGCTGGCCATCGACGGTGGCGCGCCGCTGGGCAGCCCGCTGTTCCCGGATCTCGACCATGATCGCTCGCGGCCCTTCGACGGCTTTCACCGCGCGGTGGTGCCCGAGGTGCTGAAGGGCGGCGCCTGATGCCGGCGCTGGACTCCCGGCTGGACGTGGCTGGCGCGGCCTTCGCGGCGAACGCGCAGCGCATGGCCGAGCGCCTGGCCGAAGTGCGGCGGCTCGAAGGGCTGGTGATCGCCGAGAGCGCATCGAAGCGCGCGCGTTTCGAACAGCGTGGCCAGCTGCTGCCGCGGGAGCGCGTCGCCCGGCTGCTCGACCGTGGCTCGGGATTCCTCGAGCTGAGCCGTCTGGCCGGGCTCGGCATGCACGACGACGACGGCAAGAAGTCGGTGCTCGGCGGCGGCAGCATCGTCGGCATCGGTACGGTGGCCGGCAAGCGCGTGATGATCTCGGCCAGCGACAGCGGCGTGAAGGGCGGGACGGTGGCGCCGATGGGCCTGAAGAAGGCGCTGCGCGCGCAGGAGATCGCGCGCGAGAACAAGCTGCCGCTGATCGCGCTGGTGGAGTCGGGTGGCGCCAACCTGATGTACCAGGCCGAGATCTTCGTCGACGGCGGGCGCAGCTTCGCCAACCAGGCGCGGCTGTCGGCGGCGGGCATCCCGCAGATCGCGGTGGTGCACGGCTCTTCCACCGCCGGTGGCGCCTACCTGCCGGGTCTGGTGCTGGTGCGCGGCCGCAGCAGCATCTACCTGGCCGGCCCGCCGCTGGTGAAGGCGGCGATCGGCGAAGACGCCACCGACGAGGAACTCGGCGGTGCCGTCACGCATGCCGAGGTCACCGGCCTGGGCGAATACCTCACCGAGAACGATGCGCATGCGATCGCGCTGACGCGCGAGCTGATGGACAAGCTGCCGTGGGACCCCGCCGGCGGGTCGCGGCCCTTCGAGGAGCCGCGTTTCGACCGCGAGGAACTGCTCGGCGTGGTGCCGGCCGACGAGCGCGAACCCTACGACGTGCGCGAGGTCATCGCGCGGCTCGTCGACGGCAGCGACTTCCTCGAGTTCAAGCCGGGCTATGGCGGCGAGACAGTCTGCGGCCACGCGCGCATCCACGGCCATGCGGTGGCGCTGATCGGCAACAACGGCCCGATCCAGCCCGAGGGCTCGACCAAGGCCGCGCAGTTCATGCAGCTGGCCGACCAGTGCGGCTGTGCACTCGTCTTCCTGCAGAACACCACCGGCTACATGGTCGGCTCGGCCGCCGAACGGGGGGGCGCGATCAAGCACGGCTCGAAGATGATCCAGGCGGTGGCCAACGCGCGGGTGCCCAAGTTCACTGTGGTGCTCGGCGGCAGCTACGGCGCCGGCAACTACGGCATGTGCGGCCGCGGATTCGACCCTCGTTTCATCTTCGCCTGGCCTTCCGCGCGCACCGCGGTGATGGGCGGCGCGCAGGCGGCCAAGGTGATGGACATCGTCAACCGCGGCAAGCTCGAGCGCGCCGGCCAGCCCGTCAACGACGAGGCGCTGAAGGCGATGAGCGATGCGCTGAAGGCGCGGCTCGACAAGGAATCGACCGCGCTGTTCGGCACCGCGCGGCTGTGGGACGACGGGATCATCGACCCGCGCGACACCCGCCGCATCCTCGGCCTCGCCCTCGATCTCGCCGCCGAGGCGGCTTCGCGCACGCTTCGCCCCAATACCTTCGGCGTGGCCCGCTTCTGAACCCGGAGAACCGCGATGAAGTTCACCCCCGAGCACGAGCAGATCGCCGACACGGTGCGCCGCTTCTGCGTCAAGGAGATCAACCCCTTCGTCGCCGAATGGGAGGCCGCGCAGGAGTTCCCCAGCCACGCCCTCTTCAAGAAGCTGGGTGAGCTCGGGCTGCTGGGCATCAAGTACCCGACCGAATACGGCGGCATGGGGCTGGACTTCAGCTATTCGATGGTCATGGCCGAGGCGCTGGGCGAAGCCAACTGCGGCGGCGTGCCGATGGCCATCGGCGTGCAGACCGACATGGCCACGCCGGCACTGGCACGCTTCGGCACCGAGGAGCTCAAGCGCGAGTTCCTCGCGCCGACCATCGCCGGCGACTACGTGGCCTGCCTCGGCGTCAGCGAGGCCAGCGGCGGCTCCGACGTGGCGGCGGTGAAGACCACCGCGCGCAAGGAGGGCGGCGACTACGTCATCAACGGCTCGAAGATGTGGATCACCAACGGCCTGAAGGCCGACTGGTGCTGCCTGCTGGCCAACACCTCCGACCAGGGCGGCCCGCACCGCAACAAGAGCCTGATCGTGGTGCCGATGGATGCGCCGGGCATCACGAAGCAGAAGATCCGCAAGATCGGCATGGATGCGTCGGATACCGCGCAGCTCTTCTTCGACAACGTGCGCGTGCCGCAGCGCCACCTGATCGGCCAGGAGGGCATGGGCTTCACCTTCCAGATGCTGCAGTTCCAGGAGGAGCGGTTGTGGGGCGCAGCCAGCTCGCTGCGCAGCCTCGACCGCCTGATCGACCAGACCATCGACTACACCCGGCAGCGCCAGGCGTTCGGCAAGAGCATCCTCGACAACCAGGTGGTCCACTTCCGTCTCGCCGAACTGCGCACCGAGGTGGAGGCGCTGCGCGCGCTGACCTACCGCGCCGTGGAGATGTACGTCGGCGGCAAGGACGTGACCAAGCTCGCCTCGATGGCCAAGCTCAAGTGCGGCCGGCTCTCGCGTGAAGTGGCCGACTCGTGCCTGCAGTACTGGGGCGGCATGGGCTTCACCTGGGACAACCCCGTGTCGCAGGCCTACCGCGACAGCCGGCTCGTCTCGATCGGCGGCGGTGCCGACGAGGTGATGCTGGGCATCATCTGCAAGCTCGAAGGCACGCTGCCGAGAGCGCCGAAATGAGCGAGGCCGTCGTCCTGCAGCGCCGCGAGGGCGCGGTGCTGCACCTGGGCCTGAACCGGCCGCAGGTGCGCAACGCGATGAACATGGCGCTGGTGCTGGCGCTGCGCGAAGCGCTGGCCGCAGCCGAGCGCGACGAGGGCGTGCGTGTGATCGTGCTGCGCGGGCAGGGCGGCCACTTCAGCGCCGGCGCCGACATCTCGGAGATGGCCACCGCGAGGATGAAGCTGGCGACGAACCCGGATGCGATCGCCGAGCTCAACGCGCAGTTCGGCGAGCTCTGCGCCGACTTCGGCCGCACCGGCCGTGCCGTGGTGGCGGTGGTCGAGGGCACGGTGATGGGCGGCGGCTTCGGCCTGGCCTGCGCAGCCGACGTGACGCTGGCCGGCGAGAGCGCGGTGTTCCGCCTGCCCGAGACCTCGCTCGGGGTGGTGCCGGCGCAGATCGCGCCCTACCTGGTCGAGCGGCTGGGGTACTCGCAGGCCCGGCGTCTGGCGGTGACCGGCGGGCGCATCGACGCGAAGCGGGCGCTGGAGATCGGCCTGGTGCACGAGCTGCATCCCGATGCCTCGCTCGACGAAGCCGTGGCGCGCACGCTGCACGAGATCCTGCACAACGCACCGCAGGCGGTGGCGGCCACCAAGGCACTGATCGCCAAGGCGCGGCTGCACAGTCCGGCCTCGCTGATCGCCGAAGCGGCCGAAGTGTTCTCGCTGGCGGCGCTGTCGGCCGAGGGCACGGAAGGGCAGACCGCGTTTCTGCAGAAGCGCAAGGCGAACTGGATGCCGCAGTGACGTTCGAGACGATCCTCATCGCCAACCGCGGCGAGATCGCCTGCCGCGTGATCCGCACCGCGCGGGCGTTGGGCTACCGCACGGTGGCGGTGTTCAGCGATGCCGACGAAGGTGCGCCGCACGTGCTGCAGGCCGATGCCGCCGTTCACATCGGTGCTTCGCCGGCGGCCGAGTCGTACCTGAATGCGGTGGCGATCGTCGAAGCGGCCCGGCGCAGCGGCGCGCAGGCCGTCCATCCCGGCTACGGTTTTCTCAGCGAGAACGCCCGCTTCGCGCAGGCCTGCCTCGATGCCGGTCTGGTGTTCATCGGGCCGCCGCCCGAGGCGATGCGTGCGATGGGCGACAAGGCCCAGGCGAAGCGCAGGACGACGCCACGCTGCGCGCCGAGGCGCTGAAGCTCGGCTTCCCGCTGCTGGTGAAGGCGGTGGCCGGCGGCGGCGGGCGCGGCATGCGCCGGGTGGGGGCCGA
>VYMG01000317.1_pt1 | contig 12532 bp, 10 predicted proteins | sample 5115261 | NCBI WGS metagenome assembly VYMG01 (sample SAMN12291781, study PRJNA351875) | freshwater metagenome | isolation source: freshwater lake | place: USA: Michigan, Wintergreen Lake | collected 2013-08-08 | reverse complement strand
TCAGCCCCAGCGCCCGCGCCTTACGAGCCACAAGACCCGCCGCCAGCATCACATCCGGGTTGCTCGTGTTCGTGCAGCTCGTGATTGCCGAGATGACAACCGCACCATGCGTGATCTTGCTCGGTGCTGTCCCGTCAGCATGCTTCACCGTGCCGGTGGCACCAAAGATCTTGTCCGCCGCCATACCAAAGCTCGTGTTGCCCAGCGGCGCAGCCAGACTCTTGAAGAACTCCGCCTTCACGTTCTTCATTTCCACCCGGTCCTGCGGACGCTTGGGGCCAGCCAGACTCGGCTGCACCGTGCTCATGTCAAGCTCCAGCACATCCGTGAATTCAGGCTCAGGCGCAGCCGCCGTCCAGAACAGACCGTTCGCCTTGCAATACGCCTCCACCAGCGCGATCTGCTCTTCGCTCCGGCCCGTCAGACGCATGTAATCCAGCGTCGCCGCGTCAACCGGGAAGAAGCCCATCGTCGCGCCGTACTCGGGCGCCATGTTCGCGATCGTCGCGCGATCCGGCACGCTCATGCTCGCCAGACCTTCACCAAAGAACTCCACGAACTTATCCACCACGCCCTTCTTGCGGAGAATCTGCGTGACCGTCAGCACCAGGTCCGTCGCCGTCGCGCCTTCGGGCAGCTTGCCCTTCAGCCGGAACCCGATCACATCAGGCGTCAGCATGTAGATTGGCTGGCCCAGCATCACGGCTTCCGCTTCAATGCCGCCCACACCCCAGCCCACCACACCCAGACCGTTGATCATCGTCGTGTGGCTGTCCGTGCCGACACAGCTGTCGGGATACACCACCGTCTCGCCGTCGGCCTTCTTCGTGAGAACCGCACCCGCCAGATACTCCAGATTCACTTGGTGCACAATGCCCGTCGCAGGCGGCACACACGAGAAGTTGTTCAGGCTCTGCTGACCCCACTTCAGGAACTTGTACCGCTCGTTGTTGCGTTCAAATTCCTTCTCGCCGTTGATAGTCAGCGCCTGCTTGCTCGCAAACGCATCCACCTGCACGCTGTGGTCAATCACCAGATCGCACTTCACCAGCGGATTGATCAGATTCGGATCGCCACCCAGCTTCTTCATCGCGTCGCGCATCGCCGCAAGGTCCACAACGCACGGCACACCCGTGAAGTCCTGCAGCACCACGCGCCCCGGCATGAACGGCATCTCAACCTTGTTGGGAGCCTTCGCGTTCCAGTTCGCCAGCCCCACCACATCATCATCCGTCACCACAAAGCCGTCCACATTGCGCAGCATCGCCTCCAGCAGCACCTTGATGCTGTAGGGCAGCTTGCTCACATGCCCCACCTTCTGCTCAATCAGCGCCTGCAGGCTGTAGTACGTGTACGTGCCGAACTTAGTGGACAGACTCTTGCGTGAATTGAACGGGTTGCTGGCCATGAATTGCTCCAACTGCCTGAGAATGTGAACGCGATGCGCGTTCCGATGCCTGACGATACGGAACTATCGGCATGAATCGAATGAATATGGATTGTACGATCCATACACGTTGTTTATGACGGGATCATTGCGCTTCCGCGGCCACCTTCACGCACCGGCGAATCTCCTCGCCACTTCGCGCTCGACCGCTTCCTCGCTCCATTCCGGATGCTTCGCCTTGACGCTCGCTCGAATCACCCCGCGTGCGAACGCACACGCCCCCAGCCCGCGCATTACACGTTCAAGAGGCGTCATGCGACGGTACATCGCCGCCGTCGCATCATCAATCACCTCAATCCGCATCTCGCGCGTACCCATGACTTGATCGTATCACCGCCTCCTACCGCTCCAACACCGCTGACGCTCCAACCGTCCACACATCCTCTCGCACCCGCAGCCGCGTCGGAATCATCACCCCGCTCGAAAAGACCGGCAGCCGATCCAGCGCCCGCATCGCCGCAACCGACTCGCCGCTGATGACCGCAATCGTCGGCAGATCCGCTCCATGCGCATCCCCCAACCTGTCACTGGCTCCAAACAGCATCATCCAGCCGCCAAGCCCCTCCGCGCCCTCACGCACCGACGCCTCCCGCGCCGCAAACGTGACATCCGCCGGCACGCGCGGATTCGCCCCCGCAAACGCCGCCCACACCTGGTGCTCCGCTGGCCCGTACACGATCACATTCCGCCCCGCCACATCCGCGCCCGTCACATCCACATCGCGCAGCACCTTCGCGTACCCATTCCCGCGATACCACCACGTCTCCGCGTCAAACCGCGCCTTCGCCAGCGCCCACGCATCCACCTCGTCACTCCCCGCCGTCCCATACACCATCACAAAATCCCGATCAAACGCCCGCTTGAAGCTTCCCACCGGCATCCCGCGTGCATCAATCGGCGCTGAAATGCGTGACGCTCGACGCACAAACGCCTCACCACTCCCGCGTGCCGGCAGTTCATGCTCGCGGAACATCGCGAAAATCGGCTCCCAGTCCAAACACGCCGCTCCAGGCACGCTCTCGTCGTTGTCCCACCAGTGGCCCGCGCCCTGCTCCATGTGCATCCCCACATCCATACCCAGCAAGCTCAACCGCGCCGCGCCGCGATACCCCTCGCTCGCAGGAACGTTGTCATCCGCCGTGCCGTGCAGCACATACACGCCCATCTCTCGCATGTTCGCGAGCCGGTCCATCGTCCAACTGCTCGGATGCATCGCCTGCCGAGTCGCCGCAGTCGCCTCGCGCGAGGCGCCACGCGCCTCCGCGTACGTATCAAAGCTCAGCCACCCCGCACTCGGCGCCGCCGCCGCAAACGCATCCGGATACAGCGTCGCCATCTGCCACGTGCCGTGCCCCCCCATGCTGTGCCCCGTCACATATTGCCGCCGCGGGTTCGTCCCCAGGATCCGCCGCGAAACATTCAGCACTTCCAGCGCATCCACGCGCCCCCAATCTTCCCAGTCAAATCCAAACGGCCGCCGATTCGTCGGACACACAATCACAAAGTCCGTCTTCGCTGAATAACTCGCCGCCTGATTCGTCGCCTCCACGCTCGCGCCGTGCAAACTCAGCACCAGCCCCGGCGCCTCAGGCGGCACCTCCGCCCACGGATCCTTCGCCGCCGGCACCACGCTGTAGTACTGCACGCTCCCATCAATGCCACTCACAAACGTGCGCTTGTGTGTCGCCGTCGCAGCCTTCCTCGACAGTGTCACATCTTCGCCCCATATCTTCCTGTCGTTTGTCACGCACACCGTTGCACGAACTTCCGCGTCCGCCTGTGAATCCACCTGAAATGCCACCGGAACCTTGGCAACACTCAACGGTGGAATCACAAGGCTCGTCATCTGTAGCGGCCGCTTTCCCGCGTCGGCCATCCGGTCTTCCACCGGCTTGTCATCCGCAATCACAGCAATATGCACTCGCTGCGTTTCTGCAGTGTTGTTCATCACCGGCACCCCCATCCAATACACACTCACCCCCGCATCCAACACATCCGGTGCCGTGATATCTCCCGTGTTGATCTCAACAGCACTCTTCGGCTCGCGCAACTCCGCCTTCATCCCCCCGCGTCCCGCCGCCGCAAACAGCAACGTGTTCACACCCTCGCGCATCAGCACTGGCACGCGCACATACCCATGCCCATAAGGGTCACCCACGCGCGGCTCACCATTCACATACACCATCCCATGCCCGCTCGCCTCCAGCACCATCACGCGCTCAAGCTCACTCGTCACCGTGACCAGCAAGTACCGCCCCGCCGCAATCTCGAACGCGCCATTTTCCCCCGCCGCAATCTTCTCCCACACCCCGCTCGCCTCATCCCCCGCAATCAGCCGCTCGCCTTCCTTGGGCACCACCGATCCCACATGCCCCAGCTCCCCGCGCACCACGCGCTGTACCACCGGATCAGTATTGATCAACCGCCGCCCCCAGCGCCCTTTCGCCTCGACAACCAGCCCCTCGCGCAGCTGCACCGGCTGCGCATCACGCGACAGCGCGACCTGCGCAGACACCTCACCCACCCACTGCAACGCCACAACGCACGACAGCGCAAGCATCTTCATGCCACAACTCTATCGCCCACTCACAAACGTTCACGTTCACCCACCCCGATGCCATGGCTTCATTTGCAAATTTAGCCATTTGGCCATTTAGAAATTTTCCTAACCCACCACCCGTCCACCAAACTCCAACCCCATCGCCTTCTTCGCCAGCGCCAGCGTCTCCTCCGCCGTCTTGTTCGCCCGCTTGATCCCCTGCCGAATCACATCCAGCACCAGCGCCTCACCCTCCGGCGTCTCATACTTCCCGCGCCGCTCGCGCATCGGCCCAATCAACTGATTGATCGCGTCCCCCAGCTCCGCCTTGATCAGCCCGTCCTTCACTTCCTTGCCGCTCGCGTAGTCCTCGCGAATCTGCTTCGCCCGCTCCGGGTTCTTCGCGCCAATGAACACATCGCAGTACTGCAAGAGCACATGGTTCGGATCAATCGGATCCGTCATGCTCGCGCGGCCAGTCACAATCCCATTGATCTTCTTCTGCACCGCCTTCGCGTCGTCGTACAGAAAGATCGCGTTCCCCAAACTCTTGCTCATCTTCTGCTTGCCGTCCGTCCCGACAAGCCGCCCCACGCGCCCCACCTTCCCCTTCGGAATCGGAAAGACACCACCGGCCCCGGGGGTGTTCGGTCGAGCATGCTCATCCGCCGGCACACGATTCCCCACGCCGCAGTACAACTGGTTGAACTTCAGCGCCACATCCCGGCACATCTCAATGTGCGCCTCTTGGTCTTCACCCACCGGCACCAGATCAGGCCGAAACGCCAGAATGTCCGCGCACTGCCCCACCGCATACATCGGGAACCCAAACGGATACGTGTCGCCCAAGCCCTTGCTCTCAATCTCCGTCTTCAGCGTCGGATTGCGCATCACCTTGTTGAACGGGATCAACATCGCAAACAGAAACGTCAATTCCGCAATCGCCGGAATCTCACTCTGCAGCACAAACGTGCTCTTGTCCGGATCAAGCCCCACCGCCAGCCAGTCTTTCACAATCCCCAGCGTGTTCGCGCGAATATCCGCCGGCTTCTCCGCCAGCGTCGTGAACGCGTGCACGTTCGCGATCAAAAAGTAACAGTCATACGAATCCTGCAGCGCAAGCCGATTCTCCAGGCTCCCCACATAGTGCCCAAGGTGCAGCCCCGTACTGGTCGGCGTATCCCCCGTCAAAATGCGCGGCTTCGAATCCATAGGCCCCGACTTTACGCCCCTCCCGGTGGCAAACGCATGCCAGCCCTGTCCCTCCCGCTCGCTCGCTCGCTCGCTTGCTCGCTTCCCCCCTTCCCCCCCGGTACCATGCCCCCACATGGCCAAGAAACCCGCCGCGAAAAAGTCCCCGCCTGTTTCCCCCTTCGCCGCGCGCATCGCCAAGCTGCGCACCGCCATCCGCACGGGCGACCACGAGGCCACCCACATCCTCATCACCAACCCCGTCGATGTCGCCTACCTCACCGGCTTCCTCGGCGGCGACTCCTACCTCCTCATCGCCGCCAGCGACAAAGTCAAACCCATCATCATCAGCGACGCCCGCTTCGACGAAGAGCTCGAGCCCCAGCGCGCCACGTGCGAAGTCGTCATCCGCAAAGCCATGATGTGGCCCGCCGTCGTCCAACTCCTCCGCGAGCGCGACGTCCTCCGCCTCGCCGTCCAAGCCGACGACATGACCCTCGCCACGTTCGAATCCCTCGAACATCATCTCCGAGGCACCGGCGTCAAGCTCACCAAGCTCAAAGGCATCGTCGGCAAGCTCCGCGCCATCAAGGACGACTCCGAAGTCGCCCTCATCCAAAAAGCCATCAAAATCGGCCAAGACGCCCTCAAGGCCTCCCTCCCCAAAATCAAAGTCGGCATGACCGAACTCCAGGTCGCCGCCATGCTCGAAGCCGCCATGAAAGAACGCGGCAGCAGCCAGCCCGCCTTCGAGTCCATCGTCGGCGCGCGTGCTAACGGCAGCCTGCCCCATTACCGCCCCCACGCCGTGAAACTCGCCAAGAACCAGCCCCTCCTCATCGACTGGGGCGCCAAGTACATGGGCTATCACGGCGACATGACCCGCACCTTCTGCCTGGGCAAGTGGCCCAAAGTCATGGAAGAGATCTACAAGATCACCCTCGACGCCCACAAACTCGCCGCCGCCGCCCTCGCCCCCGGCAAGTTCTGCCGCGACATCGACGCCGTCGCCCGCGACCACATCAAAAAGCACAACTACGGCGATAAATTCGGCCACAGCCTGGGCCACGGCCTCGGCATGAACGTCCACGAAGAACCCCGCGTCAGCCACCTCGCCGGCGACCAAGTCCTCGAAGTCGGCCACGTCGTCACCATCGAACCAGGCATCTACCTTCCCGGCATCGGCGGCGTCCGCATCGAGGACGACTATCTCATCACCAAAGACGGTGCCAAGAATCTCTGCTCGTTGCCCAAGGATCTCAAGTTCGCAACGTTGTAACGCTCTCACACGAATCTCGCAGTGACGGAGAACAAGACAGTTCACGAAGCACAGCCACGACTCGCCAAAGGCAATCTACAACCCTTCGTGCCTGCGTGCCCCCGTGCCTTCGTGCCTACTCAGGAGTCCCCATGATCGACCTTGCCAAAATCAAAGAAGTTGTCGGAATGATGAGCGCCAATGACCTCAGCGAGGTCAGCATCAAGCAAGGCGAAGAGCACATCACCATCAAGCGCGGCCAGCAAGCCGGCACCGTCGTCAACCACCAGCCCGTCATCTATCAGGGCGCTGGCCAGTCTGCCGCTCACGCCGCCCCGGTCCACATGCCCGCCGCCCACGCCGCGCCCATCGCGCTCGCTCCCGCCGCTCCCGCGCCCGCAGCCGCCCCCGCCGCACCCAAAGGCCCCACCATCGACAGCCCCATGGTCGGCACCTACTACGGCAAGCCCAACCCCGACGCCAAGCCCTTCCTCACCGTGGGCCAGCAAGTCACCAAAGACACCGTCGTCTGCATCATCGAAGCCATGAAGGTCTTCAACGAAATCAAGGCCGAGAAGGACGGCGTGATCGACGCCATCTTGGTCAAAGACGGCCAAGCCGTCGAGTTCGGCCAAAAGTTGTTCGCGCTGAAGTAGTCGGAAATCGGAGAACGGAGAGCAGTGAGCGGGGTACGTTCATTCCGGGACTTGTTGGTCTACCAGACTTCGCGCGACGTCAGCCGACTCGCGCGGCAGTACGCGAGACTGCTCCCGTCCGATGAACGCTTTGCACTCAGCAGCCAACTCCGCCGCGCCGCTGATTCCGTCGTGCTCAACATCGCCGAGGGCTACGGCATCGGAACCACACAGGCAACACTCCGCCACCTCCGCATCGCACGCGGCTCACTCTGCGAAGTCCGCGCCGCCCTCGATATCGCCCAAGACTCTCAGTTCGCGCCAGTCCCCACCGAACTTCTCGACTCCCTCGACCACACCGCCCGCCTCCTTCACGGCCTAATCAAAAGCCTCAACAAACCCCCGACTACACCTGACTAACCCGTTCTCCGCTCTCTGTTCTCTGTTCTCCGTTCTCTGGAGCCCCCATGTTCAAACGCGTCCTCATCGCCAACCGCGGCGAAATCGCCCTCCGCATCATGCGGGCCTGCAAAGAAATGGGCATCGAAACCGTCTGCGTCTACAGCACCGCCGACAAAGACGCGCCGTACCTCCAAATGGCCGACCGCGCCATCTGCATCGGCCCGCCGCTCGCCAAAGAGTCCTACCTCAACATCGCGCGCCTCATCGCCGCCGCCGAAATCGCCGACGTCGACGCCATCCACCCCGGCTACGGCTTCCTCAGCGAACGCCCCGACTTCAGCCAGGCCTGCCGCGACTGCAAGATCGAATTCATCGGTCCCTCGCCCGAAGCCATGCAGATGCTGGGCGACAAGGTCGATTGCAAAAAGACCGCCAAAGCCAACGGCGTCCCCGTCTTCCCCGGTAGCGAAGGCGCCATCGAAGAAGAAGACGAAGCAGTCCGCGTCGCCGGCCAAATCGGCTACCCCGTCATCATCAAAGCCGCAGCAGGCGGCGGCGGCCGCGGCATGAAGGTCTGCCACAACGAAGCCACGCTTCGCAGCAACCTCCGCGTCGCGAGCCAAGAAGCACTCGCCGCCTTCGGCAACGGCGCCGTCTTCATCGAAAAATACCTCGAGCACGCCCGCCACGTCGAAATCCAGATGCTGGGCGACAAGCACGGCAACGCCATCTACCTCTGGGAACGCGACTGCAGCCTCCAGCGCCGCCACCAAAAGGTCATCGAAGAAGCACCCGCCCCCAACATCGATCGCGCCAAATTGCAGAAAGTCTGCGAAGCCGCCGCGAAGATGATCAAGAACGCCAAGTACGCCGGCGCAGCCACCTGCGAATTCCTGCTCGACGGCAAGGGCGACTTCTACATGCTCGAAGTCAACACCCGCGTGCAGGTCGAGCACCCCGTGACCGAAATGATCACGGGCGTCGACATCGTCAAGATGTCCATCATGATCGCCGCCGGTGAAAAAATCCCGCTCAAGCAGGAAGACATCAAAATCCGCGGCCACGCCATCGAGTGCCGCATCTGCGCCGAAGACCCCGCCCACGGCTTCCGCCCCAGCGCCGGCAAGATCGACAAGTGGGAAGTCCCCGGCGGCCCCGGCGTCCGCATGGACACCCACGTCGTCCCCGGCTACGTCGTGCCCCCCAACTACGACAGCATGGTCGGCAAGCTCATCGTCCACGCCGACACGCGCGAACAAGCCCTGGACCGCACCCTCCGCGCCCTCAAAGAGTTCCACGTCGGCCCCATCAAAACCACCATCCCCCTCCACCAGCAACTCGTCACCAACACCGACTTCCGCAAAGGCGGCGTAGACATCCACTACTTGGAACGCTGGCTCAAGAGCCAGGAATCCAAGTAATCACCTCCCGCTGGTGTACCGCCTCTCCGGGGCGGCCGTATTCCAAGGCCATCGACTCACGTCACCGGCGTGGCGCTATCGATGCGCGGCCCCTCACTGATCCACCGTAAAGATCACACTGCGCCCAGCTTCTCCCGCTCGCACAAAAAACTCCCCAAGCCCTTCAAACCACTGCCACGTGTACGCCCAGTCTTCCTCCGTCAACGCCATCCCATACTCCGCCGGCGAAATCGCGAAGTACCGCGCCCGCATCTCCTCGCGTGATATCGCCCGCAGCGCATGGCCGATCTGCACCGCTTGCTCCGGCGTGTTCAGCACGATGTAGTAATCATCGAGCGCGACCATGTACTCACCACCGAAGATCGCGTGCCCCAGCGGAAATGTCGCACGCGACAGATCAAGCGTGCCATCCCCCAGCGCACGATGAATCGCATCCCACGCCTTATCCGTCTCGTACACCCACCCCGCTTCCCATCGCTCCTCAATCACATCGGCGATGTACGAAACCCTCGCGTCATCATCCTCGCACGCACGCAGTTGTTCCACATCATCCGCAACGATCGCAAAATGCACACCCCTGCAAGCCATGACATACTCCTAGAGAAGCCCACACAACAAATCGCTCGCACAGCCAACCGCCCACATTGTAAATCGCTCACGCAGCAAATCACGCCGCACAGCACGTCGCGACCAAGCCACCATTCCATCCCCAATGCGCACGCTTGACCGGGCCGCGACACAACCACATAACATCCGCCCGTGGTGTTCACGCGGCTGTCAGGAGCCACCGCGGCAAGCACAACAACACACCACACAAGGGGCGACTCATGCGGACCATCGTGTTTGGATTGCTGCTCGCGACCACCCTCATCTGCACAATCGGCTGCGACTCGCGCAAAGACGAAAACGTCGTGATGTTTAAAGACGACGACGCAGGCATGGCAACTGCCATCGCTCAGTCCAGACAAACCGTCGACACCTTCATCAGCCGCCTCAGCAAACCCGCGACGCCCGACGACTTCATCACCGTCAAGTTCGCCCTCCCCACCACCGACGGCTCACTTGAGCACATCTGGTGCGAAAACGTGCAGTTCGCCGCCGATACCTTCACCGCAACCATCGCCAACGACCCCCTCGACAAGCAATACAAGTTCGGCCAGCAGGTCTCCGCCCGAAAGAACGAGATCTCCGACTGGATGTACGTACAAGACGGCAAACTCGTCGGCGGCTACACCATCCGCTACGCCTACTCCAAAATGCCCCCAGACGAGCAGCGCACCTTCCGCGAAAACGTCCCCTTCCAACTCGACTAACTCGCGACAGGTGGCCCACCTTCACCAACAAGCTGCCCTCGCATTCGTCCCACAGACCGCCAGCTCTGCGGCTGCCTGTGCAGAGCGGTCATTCACCGCCGCTCTCTCGCCCTGCTGCCCGCGTCATCGCTGACCCTATCAACGGCGACAGGCGGAAACATACCATCTCGACGACATGACGGAGTCAAGCGTGCCCATCTGCCACACACACGCTCGCCAGCTGCACGCACGGCCAGCCGCAAAGCCGGCAGCCTGTGGCACGCGAAGGTCGTGTGTGTTGGTGAAGTTGTGCCACCTGCCAGCCTCATAATGAAACCAGGTATCTTTCTCCAAATCAGAAGCTTTACATGAGCACCGGTAGAAAAGCACTAATCACATGTTATCTTGTTGTATTCGCATATCTTGCGATCTCGGTTTTTCTATATGGTGCCATCCAAAACCAATTCGTAGCAAAAGAAGCGCAACGTGGAGCACAAGTTGACAGCGATTACCTCGCTCGTGTTGTTCTTTCGATGACTGAGCGGTCTAGCTACGTCGTGGTGGCGTGTGTTTTCTTATTTGGAATCGAGGTCTTTTTGTATGCCAAGCGTCGTGGATTGCTTGGCCATGATGTCGTGAACAGATAATGACGGGTGGCACTGCCGCAGAATCGGGGCGTCTCGCACCACGGGCTGTGATCTTCCGCACCAACAGTGGACAGTTGCGGAGGCGGCTACAAGCGCCGCTCTCTCGCCGCTGCCTGCATCATCACTGACCCGAGCGACGGCGCCAGCCAGAAACATACCATCTCAACAACGTCACGGAGTCAAGTGTGCCCATCCCCCACAAACACACTCGCCAGCCACAACCACAAGCAGCCGCAAAGCCGGCGGCCTCTGGCACGAGGTCAGTCAGTTCGTCAAGCTGTGCCACCTGCCGCGCGCAGATGTTCAGTTGAAGGGCATAGCGACTCACGCTGTCAATGAAGCGCGTTAGTGAAAGAAGGGAAAGCGGGTGACGTATGCATAGACAAATTCTCCTCAGCCTGTTCGTCACATCGCTTTGGGGAGGTGGGTCGGGAGCCGATTGCGAGCCGCCGGGCGGATCGCTTGTGCGGGCGTCGTGTCGCGAGACCGATGCTCGGGCGATCGACCTGTGGAATGCGCCACCGACGTCAGCTCTCGCCCAAGCGCTGAAACTGGAGCGGTTGTGTTACATTCAAGAGGGGATTCGGCCGACTGAAGTTTGGCTGACGCCAACCCATGAGGTGTGGGTACGGTTGGAGAATGCGTGGCGATTCTCGTCGATGAACGACAACGTGCACCTGTGCGTCGCGGGCGCATGGCACGATGGACGTTCGGCGTGCATTGAAGTTCGTCCGCCCGCCATTGCCGACGACATGCATCACGACGCGCCGTATCGCAGTGGATGGATGCATCTCGGCACGATTACGGGGGATGCCACGAGCATCACGACCGCAATAGTGATAGCGGAGGGTTCGGGCGCGTCCCAAGTTGTGTTCGGAGCGGGCGCCTCGCGGATCGAACTGTCATTGTGCGGAACAATTCCCGCCTTACCGGCGCTTGGTGACTCGCTTGTCCATGACGGCACGTTCGTTGCTGTCGACCTGGAGAAGGCAACCCCAGCAGCGCCCGGGCACGGAGGTTTCGGTGATGGGCAGTTGTGGTCGGGACGCGTGTTGTACACATGGCCAGACGCAGTTGTTTCCGGAGACGTGGTTATCGTGGACGGCAAAGCGGGGCGCGTGGTGAGTCGGTTCAGAGTGACGCGGGTGCAGGACTCGGACTTGGACGACTCGCTGTGGCGATCGATCCATGGACGCGGAGATGCTTCAGTCTTCGCGGTCCAAGAGGTAGCACAGTTAAAGTCGCCCGCTCTTCGAGCGTTTGTGCGGTGGCATCGCGACCTCAAGTGACAGGCGGTCTGACATTGCCACAAACGATGGACACTCGCGGAGACGGCTACAGGCAGGTGGCACGACTTCGCCAAACAACTGACCTCGTCTTCGTGGCGGGTGGCACTACTCCGACAGCCGACTGCCCTCGCACCCGTGCCACGGGCTTCCGGCTCCGCAGGCGGGTGGCACAGCTTTTAGAATCGAATGACCTCGTGGCAGTTGGGCGGGTTGCACCACATCACCTCCGAACGAACTTCGCGTTCGTGGCAACCGGAACAACCTCACGAGTGACCCGACAAAGTGCCCCAGCCTGCCCGGCTCCGCGGCCTGCCCCTCCTCCACACGCCCGACACCAAACGGGGAAGGAGGGTGCAGGGAGGAAGGGGCCCCAGCCCCGTCCTCCTTGCATCAGTCCACCAACTCGCGCCC
>VYMG01000398.1_pt1 | contig 12729 bp, 12 predicted proteins | sample 5115261 | NCBI WGS metagenome assembly VYMG01 (sample SAMN12291781, study PRJNA351875) | freshwater metagenome | isolation source: freshwater lake | place: USA: Michigan, Wintergreen Lake | collected 2013-08-08 | reverse complement strand
AGGGCGGGAGCCGGCAGCGCGGGCAGGACCGTCACGACGGAGCCGTCGACGCGCCGCGGCAGCCACTCGGGCTTGAGCGTGGCGACGACGAAAAGCACCGCCACGGCGACCGTCACCGCTTGCGAGAAAATCAGCCAGGTTCTGCGCATCGAAACACCTGAAAGCCCGTCGACATGGCCCACCGCAACGAGATCGACTCGCACCTGCAGGCATTGCTGGATGTCGGCCGCTTCAAGGATTATGGGCCGAACGGTCTGCAGGTTGAGGGCAAGCCGGAAGTTCTCAAGATCGTCTCCGGCGTGACGGCCAGCCTCGCGCTGATCGAGGCGGCCATCGAGGCGCAGGCCGACGCCATCCTGGTGCACCACGGCCTGTTCTGGCGCGGGCACGACGGCCGCGTGACCGGCTGGCTGAAGGCACGGCTGGAGAAGTTGCTGGCGCACCAGATCAATCTGTTCGCGTACCACCTGCCGCTGGACGCTCATCCCGCGCTTGGCAACAACGCGCAGCTCGGCGCCAAGCTGAAGCTGGTGGCCGATGGACGCTTCGGTGACCAGGATCTCGGCTTCATCGGCACGCCGGAGAAGCCGCTGACCGTGGCTGCGCTGACGGCGCTGCTGCAGTACCGACTCGGCCGCGCGCCGACCGTCGTCGAGGGCGACGGTCGCCCGCTCAGGCGCGTGGCCTGGTGCACCGGCGGCGCCCAGGGCTACTTCGAGGCCGCCATCGCGGCCGGTGCCGACGCCTTCATCACCGGCGAGATCTCCGAGCCGCAGGCGCACTACGCCCGCGAGACCGGCGTTGCCTTCGTGGCCTGCGGCCACCACGCCAGCGAGCGCTACGGCGCGCCGGCCGTGGCGGCCCAGGTGGCCGAGACCTTCGGCCTGGAGCATCAGTTCATCGACATCGACAACCCGGCATGACCAAACCGTTGCGCGAGCCGCCGCTGGCGATCACGATGGGCGATGCCTGTGGCATCGGCCCGGAGATCATCGCGAAGCTGTTCCGAGGTGAAGCAGCGCGCGGCTGTGTCGTGCTCGGCGACGTCGCCGTGATGCGCCGCGCCGCGCGCCTGACGGGCGGTCTGATGGCCGTGGCGCCGATCCACCGGGCGGCCGATGCGCTCGATGTTCCCGCGATGTGCATCCCGGTGCTGCCGGTGCCGGGGTTGCCGCCAGACCTGCTGGACGCGCCGCTGGGTCGCATCGACGCTCGCGCCGGCGCCGCGGCGGCGCGCTGCATCGAGCACGCGGTGGCGCTGGTTCGTGCGGGCGAGGCCGCGGGCATCGTCACCGCGCCGATCCACAAAGAGGCCCTGGCCGCGGCAGGCGTCGGGTTCCCGGGTCACACCGAGATGCTGCAGGCGCTGGCCCATCCGGCCGGTCCGCCGCCGGCGGTGCGCATGATGCTGGCCAACGACGAGCTGCGCACCGTGCTGGTGACCATCCATCTGTCGCTGCGCCGGGCCATCGAGGCGATCACGCAGGACGCCGTGCTGGAGACGATCCGCATCGCGAGTGCGGCCTCGGCGTGCTGGGGCCGGCCGGCGCCGCGCATCGCGGTAGCGGGTCTCAATCCGCATGCCGGCGAAGGCGGCCTGTTCGGCGACGAGGAGATCCGCATCATCGCCCCGGCCATCGCCGCGGCGCGGGCACTGGGCATCGACGCCAGCGGGCCCTATGCGCCGGACACGGTGTTCATGCGCGCCCGCCACGCACCGCCGGCCCACCCCGGCGAGTTCGACATCGTGGTCGCGATGACGCACGACCACGGGCTCATCCCGGTGAAGTACCTTGGCGTGGAGCAGGGGGTCAACGTCACGCTCGGTCTGCCCTTCGTGCGGACCAGCCCGGACCACGGCACGGCCTTCGACATCGCGGGAACCGGCCGGGCCGATGCCGCAAGCCTGGCCGCTGCCGTGCGCATGGCGCGGCGGCTGGTCCGGGGCGCCGCCGGCGCCTAGTGCTTGGTCGGCGCCGCCTTGAGCGCCGCCAGCTGCTTGCGGGCCCGCGCGGTGGCACGTTCGATCAGATAGGCGTTCTCGAAGGCGCGCATGCGCCCGGTCTCGCACATGCGCGAGAGCATGCGCGCGGTCATCGAGATCGTTTCCTGGTGCTTCTTGCCGCGCGAGAACACGAAGAAGCTGCGCCCCGGGCTCACGTAGGTCAGCCGCACCTTCTGCCACTCGTCCTTGAGCTGCATCTGGTAGGCAAAGCCGAGCTTGATGTGGTCCATCAGCTGCGGCCCGCGCGAAGGCTCGGCCGGGTCGGTCGGCGTCAGGTCGAGGTTGATGTCCAGGCCGAGGTCGCTGGGCAGTGAATCCTCGCCGCCCTGCAGCGCGTCGGGCTGGGTGTCGCCCGCCACAGCATCGTCGAGCTCGATGTCGACGGTGCCCGACCAGTCGACCGCGCTCTCCTCGACCAGGCCCACCTGCCGGGCCTCTTCCGGTGTGAAGCGCTTCTCGATGACCTCGCTCTCCACCTCCGGCACCACGTCGGCCACCGACAGCGACTCCACGCCGGGGATCGTCGTGTTGAAGACCCCCTCGATCTGCTTGGCCAGCAGGTTGTGGTCGAGCTCCGACATCGGCGGCGCCTTCAGCGACTCCGCATGGGCCGGCAGCAGCTGGGCGAAGAAGGCCTTCTGCGCGGCTTCCGGCCAGCCGATCAGCGCCATGCCTTCGTTCAGGTCCTTCATCAGCTGCGGCAGCTGCATGCACGCTCATCACCAGGTCGCGGCCGGCGCGCTTGAAGCGCGCATAGCGGTCCGAGGCGGCGCCGTCGCGGCGGATGGCCAGCACCAGTGCCTGGCTCCACACCTGCGAGACGAACTCGCGCAGGTAGGGCGGCAGCGACATCGGCTTGAGCGCCGCGGACAGCTGCAGCATGTAGCGCTGCTGGATGCGCAGCTCCGATTCCTTGTTCTCCAGCGTCGCGGCCGCCGGCGTCTGCTGGATCTGCCGCTGCGTCTGGTCGGCGATGAACTGCTCGAGGTCGCCGAGCTTGGCGGTGTAGATCTCGATCTGGTCGAAGTCGCCCTCGACGATCTCCTGCACCAGCTGGCGCACGCGATCGAGCAGTTCCTTGCCCGGCCCTTCGTCGAAGTCGTCGAAGGCGCAGGCCGCCGAGGCGATGCGGTTGACGAAGCGGCGCACCGGGTGGCGCCGCGACGAGAAGAAGGTCGAGTCGTGCATCGCCACACGCAGCACGGGCAGCTGCAGCCGGGCGATCTGGCGCGCCATCTGGGGTGGCACGCGCGGGTCGGAGAGGATCTGGTCGAACAGGCTGCCGACCACGTCGATGACCATGTGGTCGAGCTTGCCGCTCGACGCCTGCATCAGCTCTTCGCGGTGGGCGCGGATCAGGTTCACCGCCATCAGGCCGGTGAGCTTGTCGCCGTAACGGCTGCTGCCGGTGGTGCTGCCGGCGCTGCGCGGGAAGCGGCTGTCGGGCGCCATGCCCGCCAGGCCCGGCCGGCCGGTGCTGTGGAAACCGCTGCGAGCGAGGCCGCCGGCCGGCCCGGGATCCAGCTCGCCCGGCCGGCTGGCCAGCGAGTTCAACCGACGCAGCAGGGTCATCAGCTCGGCATCGGCCCGCGAGGACGCCGAGGCGACCCGGTGGCCGAGTTCGGCACGTGACAGGGTGCCGGCACCGCTGCCGCCGCTGGTGCCCGGGAGGCCCGCCAGGCCCGGTCCGCGCGGATAGGCCGGGGTGGCCGGATCCTGCGGGCTGAATCCGCTGCTCGGCGCAAACCCGCCGGTGGAGCGGTACTCGCTGTGCTGCAGCGTGGCGTAGCCGGAGTTGACGCCGCCCGGCAGGTGGAACCCCGGCCCGTCGCCGGAACGCACGTTCAGGCCCGCCGCCTTGACACCGCGTGCCTGCAGATCGCGCAGGATATCGGCGTAGCAGGGCTTCATCGCCTTGGCCAGGGCGAGTCCGATCTCTCGCGCCAGCACCTTGCGCGCTTCGGGCTGCGGTGTCACGGCTTCGATCGCGCGGTAGGCCGCCAGGCCGATGCTGGCCGGGCGCAGCGGATTGCGGTCTTCCTCGCGCCGAACCGTGTTCAGCAGCGATGCCATGTGCGAGGACACCTCGGCCTGTTCCCACTCGCACTCCTGCGCGATCTGCGCGGCGATGCGGTCGGCGTAGAGCTTCTGCTCCACCTCGTTGTCGTCGACGAGGCTCAGCGACTGCCAGTCGGTGGCTTCGAGCCGGCGCCGGCCGTCGGCGCGCGGCGCCAGGTCCTTGGTGATGGACTCGCGCAACGTGTCGCGGAAAGCCAGGTGGAAGGCGGCCATGTTGCGACGCATGTCGAACTGCGCCGCCAGCAGCGCGTCACGCTCCGAGTTCTTGGTGGCCGAGATCGACAGCGTGCCGAGCAGATCCGAGACCCGATCGGCCACCGAGGCCGTGGTCTTGTTGATCTGGCTCACGGCCGCGTCGATCGCGGCTTTCTGGCGAGGGTCGGAGAGGTTCATCGGGGGGCGTATCGGCCTTCCGGCCGCGAGCGCCGGGCGCGCCGCCGGTCATGCGTGCGCGAAGTATGGGCCCAAAAACCCCCCTCGGGATGTGCGGTCCGTCACGGCCGTCGACCCGGCCGGGAGCGCGCTATTTCTTCAGCGCGTCCCGGATCTCGCGCAGCAGCACCACGTCTTCCGGCGGCGCGGCGGGCGGTGCGGCCGGTGCTTCCTTCTTCAGCCGGTTGATCTGCTTGACCATCAGGAAGATGATGAACGCCAGGATGATGAAGTTGATTGCCACCGTGAGGAAGTTGCCGTAGGCGAACAGCGGCACGCCGGCCTTGCTGAGCGCTTCGTAGGTCATCGGTCCGTTGTAGCCGGCCGGAGGGTCGGCGAGCTTGACGAAGTAGTTGGAGAAATCGAGCCCGCCGATCACGCGGCCGACGACCGGCATGATCAGGTCCTTGACCACCGAGTCGACGATCTTGCCGAACGCCGCGCCGATGATGACGCCGACCGCGAGGTCGACGACATTGCCCTTCACTGCAAACTCTTTGAACTCGCTTGCGAATCCCATGGGGAACTCCTCTCTGTGTCGTTGTATGGAGGTAGCCGTCATTTGTGCTCGGCGCCGTGCAGTATTCCCGCGTCGGCCTTGAAGTCAAGGCGACCGCCGCGCCGGCGTGAACGTCTGGGCGCCGGCGTGGTGACCGCACCTTGACGATGAGAGCTTGATCACGCTGCGGGCCGTCAGCGACGCGACAGGCGCCCCTTGACGCGTCCGTTAGAATGCCGGGTTGACCCCGATTAAGAAGACTCGCCAGAGGAATCCCATGAGTGACAGTCCCGTCGACAACGGCAAACGCACCTGGCTCATCGCCTCGGGATGCGCCGGCGCCGTGGGTGTCGGCTTCACCGCCGTCCCCTTCGTCAGCTCGTTCCAGCCTTCCGAACGTGCCCGCGCCGCCGGTGCCGCCGTCGAGGTGGACATCGGCGCCCTCAAGCCGGGCGAGAAGCTCACGGTGGAATGGCGCGGCAAGCCGGTGTGGATCGTCAAGCGCACGCCGGAACAGCTGGCCTCGCTGCCCAAGCTCGACGGGCAACTGGCCGATCCGAAGTCGCTGCGGAATCCGGCGGATCTGACGCCGGAATACGCGCGCAACGAACACCGCTCGATCAAGCCCGAGATCCTCGTGGCCGTGGGCATCTGCTCGCACCTGGGCTGCTCGCCGTCCGACAAGTTCCAGCCGGGCGCGCAGCCGTCGCTGCCCGACGACTGGGCCGGCGGCTTCCTCTGCCCCTGCCACGGCTCGACCTTCGACATGGCTGGCCGTGTCTTCAAGAACAAGCCGGCGCCCGACAACCTCGAGGTGCCTCCCCACATGTACCTGTCCGACACCCGTCTGCTGATCGGTGAAGACAAGAAGGCCTGAACAGGACAGGAATCACGACCATGGCTGAATTCAAGGAAGTCCCCGCCGACGCGCCAGTGGCCCAGAAGGTGACCAACTGGTTCGAGAACCGCTTCCCGACGGCATTCGCGGGCTACCGCGTGCACATGTCGGAGTACTACGCGCCGAAGAACTTCAACTTCTGGTACTTCTTCGGCTCGCTGGCGATGCTGGTGCTGGTGATCCAGATCGTCACCGGCATCTTCCTCGTGATGCACTACAAGCCCGACGCGGCGCTCGCCTTCGCGTCGGTCGAGTACATCATGCGCGACGTGCCGGGCGGCTGGATCATCCGCTACATGCACTCGACCGGCGCGAGCGCGTTCTTCGTCGTCGTGTATCTGCACATGTGGCGCGGCATGATCTACGGCAGCTACCGCAAGCCGCGTGAGCTCGTGTGGGTCTTCGGGTGCGCGATCTTCCTGACGCTGATGGCCGAGGCCTTCATGGGTTACCTGCTGCCCTGGGGCCAGATGAGCTACTGGGGTGCCCAGGTGATCGTGAACCTGTTCGCCGCCATTCCCTTCGTCGGCCCCGACCTCGCGCTGCTGATCCGCGGCGACTACGTGGTCAGCGACGCCACGCTGAACCGCTTCTTCAGCTTCCACGTGATCGCCGTGCCGCTGGTGCTGCTCGGCCTGGTGGTCGCGCACCTGTTCGCGCTGCACGACGTCGGCTCGAACAATCCGGACGGCGTCGAGATCAAGGCCAAGAAGGATGCGTCGGGCAAGCCGCTGGATGGCATCCCGTTCCACCCGTACTACACGGTGCACGACATCATGGGCGTGTCGGTGTTCCTGATCGCCTTCACCGCGATCGTGTTCTTCGCACCGGAGTTCGGCGGCTACTTCCTGGAGTTCAACAACTTCATTCCGGCCGATCCGCTGAAGACGCCGGCGCACATCGCCCCGGTGTGGTACTTCACGCCGTACTACTCGATGCTTCGCGCCATCACCAGCGAGATGATGTACGTGCTGATAGGGTGCGTGATCGCTGGCGCGGCGCTGGGTGTGCTCAAGGCGCGCGTCAGCGGCCTGTTCAAGGTCGCCATCCTCGGTGGCGCGCTGGTGGTGGCGGCGCTGATGCTGGCCATCGACGCCAAGTTCTGGGGCGTGGTGGTGATGGGCGGCGCCGTCATCATCCTGTTCTTCCTGCCCTGGCTGGACTACAGCCCGGTCAAGTCGATCCGCTACCGTCCGGGCTGGCACAAGTATGTCTACGGCCTGTTCGTCATCAACTTCCTGATCCTCGGCTACCTCGGCGTGCAGCCGCCCTCGCCGATCGGCGAGCGGGTGTCGCAGGTCGGCACGCTGTTCTACTTCGGCTTCTTCCTCCTGATGCCCTGGTGGAGCCGGCTCGGTGAGTTCAAGCCGGTGCCCGACCGTGTGAACTTCGCAGCCCACTGACGCGACCGCCGGGAACGACCACATCATGAAGAAGATCATCCTTTCCCTGCTCATGGCGCTCGGCCTCGCGGCGGGCGCCCACGCTGCCGGCGGCGGCATCGCCTGGGACAAGTTCCCCCAGGAGAAGTCGAACGACCTGGCGGCGCTGCAGAACGGCGCCAAGCTGTTCGTCAACTACTGCCTGAACTGCCACTCGGCCTCGTTCATGCGCTACAACCGTCTGCGCGACATCGGCCTGACCGAGGAGCAGATCAAGAGCAACCTGATGTTCACCACCGACAAGGTGGGTGACACCATGGTGGCCGCGATCACGCCCAAGCAGGGCAAGGACTGGTTCGGCGGGACGCCACCCGACCTGACCGTGATCGCGCGCTCGCGCGCCTCCTTCGGCCAGGGCAGCGGCGCCGACTATCTCTACACCTACCTGCGCACCTACTATCGGGACCCGAACAAGGCCACAGGCTGGGACAACCTCGCGTTCCCGGGCGTCGGCATGCCGCACGTGCTGTGGGAACTGCAGGGCCAGCGTGCCGCCCGCTACGTGGAAGAGAAGGATCCGCACGATCCGGCCAAGACGATCCACCGCTTCGACGGCTTCGAGCAGCTGACGCCCGGCACGATGTCGTCGCGGGAGTACGATTCCGCCGTGGGCGATCTGGTTGCCTTCCTGCAGTGGATGGGCGAGCCGGCGCGCAGCCAGCGGGTTCGCATCGGTGTCTGGGTGCTGATCTTCCTCGGTGTCTTCACGCTGATCGCCTGGCGCCTGAATGCCGCTTACTGGAAAGACGTGAAGTGATCGTTCCCCCGTCCGCCGCTCCCCACGGAGTGGCGGGCCGCAGCGCAGTGGTGTTGCCCGAAACCGGCACCCACTGCGCTCGTGTTTTCTGCCGCCTCTAGGAGCACACCGCCATGATGGTGCTTTATTCCGGAACCACCTGCCCGTACTCGCACCGCTGCCGTTTCGTGCTGTTCGAGAAGGGCATGGACTTCGAGATCCGCGACGTCGACCTGTTCGCGAAGCCCGAGGACATCGCGCTGATGAACCCGTACAACGAGGTGCCCATCCTCGTCGAGCGCGATCTGATCCTGTACGAGTCGCACATCATCAACGAGTACATCGACGAACGCTTCCCGCATCCGCAGCTGATGCCGGGCGATCCGGTGGCGCGTGCGCGAGTTCGCCTGTTCCTGTTCAACTTCGAGAAGGAACTGTTCTCGAACGTGAACATCCTCGAGTCGCGCGGCATCAAGCCGACCGACAAGCAGCTCGAGAAGGCCCGCGCGCAGATCCGCGACCGGCTGACCATGCTGGCGCCGATCTTCCTGAAGAACAAGTACATGCTCGGCGATGACTTCTCGATGCTCGATGTCGCGATCGCGCCGCTGCTGTGGCGCCTCGACTACTACGGCATCGACATGTCGAAGAACGCCGTGCCGCTGCTCAAGTACGCCGAGCGCATCTTCTCGCGCCCCGCCTACATCGAGGCGCTGACGCCGTCCGAGAAGGTGATGCGCAAGTAAGGCGCTGCGCATGAGCACCCCGCCCACCGCACCCTCGCCGACCGGCAGCTCGACGCGCCCGTACCTGATCCGGGCGTTGCACGACTGGTGCACCGACAACGGCTTCACGCCCTATGTCGCGGTGTTCGTGGACGCCTCGGTGCAGGTGCCGCAGGAGTACGTGAAGAACAACGAGATCGTGCTCAACGTCGGCTTCGAGGCCACCAGTGGCCTGAAGCTGGGCAACGACTTCATCGAGTTCAAGGCGCGCTTCGGCGGCGCGGCGCGTGAGATCGTGGTGCCGGTGGATCACGTGATCGCGATCTATGCGCGCGAGAACGGGCAGGGCATGGCCTTCCCGGTGCCGAGCGAGCCGTCGGCGGATGGCGCGCCCGTGGGCCCGACCCTCTCGGTGGAGTCGCCCGCACCGCGCGGCGCCCACTTGACGTTGACGGAGTCATCCGCCCCCGAAGGTGACGAGGCGTCGCAGGGCGACCCGCCCGAACCGCCGTCCGGCGGGCGCCCGTCTCTCAAGCGCGTCAAGTAGCGCGTCAAATAGCGCGGCCTATACTGGCCGCGGACCGCAGATCCGGCCGGCTTAGCTCAGCTGGTAGAGCACCCGCCTTGTAAGCGGAAGGTCGTCAGTTCGACTCTGACAGCCGGCACCAGTGATCTGCATCACGAACGGTGGGTGCCCCGGGCGCCCCCTTGGCAAGCGGTGCAACCGCGTGTCAGTTCGATTGAACCCGTATCCTGATTGAGCTAACCTGCCAGCCCTGCTCTCGTAGCAAGGCCTCGAGGCGGGGCTTGATCTGGCGAAGCTTCGCGGCCACGGCAGCGTTGGCCGCCAGCAGCGACCAACCTTCGTCGTCCACCGGTCCGGGCTGCACATGCCGGGCCAGCGTGCCGGGCAAGGCGGCGCGGATGGCCTCGAAGCGATCGGCGGAATCCTGGAGACGGGCGCGAAGCTGGGCGAGTGGCGCGCTGCGCTGCAAGGCCTCCGAGACGCTCATCGAGTCGGGCACGAGCGGAGGCGGTTTGGTGCTCACACGAGGAGTGTAGCGATGCAGATTCTGATCACGCACGGCACGCTGGCCCGCACCCGGGTCCTGCACTTCAACCGCTGGCAGGTGGCCGCGATGCTGGTCTCGCTGGTGGCCGTGCTGACGCTGCTGTCGGGCACCGTCTACCACTTCATCTTTCTGAAAGCCGCGCGCGACGGGTGGCCGGTGGTCAGCCAGATCGTCCGCCTCGTGGTGCGCGACGAGTTCGCGCAACGCGACCGGTTCATGCGCGAGAACCTCGATGCCATGGCCCAGAAGGTCGGCGAAATGCAGGCCAAGCTCGTCAAGCTCGAGGCCATGGGCGACCGTGTTTCCGGCATGGCCGGCGTCAAGACCGAAGAGCTGCGGGGTTCTCCGAAACCGCGGGCGGCCACCGGTGCCGCTCAGGGCGGGCCCTACGTGCCGCCGCAGGCCGTCACGCTCGACCAGTTGCGCAGCATCGTCGATTCGCTCGAAGAAACGGCCGACGCCAACGCCGACCTCTTCACGCTGGTCGAGTCGCGCCTGATGGAGTCTCGTCTCCAGTCGCTGATGATTCCCAGCACGGCGCCGGTGGCTGGGCCGGTGGGTTCCGGCTTCGGCTTCCGCGCTGACCCCTTCACCGGCCGCTCAGCCCTGCACATGGGGCTGGATTTCCCGGCCGACGTGGGCACCCCCATCCTCGCCGCCGCCGGGGGCGTGGTTCAGCTGACCGAAACGCACCCGGCCTACGGGCAGATGGCGGAGGTCGACCACGGCAACGGCCTCGTCACGCGCTATGCCCACGCCAGCAAGCTGCTCGTGCGCACCGGCGACATCGTCAAGCGCGGCCAGCTGATCGCCCACGTGGGCAACAGCGGGCGCTCGACCGGCCCTCACCTGCACTTCGAGGTGCTGGTCGACGGGGTGCCGCAGAACCCGGCACGCTTCCTCGCCGGCGGCAGCGCGGCCCTGGCGGCGGCCGAGAAGGCCGGGCGGAATCGCCCCTGAGGCGAACCGGGGTGGCGGGCGTGCAGATGTAAACTTGCACGTTTGACAGGCGCCCGCCGCTTGCATCGCAAGACGGCGGCCCCACCTCCAGGCTCCCGGCGTTCGACAGCCCGGCCCGCGCGAAGCGGGCCTGTCGGACGCGCCAATCAAGACGCCGCATGCTACCCAAGCTCCTCACCTCCATTTTCGGCAGCCGCAACGAACGTCTGCTGAAGCAGTACCGGCGCACGGTTGCCCAGATCAACGCGCTGGAGCCGGGCCTCGAGGCGCTGTCCGACGAGGCGCTGCGCGCGAAGACCGACGAGTTCCGTGCCCGCCACGCCCAGGGCGAATCGCTCGACGCGCTGCTGCCCGAGGCATTCGCGGTGGTGCGCGAAGGCAGCAAGCGTTCGCTGAAGATGCGCCACTTCGACGTTCAGCTGCTCGGCGGCATGACGCTGCACAACGGCAAGATCGCCGAGATGCGCACCGGCGAAGGCAAGACGCTGATGGCCACGCTGCCGGTGTACCTCAACGCCATCTCGGGCAAGGGCGTGCACGTCGTGACGGTCAACGACTACCTCGCCCGCCGCGACGCCGAGTGGATGGGCCGCCTCTACACCTTCCTCGGTCTGACTGTCGGCGTGAACACGCCGAACATGTCGCGCGCCGAGAAGCAGGAGGCCTTCGCCGCCGACGTGACCTACGGCACCAACAACGAGTTCGGCTTCGATTACCTGCGCGACAACATGGTGCAGGAGATCGCCGACCGCGTCGCGCGCGGCCTGAACTTCGCGATCGTCGACGAGGTCGACTCGATCCTGATCGACGAGGCGCGCACGCCGCTGATCATCAGCGGCCAGGCCGAGGACCACACCGAGCTGTACGTGCGCATCAACGCCGTCGTGCCGAAACTGAAGAAGCAGATCGGCGAGGCCGATCCGCGCACCGGTGAGGGCGTGATCGAGCCGGGCGACTTCACCGTCGACGAGAAGACGCACCAGGTCTTCCTCACCGAGGCCGGCCACGAGAACGCCGAAGCCATCCTCAGCGAAGCCGGCCTGCTCGCCGAAGGTGCGAGCCTGTACGACCCGGCCAACATCACGCTGATGCACCACGTGTACGCGGCGCTGCGGGCCAAGCACCTGTACCACCGCGACCAGCACTACGTGGTGCAGAACGGCGAGGTGATCATCGTCGACGAGTTCACCGGCCGTTTGATGACCGGCCGCCGCTGGAGCGACGGCCTGCACCAGGCCGTGGAGGCCAAGGAAGGCGTGCAGATCCAGAGCGAGAACCAGACGCTCGCCTCGATCACCTTCCAGAACTACTTCCGCATGTACGGCAAGCTCGCCGGCATGACCGGCACGGCCGACACCGAGGCCTACGAGTTCCAGGAGATCTACGGCCTGGAGACCGTGGTCATCCCGCCGAACAAGCCGACCATCCGCCAGGACGAGCTCGACCTCGTCTACAAGACCGAGCGCGAGAAGTACGACGCGGTGGTCAAGGACATCCGCGACTGCCACGAGCGCGGACAGCCGGTGCTGGTGGGCACCACCTCGATCGAGAACTCGGAGAAGGTCTCCGAGCTGCTGAAGAAGGCCAAGCTCGAGCACCAGGTGCTCAACGCCAAGCAGCACGAGAAGGAAGCGCAGATCGTCGCCCAGGCCGGCCGGCCGGGCATGATCACCATCGCCACCAACATGGCCGGCCGCGGCACCGACATCGTGCTCGGCGGCAACGTCGAGAAGCAGATCCAGTTCCTCGAGGCCGACGAGGCGCTGTCAGCCGACGAGAAAGCCGCACGCGCGAAGCAGCTTCAGGACGAGTGGCAGACCCTGCACGAGCAGGTCAAGGCGGCCGGCGGCCTGCGCATCATCGCCACCGAGCGCCACGAG
>VYMG01000315.1_pt1 | contig 12745 bp, 7 predicted proteins | sample 5115261 | NCBI WGS metagenome assembly VYMG01 (sample SAMN12291781, study PRJNA351875) | freshwater metagenome | isolation source: freshwater lake | place: USA: Michigan, Wintergreen Lake | collected 2013-08-08 | reverse complement strand
CCGCTGATGGTTGCGCCCAGGAACGTGCCCGCACCGGTCCAGGCGTCGTAGGTCTGCACGAACTTCTGCACGCTCGCGACGGCGCGGGCGTTGAGCATGTCCGCCGCGCTCCACGATGTATCGACGCGTCGGCAGATTTCCAGCAGCGGCACGCCCGCCCGCGTCGCTTCAAGCTGCAACTTGTCGACCGTTGCGTCGCTGATGCCGCGCGCAGGCGTGTTGATCACGCGCTCCAGCGACACATCATCCGCCGCGTTCGCGACGACGCGCAGATACCCGATGGCGTTCTTCACTTCTTCGCGGTCGTAGAAGGCCGTGCCGCGTGCGATCGTGTACGGAATGTTGGCTTCACGGAACGCTTCTTCAAGCACACGAGACAGCGCGTTGGTGCGGTAGAAGACGGCCATGTCTTTCCAGGCGAGTGCCTGAGTGCCCGAGTGCCCGAGTGCTGCAGGCGCAACCGAACTTCCTTTGTCCACTGCGGCACTCCGGCACTCTTGCACTCCGGCACTTTTCTCATGCAGCCGCTTCATCCAGTCCGTCACCAGTCGCGCTTCGTGGCGTTCGTCGCGGCAGAGCACGGCCTCCACGTGGTCGCCGCCGGTCTTCTTGGTGAACAGGTCCTTGTGCTTGCGGCGCTTGTTGTTGCGAATGAGCGTGTCAGCGACAGCCAGAATCGGCGCGGTGCTGCGGAAGTTCTCACCCAGCGGAATGGTCTTGCAGCCGGGATAGTGATGCTCAAAGTCGAGGATGTTGGAGATGTCCGCCCCGCGCCAGCCGTAAATCGCCTGGTCAGGATCGCCAACGACGCAGATGTTCGCGACGCGCCCGTTGGCGGGCTTGCCGCCTTCGCCCGCGATCAGGCTTGCGATCACGAACTGCGCCTTGTTCGTGTCCTGATACTCGTCCACCATCACATACTGCCAGCGCTCGCGCATTTCATCGCGCACTTCTTCCTTCTCTTTCAGCATCCGCGCCGTCAGCAGCAGCAGGTCATCAAAGTCCACGGCGTTCGCCGCCCGCAGAGCCTTCTCATACCCCACATAGATCTTCGCGATGTTCCGGCTGGAAAAGTCCATCGCCTGCGCCGCGTACTCGCCCGGACCCATCAACTGGTTCTTGGCGTTGCTGATCGCGCTCAGCACGCTTCGCGGCGGAAAATTGCTCGTGGACAACTGGCACTGCTCGATCACCTTCTTGACCAGCGAACTCTGATCGCCGCTGTCGTAGATCGAAAAGTCTTCCTTGAGTCCCGCCGCCGTGGCATAGCGCCGCAGCAGTCGCGCGCACAGACTGTGAAAGGTCGTCACTGTCAGGCCGCGCATCTGCCGGCTGTCGTGCCCGCCCAGAATGTGCGTCACGCGCTCGCGCATCTCGCCCGCGGCCTTGTTCGTGAAGGTGAGGGCGAGCACCTGCCAAGGGGGAATGCCCAGCACATTGATGAGATACGCGATGCGGCGCGTGATCACGCGCGTCTTGCCGCTGCCTGCCGCCGCCAGCACCAGCACTGGTCCTTCAGTTGTCACCACTGCCAGTTTCTGCGGCTCGGTCAGTCCTTGCGTGAGTGACGCCGGATCAACGCGTGGTTGCGTGTACCCGCGTGCGGCGCTCCCGGGAGACGACGCATCGGGCGGCTCGACATGCACCGGCCCGCTGCTGAGCCAACTGGGTGTGAGAGCGTCATGGTTGTCGTGCGAGGTGGAACCGTCGTGCATCGGCGCATCGCTCCGCGAATGACCAGGCGCCGCTCCGTCGGCGCGAGCGTGCAGCATAGCGCGTTATGCGACATCGCAACGAGAGGTTATGTGACTCCCCATGGTCGGGTAACGATTGTAACTCCATGTTGAACATGCATTTACGAGCGATTCTCCTTGCGGTGCCGCCGGTGTTGGTGTAGGTTTGTCTCGTGGCCGACGCGCACACCGCGCGATCGGTCATAGCGCATCGCGAGGAACGCGCTGGAGTAGTTCATTGACCCGCGAGAGCGGTTCAGAGGAGGAGAGAGATATGTTTGCACGGAATCTGTTCACCGGTATCGGTGCGCTTGCTGTGGCCGCTTCGATGGCCTCGGCGGCGGAGTATCAATGGAACTGGACGGCGGCCCAAGGCGGCGTGAACAACGCCGGCGGCGTCTTCGAGACCATCAGCGCCTCGTACAACACGAGCACCCAGCGCTTCGTCTGGGATGTGGTCTTCAGCAACCAGGTGACGCGCGGCTACACGCTTGCCGTCAACAGCGGTCCCAACCCCAAGGGCCACGCCGGTGAACTCGCGCTCATTCACTTTGACGCGACCAACCTGGGCACCCCCAAGGTCACGGCCTACGCCTACAACGGCCAGAACGCCATCAACAGCTGGATCGACGGCAACGGCGCCGTTGCGGGCAACCAGACGCCGGACATCATCAAGAACGCGACGGACACGAGCTGGATCAACACCGCCAGCGTGACCGACGCCGCCGGCAAGCGCCGCTTCCTGCTCGACGTCAACGTCGGCAGCATCAACGGCCACACGCCCCTGTACCCCAGCGGTCAGAATGACTGGACGGGCGTGGAGTTCGGCAGCATGATCGGCCTGTGGTTCCACACCTTCACCGGCCTGTACACGACGTACGGCGGTCAGGGCCAACTGTGTGACTGGAACTTCAACCGTCAGGGTTGGTTCGACGCGGCCAACATCCAGACGATCCTGGTCCCCCTCCCCGCTGGCGCGTGGATGGGCATGGCGGGTCTGATCGGCGCGGGCGTGATCGTGCGCAAGCGTCGCTCGGCCAATCGCGGCTAAACCTCTGGTCCAACATGCTTTCTGGCAAGGCCCGCAAACAAATGTTTGCGGGCCTTGTCGTTTCCCATAACCGCCGAAAGTGTAGATTTTTGCGCTGATGCACACCCTCTTTCGGGACTTCGCGGGTGATGTCGGTAATATCTGCGCGGTCGGGGAAACCCGACAAGAGGAGAGAGAATCATGAAGACGGTTATGGCAATGGCCGCCCTTGCGCTCAGCAGCAGCGCGGGCCTGGCGGCGACGTACCAGTTCAACTGGTCGGCGGGACAGAATCTTGTGAACAACAGCGCGGGTGCGTTTGACAGCATCAGCGCGACGTTCGACACGGGCACGCAGCGCTTCGTGTGGGACGTGGTGTTCAGCAACCAGATCACCCAGGGTTACACCCTGGCGGTCAACAACGGTCCGAACCCCAAGGGCATCGCCGGTGAACTCGCGCTGATCCACTTCGACGCGAGCACCTCGTTCAACAGCCCCAAGGTCACGGTGTACGCGTACAACGGCCAGAACGTGATCAACAGCTGGTCGGACGGCAACGCGAACGTGAACGGCAACCAGACGCCGGACCTCATCAAGAGCGCGACGGACACCAGCTGGATCAACAGCGCTCAGGTGACGGACTTCAGCGGCAAGCGTCGCTTCCTGCTGGATGTGAACGTCGCGAGCATCAACGCTCACAACCCGCTCTACCCGGGCAACAGCGGTGACTGGACCGGCGTGCAGTTCGATCAGATGATCGGCCTGTGGTTCCACACGTTCAAGGGCCTGAGCACCAGCTACGGCAGCCATGGCCAAGTGACCGGCTGGAACTTCAACACGCAGGGCTGGTTCGATGCGGCCAACATCTCCACCGTGCAGATCATCCCCCTGCCCGCCGCGGCGTGGACCGGCCTTGCTGGTCTTGCCGGTGTGGGTTACCTCACTCGCAAGCGTCGCGCGATGATGAAGTGAGTGGTGGGACATACGAGATAAAGAAGGACGCCTGCGAAAGCGGGCGTCGCTTCGTTTTGGAGGGCAAAGAAATACCGGGGCCGCTTTCGCGGCCTCGGTTCATTTTTGAAAACAAGCAGGCTTGTGATTTCCGCGTGCGTGGGATGATCGCCACGCTTTGGTGGCCCAAAGCGTGCAAGCGGCTGGCGCACCGGGATCGGCGGGCTTGGGCTTGCTTCGCTTGCGCGAAGCATCGCGGCGTGTTCCGCGACGATTCGGGTTGCCCCGAGTCTGTCCAAGACCGCTGGTGGATGGTTCGTTTTTCACCGAGGTTCTGCTTGCGGGATCATCGGGCGGGTGTGGTGTGTTGCTGCCATCAACTTCACATGCACACTGCCGCCGCTTGCGCGAGCAGACTGACTCGGTGACTCGTGACGGGCCACCGGTGCGCATTTTCGCAGATTGTGATTTGCGATGCAAGCGAGAAGTTGGGTACCTACATGAAATGGGCGCACAAACGCGGTCATAGGTGCAGATTTGTTTGAGGGTGGGCGAGATGGGGTGGCGCGGCATTCGGGATTCGGGATTCGGCATTCGTGGGAAGGCAGGGGGATACATGAGGAGGCATCAAGGCAATTGGCAACAAGGCATGAGGTGGAGTGGGGATGTGTGTTGGTGGTGAGTGACATTCGCTCGCCCCTGCCGGGGCTGGGGGTGTTTGGTGTGGTGATCCAGACGCTGGCGCGTCTGGCAACAGACGCTCGCCGCTCCGCGGCGGGGAGGCGTGGCGTGCGTGGTGGGTTTGCCAAAGTGAGTGAGCGTGGTGTGCTCGCTGTCATCGCGATCGTTGAGTGCGTTGCGGAATCTGCACGGGCAGCCCGCAAAGCCGGAAGCCGGTGGCACGTATGCGAGTTCAGTTTGTTGGCAACGTTGAGCGATCTGTCCCCAGGTGACCGCTGGAAATGCCTTGTCGATTGTGGGTTGCGGCGCGCAGCCTAGACCATGTGATGCGTCCACACCAAATGACGAGAGCGAGGACTGTGAATACAAGGACTGCAATCAGTGACTGAAAGTCGCGATGGTAGAATTCTGACTGAGAGCCAAAGTGCAACAGTCGGTTCCTGGAAAAATACTCCAAGTCACTCTTCGTATAAAACCAAAACACCTGATACGTGCGTTGTCCAATGTCAACGTGCAGTAGACTGTTCGCGTCATGGTCACGAGCGGTTGTCCGCGTGGTCAAGCGCATCGTGTTGACAGTGCCCCGCCAAACTCGAGCCTTTATCGAATGTTCCGAGCCGCTGACCTCTAGTCCGATGCCCATGAAAAGAGACTGAGTTAGCAGCGTCAACGCGGCAATCAGTACGAGCACAATGACTGACAGCGTCATCGTTCGAGCACGAGATGTCGCGGCTTTTGCATGCATTGGCAACAGATATCCGAACGTCGATCGCCGAATCGGCGTTGCCTGAACTGACCAAAGGAAGCGTTTGCAACACTGCCACCAGATACGCAACCTAGGTCCACTTGGATCAATCCCATACTCCACCGAAACTGATACCGCGAGTGAAGACACCTTCGGGCGAGTTTAGGAGTATCAGGGCCTCGCCAACGGCTACCGCTCCGCATCCGTGGCGAGTTCGCTGGAGCGGCGAACGGTTGTTCTCGGGATGAATCGTCATTCCATGGATGCACGGAAGGTGTCTGGCAACAGACGTTCGCCGCTCCGCGGCGGTGAGGCGTGGTGTTCGTGGTGGGTTTGCCAACGTGAGTGAGCGTGGTGTGCTCGCTGTCATCGCGATCGTTGAGTGCGTTGCGAAATCTGCACGGGCAGCCCGCAAAGCCGGGCAGCCCGTGGCACGAATGCGATGGCAAGTCGTTGGTGGAGTGGTGTCAACTGTCATCGCATTGCTTCGCGAAGTGGCGCCCGCATGCGATGCGGATGTGGTTTTGGGGCGTGGGAATTGTGGGGGGCTTGCATCTACCCTGCGGCGATGTCTACGGATGCACTTGCCGGGTCGCTCGTTTCGAAGCCTTATCGCATTGCTTGCTTGTGTGATCTGCGTGATGCGCAGGGGCGGGTGCTGCTTTTGCACCGCAAGAAGGAACCCAACTTCAACCTGGTGAGCCCGATTGGCGGGAAGCTGGATGTGGCGCTGGGTGAGAGCCCGATGCAGTGTGCGCGGCGGGAGGTGATGGAGGAGGCGGGGATTGATGTGCCTATGGAGCGGTTTCGCTTGATTGGCATGGTGAGCGAGCAGGAGTTTGAGGGCAAGGGGCACTGGCTGATGTTTGTGTATCGCGTGCTGGGCAGCGTGGAGGTGACGCCGCGTGATATGCGTGAGGGGCGGCTGGATTGGTTCGCACTTTCAGAGCTTGAGCGGCTGCCGGTGCCTGAGACTGATCGCAAGGTGATCTGGCCTTTGATGCATGCGGCGGAACCGAAGACGGCGGGTGGGCAGTTTGGGTTCTTTGTTGTACACATTGACTGCCGAGATGGGAAGATGAAGTGGGATGTGGAGCAGCGGATGGAGGGGACGTGAGGGGGGGGGCGGAGAGCGGAGAACGGAGAGCGGAGAGCGGAGAACGGGTGAGCAGGTGAGCAGGTGGGAAAGAAACAACGCACGCTGGCGCGTGCGTTGCTTTGGGACGGAGCGGGTTGGGGATTGGTGAAGTTAGAGGTTCTCGGCGACGAGGCCGGTTTGTTTCCACTTCTTGAGCTTGAGGCCCAGGGTGCGGACGCCGATGCCGAGGGCGTGGGCGGTCTTTTGGCGGTGGCCTTTGAACTTGACGAGCGTTTGCACGATGGCTTCGCGTTCGATTTCGTCGAGTTGCTTCATGGGGGCATCCATGAGCGTGGCGGCCATGCCGCTGCCGGCGTTGATGACGCCCAGCTTGGGTTCGACGCGGCCGATGAGGATGGGCGTGGCGGGTTGGCCGCTGAGCCAGGGGGCGATGAGTTCGCGGGTGATGACGGGTGCGTCGAGGGTGAGGCCGCAGAGGACGACGGCGCGTTCGCAGATGTTCTGGAGTTCACGCACGTTGCCGGGCCATGAGTAGTTCTGCATGAGCATGATGGCTTCGGGCGTGACGGCGGGCTTGGCGCGGCCTTCACGCGTGCAGACATCGGCGATGAAGTGATCGACGAGTTCGGGCAGGTCGTCGAGGCGCTCGCGCAGCGGCGGGATGGCGACGGGCAGGACGTTGAGGCGGAAGAAGAGGTCCTGGCGGAAGTCACCCTTTTGCACGCTGAGGGGCAGGTCGCGGTTGCTGGTGGCGACGACGCGCACGTCAACGCCGATGGCGAGGCTGCTGCCGACGCGTTCGAAGCTGCGTTCCTGCAGCACGCGGAGGAGCTTGGCCTGGATGCTCTGGGCGACTTCGCTCACTTCGTCGAGGAGCAGGGTGCCGCCATCGGCGAGTTCGAAGCGGCCCTTGCGGAGCTTCTCGGCGCCGGTGAACGCGCCGCGTTCGTGGCCGAAGAGTTCGCTTTCGAGCAGGCTGGTGGAGAGGGCTGCGCAGTTGACGGCGAGGAAGGTGCCGGCACAGCGCGGGCTGCTCTCGTGGAGAGCGCGGGCGACGACTTCTTTACCGACGCCGCTTTCGCCCGTGATGAGCACGGTGCCTGCGCTGCCCGCGACGGCTTTGATGTGCTCGCGGAGCTTGCGCATGGTTTCGCTGCTGCCGACGAGGCGATCGACGCCGCGGCGCTCGAGGGGGTTGTTGACGTTGATGGCGCGGGCCTTGCCGTTGGTGACGACGGGAGCGTCGGGCCCGGCGTGGGCGCGGAGGACGGCGTTTTCTCGCACGATGCGGCGGTGCTCGATTGCACGCTTGACGCAGATGACGAGTTCGTCGCCCTCGAAGGGCTTGGTGAGATAGTCGAACGCGCCGACCTTCATGGCGGCGACGGCGGTATCGATGGTGCCGAAGGCGGTCATGACGATGACGGGGAGTTCGTCGTCAATCTGCTTGAGGCGCTGGAGCAGGTCGAGGCCGCTCATGCCTGGCATGCGCATGTCGGTGACGATGGCGTCGGGCCGGCTTTGCGAAACCATGGTGAGGGCAGACTCGCCGTCGCCGGCGGTAAGCACTTTGAGGCCTGCGCGTTCGAGGGTGGTGCCCACGCTATCGCGCATCATTTCCTTGTCATCAACGATCAGCACCGTCCTCATGCTGGTCTCCAATTGCCATCACGCCGCGGTGGTGAGCATCCTGCTCGACGCGGTGACTGACTTATCCGGCACTACTTTCGGCCAAACGGGGTTGAATTCGTCAAATCTCGCGCGGAGTTTGCGCCGAGAGCGGGCAATTCCGGCACGGGCAGGGCGACAGCTGCGGAGGCGTCGCGCATGTGACGCTGGTTGGCGTCGGCGGTGTGCTGCAGGGGAAGGAGCACATCGAAGCATGCCCCGCGGGTGGCGAAAGGGCCCAGGGCGGCGCGTTCGGCTTCGGAGAGTTCGCTGATGCAGTCGGCGCTGTTGCGGACGTCGATGCGGCCGGCGTGGGCGTCGATGATGCGGTGCACGATGGCGAGCCCCAGACCGGTGCCGGTGCTGCGGGTGGTGAAGAAGGGGTTGAACATGCGGGCCACGATCTCGGGCGTGACGCCCGGGCCACTGTCGCGGATGCGGAGGCGCATGACGGGGACGCGGGCGCGGCCGCTGACGGCGGCACGGATGCGGGTGCAACTGAGTTCGAGGCGGTGTTCGCCCTTCTCCGTCGCCATGGCCTGCATGGCGTTCTGCACGATGTTGACGAGGGCCTGCGAGAGCAGGGCGGCATCGCACGTGAGTTCGGTGCGGCTGCAGGAGCGCACGATGTGGAGATTGGGGACTTTGGTGCGTTCGTGCTCGCAGAGGCTGAGCACGCGATCAAAGAGATCGGCAGGGGCGACGGGCTGCATGCGGAGCTTGAGTTCTCGCGCGAAACTGAGCACGTCACCCACGATGTTTTCGACGATGCGGGCGGCGGAGTTGATCTTTCCGGCGATTGCGGCCTTGGGTGCGTCGGCGGCGAGGTCTTCTTCGAGCATTGTCGCGTAGAGGCGAATGCCGCCGAGCGGGTTGCGGACTTCGTGGGCGATGCCTGCGGCCATTTCTCCCAGTGCGGCGAGGCGCTTGCTGCGTTCGACCTGTTCGTTGGCTTCGTGCAGTTCGCGGGTGAGGCGTGCGACTTCGGCGCGGAGGGCGTCGTGGGCGGTCTGCAGTTTGCCTGTGACGTCGTTGAAGGTCGCGAGGAGGCCGGCGAGATCGGCGGGGGTCAGGCTGGTGGGCGATGCGTCGCTCATGCCTGGTGGTCCTGCATGGTGCCAGCGGCGGGGGACGAGCCGCCCTGCACGTATGCCTTGCTGGCGCGCTGATTGCCGGCGAGTTCGGCGAGTTCGGCGGCGAGTGACTTGCGGCGACGCTGGAGGCGATCTTGGTCTGCGGCATCACGACGCATGACAGACTGGGCGGTCGTGGCGACGGCATCGAGCGTGGTGCGGATGCTGGACTGGAGTTCCGGAGGCAGCGTGCGAGCGTGGGTGTCGAAGGCGGCGCGGAGTTCGCGGGAGTGCTCGTGCAGGGCGTCGAGTTGGTTGATGAGATCCTGGCGTGTGGCGAGGTGGGCGAGCAGGGGCTCGGGATCTTCAGCCTCGATGAGCTCGCGCTGGCCGGCGCTGATGCGCTCGAGTTCGCGCAGCAGTTCAAGCTGGCGCATGGCGCAGGTGAGATACGACTGGCCCCAGGCTTTGGGCTGGCTCACGTCGACTTTGGGTATGGCCGAGGCTTTGGCAGTCATCCTGACTCTCCGCGATCCTTCACTGGCATCCTGCCGGGTGGGGGTGGGGGCGTGACGGGGAACTAGTTGGGGTTTTCGGCCTCGCTGGCGAGCACGGCGGTGAGTCGTTGCTGAGCGGCGAGCCAGCGTTCCCAGTCGCGTTTGCTCATGGGGAGGTTGGCGTCGGCCCAGGCGGACTCGGGCAGTGATTCGTAGAACTGTTTGGCACGCTGATTCGCAACGCTGGCCTTCTCGTGATCGCCACGGGCGAGGTACGCGCTGACGACCTGCGTCATGGCGACGAGGGCGGCGGGGTCTTTGGGGTAGCGCTCGCGAGCGGCGTCGTAGTGGCGGATGGCGGACTCGTAGTCGCCCAGATCGAATGCGCAGTCGCCGCGGTAGAAGTAGGAGTTGCGCAGCATGAGCTCTTCAAGCGTGGTGAGGCGCGAGCCGTCGGCGAGTGCGTCGCCCAACTCCTGGCAGACTGCTTCGTAGAGCTCGGACGCGCGAGAGAGGCGCTGCTCACGCAACTGGCGGAGTTTGCGTGCGTCTTCATCGGGCATGGCGACGGTGAGTTGCCGGTCGATGGCGCGGGTGGAGAGGCGCAGGCTGTCTGCCAGGCGGTAGCGGACGGTGGGGAGGACGAGAGCGTCGTCCTCGATGGTCGGGACCTGCTGGGCGATGGCGCTTTCGACGCGCTGCACGAATTCGTCATACTTCTCGGCGGAGCGTTCGTAGGCGGCTTTGGCGTAGTGGAAGTCGCCCAGTTCTCGCAGAGCATCGCGATAGCGCTGCGTGCCTGCGCCGCCCAGGCGGCCGGTCAGGACCTCTTCGAGAAGGTTCACGGCTTCCGTGTCGTTGTTTTCGTCGCCGTCGCTGAGGAGGGTCTGGGCGAGGGGGACGTAGGCGGCGTCGCTGAAGGGGCCGGCGCGGCCAGTGCCATCGCGGTCGACGAGCAGATCACGGAAGATCTGCTCGGCGAGTTTGGCATCGCCTCGCGAGCGATAGGCTTGACCGAGACGGAACTTGGCCTCAGGCTGGCGGTTGTCGCCCGTGAAGTCGCCCGCGAAGCGGCGGAAGGCGTCAATGGCTTCGTCGGTGGCGCCGGCGCGATCGAAACTGTCGGCGGCGTTCCACAGACTTTCGGCGTAGGCCTCGGCGTCGTCCTTCACGACGAGATCGCCGTACTCGCGGTAGTCTTCGGCGGCGGCGAGCAGCAGTTCGCGGGCCTCGCGCTGGGTGGTGGGATCAACATCGTCGAGCGAGAGAAGTTCGCTGCTGTCGTCGGCCTTGTCTGCGGGGCGGAGGAGTTCCTCGGCGAGGGCACGGCGGCTTTCCGCCATGAGCAGGAGCACGTCGGCGGGGACTTTGCCTTTTTCGTAGAGTGAACGCGCGAGGGTGGAGAAGCGCAGCGAAGTGCGGTGGGCTTCGAGTTCGGCTTGTTCGGCTGCGCGGGCGAGGATGCTCTCGGCGAGCGTCTCCTTGGTGAAGGTGGCTTTGTACTCCGGGTCTGCGAAACCGTCGACCAGCGTCTGGTAGCGCTCGAGGGAGCGCTCGGGCGATTCGCCGGTGCGTTCGCGCATGAGCAGAGCGGATTCGACTTCGGCCAGACCAAGCATGGCGGCAGGACGGAAATGCGTGCGCTCGAACCCATCGAGCACGGCGGAGAAGTTTTCGCGGGCTTCTTCGAGGTCGTCGGCTTGCTGGGCGACTTGGCCGCTGAGGATGAGAGCTTCGGGCAGTTGCTCGGCGCTGGGGCCCATGGCGGTGATGGCGGCGGCGAGTTGCTTCTTGGCACCGTCGAAGTCGTTCTGGCCGAGATAGGCGCGGGCGAGGGTGAGGAGGACTTCGCCCTTGATGTCGGCGGGTGCGTCGGCCATGACGCGAGGGAGCGTGCGGAGGATGCGAGTGGCGGCGTCTTCGTAGTAGCCTTGCGCGACTTGGAGTTTTGCCTGGCGTGAGAGAGCCCAGAGGCGGTCTTCGTTGCTCAGGGTGGTGTCGGCGGTGAGCTTGGTGAGCAGATCGAGGGCGCGCGGGTAGCCTTCTTTGCTGGCGAGGCTGAGCTCGATGAGTTCCTTGGTGCGGGCGATGCGTTCATCGCGATGGGTGTCGGGGATGCTGGCGAGGAGCGCGATGGCTTTGTCGGGCTCGCTCAGCGCGACGTGTGTGCGCAGGAGGTAGACGGTGTCCTGCCAGGTGAGTTCCGCGCCGGCTTTGGTGGCGCGGGTGTACTCGGTCACGATGTTCTCGTGATTTTCCTTGCGATCAACACCTGCTTCGCGCTGGCCCAGATAGAGGGCGCGTGCGCGCATGAGGTAGAAGCCCTGTTCCTGCTCTTTGGTGAGGCCGCCTTTGTTGAGGACGGGCAGAACGCGCTGACCGAGGGTTTCGAGAGCCTTGGCGTACTGCTTTTCCTGCATCATCGCTTCGGCATCGCGGAAGTCGATGGTGACGTCGTGCTTGGGTCGGGTGACGAAGGCGTAGACGCCCGCGCTGATGAGCGCTGCGGCGCCCAGGACCAGAACGGGACCTTGCCAAGCGTCCTTCCACGAGGCGCTGACAGGGGCGACGGGTTGGCTCTTGGCGACGTCCGACACGAGAGGCTCCACCACGCGAAGGGCAGTGCGCGGGTGCGCAAAGGCTGCGGCGTGATATGGCCGTTATCGGATGAATTGGGTAGGGCAGTTGAGTTGTGCGCAGGAAAGGCGCGTAGGCGGGGTCACTTCACGTGGAGCGGGGGCGACCAGACGGTGACGACCTGCTTGCCCAGAACCATTTGGGTGATGTAGGAACCGGTGGGGACGCGGTAGATGAGCCAGAGTTGCTGGTCGTCGCGGTTGGCGGCGAGTTGGGGGGTTTGGGACATGCCGCGGAGGCCGAAGTCGGGCTCGAGTTGAAGGATGCGCTTGGCGGCGTCCTGGTAGGCGAAACCGACGGGCTCGGTGTAGCCAACGCCGTCGACGAAGAGGGTGGGGATGAGTGTCCGCTGGGCGGTGGCGACGCTCTGGCCCAGCAGGCTTCGCTTGTGGTTGGTCTGCATGGGCATGATGACCCATGCGTGGTTGTCGATAGGGGCCAGGCGGTCGATGTTGCCGGATTCAGAGCTGGGGCTTTCGACCTTGCCGCGCACGATGGCGGAGCCTTCGACTTCAAGGTCGGCACTGTGCTGGCTGGCGACGCGGAAGGGGAGTTTGCCGCCCCAGATGGGCTGGACTGCGTTGTCGACTTGGACGGAGGTGATCTGGGCGGATTGGACTGGTGCGGGCGC
>VYMG01000314.1_pt1 | contig 12756 bp, 13 predicted proteins | sample 5115261 | NCBI WGS metagenome assembly VYMG01 (sample SAMN12291781, study PRJNA351875) | freshwater metagenome | isolation source: freshwater lake | place: USA: Michigan, Wintergreen Lake | collected 2013-08-08 | reverse complement strand
CGAGGTGTTGCGGCAGATGGGCAGCCTGGGTTACCTGGGCATACGCTATCCCGAGCAGTATGGCGGCTCGGCGCTCGATACCCTGTACTCCGCCATCCTGGCAGAAGAGCTCGGCCGCTCGACCTTCGGCGGTTTCGCGGTCACGGTCACGGTGCACACCGACATGGCCTCGCCGCACTTGGCCAACTTCGGCACGCCCGAGCAACTGCAGCGGTGGCTGCCGGCGGTGATACGGGGCGACAAGGTCTGCGCGGTGGCGGTGACGGAGCCCGACGCAGGCTCCGACGTGGCCGGCATCCGCAGCCGCGCCGTGCGCGATGGCGATCACTGGGTGATCGACGGCAGCAAGATGTTCATCACCAACGGTGTGCATGCCGACCTGTACTTCGTGGGGGCCAAGACCGACGCAGCGGCCAAGGGGTCGCGCGGCATCTCGATCTTCGCCGTCGAGAAGGGCACACCGGGCTTCCGGGTCGGCCGGGCGTTGAAGAAGAGCGGCTGGCTGTCCAGCGACACCGCGGAGCTGGTGTTCGAGAGCTGCCGCATCCCCGCCGAGAACCTGCTCGGGCAGGAGAACAAGGGCTTCTACCAGATCATGCGCAACTTCCAGAACGAGCGCATGGTGCTGGGCGCCGCCTGTGTCGGCGAGGCGGCGCGGGCGATCGAGATGACGGTGGCCTATGTGCGAGAACGCAAGGCCTTCGGCGCCACGCTGTGGGACAAGCAGGCGATCCGCCAGCGCCTGGCCGCGCGTGCCGCTCAGGTCGAGGCGGCGCGCGCGCTCGTCTACCACGCCGCTTGGCTCGACGCCCAGGGCCGCGAATGCGTCAAGGAGGTGTCGATGGTCAAGGCGCTGTGCGGCGAGCTGGTCAACGAGGTGCTCTATGACTGCCAGCAGTTCCATGGCGGCTTCGGCTACATGCGCGAGGCCGCCATCGAGCGCATGGTGCGGGATGCGCGCGTGGAGGCCATCGGCGGCGGCGCCACCGAGGTCATGCTCGAAGAAGTGGCCAAGCGCATGTGAAGAGCGCACTCGCGCACTTGGTGAAGGAGCGAATTTGAATGCCTGAAGTCGAAAGCAATCAAGCGGACAAGGTCCGCAAGTGGCAGCAGATCACCGTGATCTCGCCCTACAGCCGCGAACTGGGGTTGAGGCTGCACGAGGTCGAGCCCGACTGGTGTGTCATCAAGGTGCTGCCGGACGAACGGATGGTTGGCAATCCGGCAAGCGGTGTGGTGCACGGTGGCGTGATCACGGCGCTGCTGGACAGCTGTTACGGTCTGGCCATCTACGTGAAGCTGAACAATCTGCGCCCGATGGCCACGCTCGATCTGCGCATCGATTACCTGAAGCCGGCCACTCCAGGGCGCGAGATTCTTGGCGGCGCCGTTTGCTACAAGCTCGGGCACGAACTGGCCTTCGTCCGCGGCGCGGCCTATCACGACAGCCCTGACGACCCGATCGCCACCTCGTCGGGAATCTTCATGTTCACAGACGGGCCGGTCATCCCGCTGGAAGCGGCGCTCACGATGTTGGAAGGGTTCAAGCCATGACGATCGAGAGCATCGTCGCTGCGGCGCGCCACAGTCGCGACTGGGAACCGTTGGTGAACTTGGTGCCCTACGCGCGCTTTCTGGGCGTGCGCCTGGACATCCGTGGCGATCAGTTCGGTGCCTGCATGCCCTTCGACAAGAAGCTCATCGGCAACCCGGCGTTGCCGGCCTTGCACGGCGGCGCGATCGGCGGCTTCCTGGAATGTGCGGGCCTGTTCTACCTGTTGTGGGACATGGACAGCGCGGATCTGCCCAAGACCATCAACTTCACCTTCGAGTACCTGCGCTCCGGCCGTCCGGTGGACACCTACGCCCAGGTGTTCATGGTCAAGCAGGGCAGGCGGGTGGCTCACCTGCGCGTCGAAGCATGGCAATCCAGCCCCGACAAGCCCATTGCCATCGGCCACGGCAATTTCATGCTCAAGCCCGTCGACGAACCCCAACCAAGCAAACCATGACCACAGCATCCTACCGTTCCGTCTTCCGTCCGGGCCTGTTCGCCGGGCAGACCATCATCGTCACGGGTGGCGGGAGCGGCATTGGCCGCTGCATCGCGCATGAACTGGCCAGCCTGGGCGCCGCGCTTGCGCTGGTGGGCCGCAAGGTCGAGAAGCTGCAGGCGGTGCAGGCCGAGATCGGCGCGGCTGCCCCGCAGGTGACGGTGACGATCCACTCCTGCGACATCCGCGACGAGTCGGGCGTGAAGCAGATGATCGCCGACGTGCTGGCCTCCCACGGACGCATCGATGGCCTGGTCAACAATGCCGGCGGTCAGTACCCGCAGCCGGTACGCGACATCACGCTCAAGGGCTGGGACGCGGTGGTGCGCAACAACCTGCACGGCGGCTTCCTCGTCTCGCGCGAAGCCTATACGCAGTGGATGGAGGGCCACGGCGGCGCCATCGTCAACATCATCGCCGACATGTGGATGGGCATGCCTGGCATGGCGCACAGCGGCGCTGCGCGGGCGGGCATGCTGTCCTTCACCGAGACGGCGGCCTGCGAATGGGGTCATGCCGGCGTGCGCGTCAACGCCGTGGCGCCGGGCTTCATCGCCAGCAGCGGCTTCGACACCTACGGCCCGGAGATGCAGGCCAAGTTCCGCAGCCTGATGAAGACCGCGCCGCTGCAACGCTATGGCACCGAAGCCGAAATCTCCTCGGCGGTGGTGTATCTGCTGTCCGAGGGAGCGGCCTATATCACCGGCTCGTTCATCCGCGTCGACGGCGGCGTGCCCAACGCACGCCAGACCTGGAAGCTCGAGGAGCACAGCCGCAGCCGGCCCTACGAGGGCTTTCCGCTGGCGAAGATGCCCGAGTGTCTGAAGCCGGGTGCCGATTGATCGGCACGGCAGCGCACAACCCACAGGCAAGCACGAGGAGCCCATCATGTCCACCGAGCCGCTGGCCGACGCACGCGTCGTGCCCTTCCGCACGCACAACCGCACCATCACCGAAACCGACATCGTCACCTTCGTCAATGTGGTCGGGCTGCACGAGCCCTTCTTCATCGACATGGAGTACATCAAGGCCCATATGTCGGGGCGGCACCGCAACCGCTTCGCGCCGGGGCCGATGATCATCTCGCTGGGCATGGGGCTGCTCGCGCCCACGGTGGCTGGCGTCATCGATCAGGTGCTCGAAGGCCGCGAGCACGGCCCTTTCGGCGGCATGACGGGCGTACAGGCGCGCGTCAAGGGTGCGCTGTTTCCGGGCGACACCGTGCACGTCGAGGGCGAGGCCTGGCTGCGGCCGCCCACCTCGCGCGGCTACACGCTGATGGACCTGCGTCACCGCGTGATCAATCAGCACGGCGAGGTTCTGGTCGACTTCACCGAGACGATCACCTTCCTGCCCCGGGGCACGGTCGAGGCGGAGTGAGGCCGGGATGAGCCGGCGGTTCGAAGGCCAGGTCGCCATCGTCACCGCCGCCGGTTCGGGCATCGGCCAGGCGAGTGCCCTCCGCTTCGCGGCCGAGGGCGCTTGCGTACTGGTGGCCGACCTCAGCGGTACGCGTGCGCGGGCGACTGCTCAGGCCATTGCCGAGGCCGGTGGCGAGGCCGCGTGGATCAAGATGGACGCGGCCGAACCGCCTGCCATCGAGGACACCGTGGCGCTGGCGCTGCAGCGCTGGGGTCGACTCGACCTGCTCGTCAACAACGCCGGCTACGGCGAGCCAGCGTTGCTCTGCGAGACCACCGTCGAGTCATGGAACCGCACGCTCGCGGTCACGCTGACCAGCGTGTTCCTCGGCCTGAAGTACGCGCTGCCGGTGATGCGCCGGCAGGGCAGGGGCGCCGTCGTCAACACCGCCTCGGTGTCGGGCATGGCCGGCGACGTCGGCATGCCGGCGTACAACGCGGCCAAGGCGGGCGTCGTGAACCTCACCCGGGCCGCGGCGCTGGAATGCGCAGGGCAGGGCATCCGCGTCAACTGTGTCTGCCCGGGCGGCATCGACACGCGCGTCACGCAGATCCTAGCCGGCGACCGCGCCGACGAGTTGCGCACCATGATGGCGGCGGCGCACCCGCTGCAGCGCATGGGCAGCGCCCAGGAGATTGCCGCGGCGATCGCCTTCCTTGCCTCTGACGAGGCTTCGTTCATCACCGGTGCGGCGCTGGTGGCCGACGGCGGGCTCACCGCCGCGACCGGGCTGCCGCCCTATGTCGCGCGCTGAGGAGCACGCCATGCCGATCGACTTCTCGTTCACCGAAGAGCAGAACCTGCTGCGCGACAGCGTGCGCGCCATGCTCGACCGCATCGCCACACCCGAGTACATCCGCCGCTGCGACCAGGAGCCCCGCTACCCGAGTGAGTTGTATGACGCCTTCGTCGAGCTGGGCCTGCTGCGCATGCCGTTCCCGGAGCCGGTGGGCGGCCTGGGCGGCAGCGTGATTGACTTCGCCATCATCGCCGAGGAGCTGGGCCGCAAGAGCTACGACTTCCTCGGCGCCTACGGCACCTGCGTCTTCAACGGCCTGAACATCCTGCACAACGGCACCGAGGCGCAGCGCCGGTACTGGCTGCCGCAGCTGATGGACGGCCGCATCAAGATGTCGATCTCGATGACCGAGCCAGGCGCTGGGTCCGACGCCGGGGCGATGCGCACCAGTGCGCGCCGCGACGGCGAGCACTGGGTGATCAACGGGCAGAAGGTGTTCTCCACCGGCGCCGGCGCCGAGCGCAACGTCATCAACCTGTACGCGCGCAGCAAGCCCGAAGGGCCGCACCAGGAGTCGCTGTCCCTGTTCCTCGTCGACAAGGACACCCCGGGCATCACGCTGCGCAAGCTGGACACGCTCGGCCGCCGCGCGCTCGGCACCTACGAGGTGTTCTTCGACGACGTGCGCGTGCCGGCCGACCGGCTGGTCGGCGAACCGCACAAGGGTTGGGCCTACATGCTGTCTGGCCTGCAGCTCGAGCGGCTGATGACGGCCGCTGGTTATTCAGGCTGCGCGCAGGCAGCGGTGGATCTGGCGCTCGCCTACGCCAAGGAGCGCAGGCAGTTCGGCAGGCCGATCGGCAGCTTCCAGTCGATCGCGCACCTGCTGGCCGACATGCAGACCGCGGTGGAGGCGAGCCGCATGCTGATGTGGCGCGCTGCGTTCCAGCTCGAGCGCGGCGAGGACGCGCTGATGGCCATCTCGCAGGCCAAGCTGTTCGGCTCGGAGGCCTACGCGAACATCGCCAACCAGGGCATGCAGATCATGGGCGGCTACGGCTACATCATGGAGTTCGACATGCAGCGCCACTACCGCGACGCGCGCGCCACCACCATCACCGCCGGCACGTCGCAGATGCAGCGCAACCTGATCGCGGGCCTGATGGGCCTGAAGACCAAGTGAAGGACACGCCTTGGATTTCGAACTGAACGACGAGCAGCGTCAGCTGCGCGACGCGGCTCGCAAGCTGGCGCAGGGCGAGTTCCGCGCGCGTGCGGCGCGCTGGGACCGCGAGGAACTGTTCCCCGAGGAGAACAAGCACCGCCTCGCCGAGCTCGGCTACCTCGGCCTGAGCATGGACCGCGAGTACGGCGGCAGCGGCGCCGGCCTGGTGGACACCTACCTCGTGATCGAGGAGCTGGCCAAGGTCGACCTGCTGACGGCGATGATCGTGCACGACCAGAACGTCTCGCCGCGCATCATTGCCAACCATGGCTCCATCGAGATGAAGCGGCGGCTGCTGCCGCGCTTCGTCAGCGGCGAGCTCGAGTGCAGCATCGCCTGGACCGAGCCGCAGGCCGGCTCCGACGGCACCGCGATCCGCACCTCGGCCGTCCGCGACGGCGACGAGGTGGTCATCAACGGCAGCAAGATCTTCACCACCTTTGGCGATCGCGCCGACATGCACCTGGTCTACGCGCGCTTCGGCAAGAGCAGCGGCGCGCGCGGAATCGGCACGGTGATCGTCGAGTGCGACCGCCCCGGCTTCACGGTGAAGAAGCTCGAAGGCAAGATGGGCGTGCGCGGCGCGGCCGAGAACGAGCTGTTCTTCGACAACGTGCGCGTGCCGGCTGCCAACATCGTCACCGCGGGCGACCCCGCCAACTCGGCCGGCTTCGTCAGGCCGCTCACCCTCTACAACGGCACCCGCGTCGGCATGGGCGTGATGGCGCTGGGCGTCGCCGAAGGCGCGTTCGACCTGGCGCGCGAGTACATGACCGTGCGCGAGCAGTTCGGCCAGAAGCTGGCCGAGATGCAGGGCCTGCGCCGGATGATGGCCGATGCGCTGATCGAGATCGAGGCCGCGCGCTGCCTCTGCTACAAGGCGCTGGCGCTGATCGACGCCGGCAGGCCCGACCCTGCGCTTTGCTCGATCGCCAAGGTCTTCGCCACCGAGATGGCGCAGCGCGTGACCGTGCAGTGCCAGCAGATGTTCGGCGGCTACGGCTACTTCGGCTCGCTGCCGCTGGAGCGCATGGTGCGCGACGTGCGCATGCTCACGCTCACCGGCGGCACCACGCAGACGCAGAAGAACAACATCGCCAACCATATCTTCGACATCCAAAGCAGCAGGAGCCCGTCATGACCGTGCGCGTCGAGCGCGAGGGCGCGCTCGCCCTCGTCACCCTGGCCCGGCCCGAGCGCCTGAACGCGCTGACGCCGGAGATGATGGAGCAGCTCGCCGACGCCACCGTCGCGTTGCAGAAGGACGGCGAGGTGCGCGCCGTGCTGCTGCGCGGCGAGGGCCGCGCGTTCTGCGCCGGGGCCGACGTGGGCACGATGAAGGGGCTGGACGTGCTGTCGGGCCGCCAGCGCATCCAGCGCGCCCACCGCGTCATCGCCGGACTGGCCAACATGGACAAGCCGGTGATCGCCGCGGTGCGCGGCGCCACGGTCGGCGTGGGCTGGAGCCTCGCACTCGCGTGCGACCTGATCCTGGCGTCGGAGAACGCCAGCTTCAGTCTCGTGTTCAAGAAGATCGGCCTCGCGCCGGACGGCGCGGCGGCCTACTTCCTCACCCAGTACATCGGCGTGCTGCGCGCGCGCGAGCTGATGATGAGCGCGCGCGTTGTGCCGGCGGCCGAAGCGCGCGAACTCGGCATGGTCAACGAGGTGCTCGCCGACGATGCGCTCGACGCCCGCGCGCTCGCGCTGGCGCGCGAACTGGCCGAGTCGGCCACCTTCGCGCTGGCGATGGGCAAGCGCATGTTCCGCGCCGCGATGCAGCCGAGCCTGGAAGCGTTCCTCGACCTCGAGGCGAATGCGCAGGGGCTCGTGCTGCAGAGCGACGACCGCAAGGAGGGCGTGGCCGCCTTCCTCGAGAAGCGCAAGCCCAACTTCGTCGGCCATTGAACCCAACACCGGATAGACCATGTTCCAGCTCGACCCCGACCTCGAAGCCTTCCGCCAGGACATCCGCAAGACCGCCGAGCGCGCGTTCGCCGCCAAGGCGGCGTACTGGGACGAGAAGGAAGAATTCCCCGCCGAGAACCGCGACCTGCTCGCCCGGCTGGGTTACCTCGGCATGGTCATCCCCGAGGCCTATGGCGGCTCGGGCGCGCCGGTGATCCAGGGCACGATCCTGCTCGAGGAGATCGCGCGCGTGTGCTTCAACACCGCGCTGGTGGCGCAGATCGCGATCAACGGACCCTCGCGCGCGATCGCCGTCATGGCCAGCGACGAGCAGAAGCAGCGCTGGCTGCCCGGCTGCGTGAGCGGCGAATTCAACTTCGCCATCGGGATCAGCGAGCCGGGCGCGGGCTCGGGCATGACCGACATGGTCACCTCGGCCACGCCCGACGGCGACCACATCGTGCTGCACGGCCAGAAGGCCTATTGCACCGGCGGCCACCTCGCCACGCACGTCTTCGTGTTCGCGCGCTGGGGAAAGACGCAAGGGCCCAAGGGCATTGGCGCGCTGGTCGTCGAGCGCGGCACGCCCGGTTTCGAAGTCGGCCACCCGGAGCGCAAGATGGGCGGCCGAGGCATGCCCGAGGTCGAGCTGTTCTTCGACCGCTGCCGCGTGCCGCGGGCCAACGTCATCATGGAAGGCGACCCGGGCTCCACGCGCAGCTTCAAGCGCCTGATGAGCTCGTTCGGCCCCGAGCGCGTGGGCAACGCAGCGATGTGCCTGGGCGTCGCGCAGGCCGCCTACGAGGCGGCGAAGGCGTACTCGCAGCAGCGTGAGCAGTTCGGCCGCCCGATCTGCGAGTTCCAGGGCCTGCAGTGGAAGGTCGCCGACATGGCCGTGCAGATCCACGCCGCGCGGCTGATGATCTACCGCGCTGCGACCCACCTCGTCGACGGCTTCCCCGACCCGCTGGAGGCGGCGATGGCCAAGCTCTACGCCAACGAGATGGTCCAGCGCGTCACCAACGAGGCGCTGCAGATCCACGGCCATGCCGGCTTCACGCGCGCGCTGCCGCTCGAGCGCATTGTGCGCGACTCCCGCGGCTTCGCGCTCGGAGGCGGCACCACCGAGATCCTGCGCAACACCATCGCCTCGATGGTGTACGGGCGCGCCTTCGACCAGCGGCGAGGCTGAATGCGTGGTGACCATGCACCTGGCACGAACTCGCTGTCGGCGCCGCGGCCACCAGCGGCCCGGGCGTGCTGAACTGGACGGTGAGCGTGCTGCTGCCGCTGGGGTTCGGGCTGCCGGCGCTCGATGTGCTGGCCGCCTGCGCCGCGCTCGCCACGCGACGCTCCTGGACCGCGCTGCCGCCGCTGTCGGACGCCGAAGAGGGACCCGCGCCTTGATCAGCAGAGGCGCCATTGCTGTTCGTGCTCTGCTGGCGGCCGGCATGCCGGTCGCGTCCGCGCTGGCGGTGGCCGGCAGTGTGGGCCCGCTGCGGGTGGCAGGGGTGTCCGGTGACAACCACAAGCGCTCGCACGCTTCCATGATCGGCGACAATCTCGGCTACTTGGTCGCCAATGACGTGATCAGGGAGAAGCGCTGGCATAGCCTGCCTGCCGGCGCGCAGGCAGACGGTGCTGACGAAGATGGGCGAGTACATCGTGAGCAGCACCTGCGCGCAGGTCGAGTGCGACGAGGCCGGCGACATCGAGAAGGTCAAGCAGGCGGGGCTGAAGATGGTCAGGCTGTCGCCGGCCAACAATGCCGCTGCCGCGATGATCGAGTCGGTCAAGGTATGGGCCGACGCGCGGTATCGAGTCGCTCATGCCCTTCACGGCCGGTCTGACGTGAGACAAGAACCATCGAAACGAGCCGATTCGGCGCCGCGGCGCCGACCGAATCCGAAAGGAGCCTGAACCAATGACCGATCCGGTGAACTCCGAGTCCCGAAATGGCAAGCCGCCGCTCGTCTACCCATTCGAAACAGTGCCGGCGACGGGCGAAGCGCTGCAAGTGGCGCCTGGCGTGATGTGGATGCGCATGCCCATGCCGATGCAGCTCGACCACATCAACTTGTGGGCGCTCGACGACGGCGACGCCTGGGCGGTGGTCGATACCGGCATGCGCACCGACGAGACGCTGGCCGCGTGGCGGCAATTGCTCGCCAAGGGCAATGACGGGCGAAGGGTCGGCCGGGTGTTCGCCACGCACATGCATCCCGATCACGTGGGCATGGCCGGCTGGCTGACGCGCAAGTTCGACTGCCACTTGTGGATGACCAAGACGGAATACCTGAACTGCCGGGTGCTGACCGCGGACACCGGGCGTGAGGCTCCGCCAGACGCCATCCGGTTCTACCGCCGCGCCGGCTGGCCGGAAGCGGCGATCGAGGACTACCGCGCGCGATTCGGCAAGTTCGGCCAGTTCATTCACGCGCTGCCCGACAGCTACCGGCGCATTCGGGACGCTGAGACGGTGCGGATCGGGGCGCATGACTGGCAGGTTGTCGTCGGCACGGGTCATTCGCCGGAGCATGCCTGCCTGTACTGCCCTGATCTCCGCATCCTGATCAGCGGCGATCAGGTGCTGCCGCGCATCTCGTCGAACGTGTCGGTCCACCCGACCGAGCCCGATGCCGATCCGCTGAACGACTGGCTGACGTCGATCCAGAAGATCAAGGCCACGGTGCCTGACAACGTGCTGGTGCTGCCGGCGCACAACGAGCCGTTCCGCGGCTTGCACGCGCGGCTGGACTACCTCGCGCAGGGGCACCATCGATCGCTGGCGCGTTTGCTGAGGACGCTGGACGAACCGAAGCGGGTGATCGATGTCTTCGGCGCTCTGTTCGCGCGAGCGATCGACCCCGCTGACGGGAGCATGCAACTCGGGCTGGCCAGCGGCGAGAGCATCGCGAACCTGAACTACCTGATGAACCTTGGCGAGGTGCGACGCGAGTTCGACGCCGACGGCGTCGCCTGGTACCGCCGCGTGTCCGCTTGACATCCAGGATGACTGGCCTGCGGCCCTGACGGGCAGCGCCTCGTCAAAGCGGCCCCCGGCCGTGCGCGGTCGCCGCTACGCGGGCGGCGGCCTGACCGTGCCATCGCGGTACAGCGCCTCGCGTTCCGCAGCGTCCAGCCCCAGCTCGGCGAGGATGCCTTCGGCATGCTGGCTCAACCTCGGCGGCAGACTGGCCACGCGCCCCGGCGTGGCACCGAGCTTGACCGGCACGCCGATGTGCCGATGCCCGTCGGCCTCCACCACCATCTCGCGGTGCGCGGCGTGCGGGTGCGACAGGGCCTGCGCCACGTTGTTCACTACGCCGGCGGGCACGCCGCGCCGCATCAGCATCTCGCACAGCTCGGCACCCTCGTAGCGCGCCAGCGTGCGTTCGAGCTCGGTACGAAGCGCCTCACGGTGCTCGCGTCGCGACACGGGATTGGCGAAACGTGGATCTGATGCCAGGTCAGGACGCTGCACACACTCGCACAGGCGATGGAACTGGCCGTCGTTGACGACGCCGAGGAAGATCGACCCGTCGGCCGCGGTATAGCAGTCGTACGGCACGATGTTCGGATGCGCGCTGCCCATTCGCTGCGGGATGCGCCCGGAGTAGAACCAGTTCGACGCGTGCGGGGCCAGCAGCAGTGCGAGGCCGGTGTCGAACAGCGTCGCTTCCACGCGCTGGCCGGCACCGGTGCGTTCACGCGCAGCCAGGGCCAGCAGCACGCCGACCATCGCGTTGTAGCCGGTGAGGTAGTCGACTACCGGCACGCCCAGGCGCACCGGGCCCGATTCCGGCGTGCCGTTGATGCTCATCAGCCCGGAAATCGCCTGCGCCACCGCGTCGTAGCCAGGCAGGCCGCCGAGCGGCCCGTCCGCACCGAAACCGCTGACGCCGCAGTAGATGAGCCACGGGTGGCGCGCCGCGAGCGTGCTCTCGTAGCCCAGGCCCCACTTCTCCATCGTGCCGGGCAGGAAGTTCTCGATCAGCACATCGGCACCTGCGAGCAGCCGTTCGAGCACGACGCAGCCGGCGGGGCGGGACAGATCCAGCGCAATCGAGCGCTTGCCACGGTTCAGGGCCGCGAAGTAGGCGCATTCGCCGCGCTCGTCCAGCGGCGGGCCGATGCGTCGGGCCTCGTCTCCTTCGGGCGGCTCGACCTTGATCACCTCGGCGCCGTGGTCGGCCAGCATCTGGGCACACAGCGGGCCGGCCAGCACGCGCGAGAGGTCCAGCACGCGCAGCCCATCCAGCGCACGGGGGCCGGTTTGGCCGATCTCAGCCATGGGCGATCAGGCGCTCTGCCGAGGCCCGGATGTTGGCAGGGATGGCTACGGACTTGCGCTGCTTCAGATCGAAGAAGAGGGCGGCGACCACGATGCTGGTGTACAGGCCTCCGTCGCTCGAGTCGACCACGTGGTGGACGATGTGATAGACCTTCTCGCCGACCGCCAGCACGCCGCTGCGGACCTCCACCGCGCTGCCAGCGCGCAGCGGCCGGTGATAGGCGATGTCGTAGTCCAGTGCCGCCGAGCCGGTGCCGGAGGCAAACAGCACCTTGCGGTCCAGATGCATCGCCCGGAACAGATGCGTGATGGCATCGTTGAAGCGCGAGATGTGCGCGCGCGGCGGCGCCACGCCGTCGACATCGCAGTCCCAGGGTTCGACCGAGCCGCGGTAGGTGAGCAGCATTCGCTCGAGCGGTGGCGGTCCTGGCGGCAGTATCGCGGCCATCGGCGACGGCGGGGGAATCTCAGGCAGATCGCCGGTGTGCTCGCGGGCGGCCGCCACCACATCGGCCGGCCATGGCAGCGGCGTCTCGCCGGCGCCCGTCAGACGCAGTCGCGTCTCGAAAGCCGCCGACTCGATACCGGTCTCCAGATTGGTCATCCGGCTGGCGATGTCGAGCGTGCCGTCGTCGTGCATGGCACGGATGCCCGAGCGGATCGCGTGGATGTCGCCGCCACGCAGTTCACGCTTGAACAGGGTGCGGTCCGTGAGTGGCCGCAAAGCCAAGCGCTCCCTGCGCAGCCGGCCGGGCGCGAGGCCGATGCGTGCCGCGAGGTGGGCCTGCGCGTCGCTGGCGCGCGCGAGGTAGTGCTGCACGTTCATGTGGCCCCATTGGTCGCAGTCGGACATGCTCACCGAGCCGAGGCCGGTGACGAAGACGCGTTCACTCATCAGGTGGCCCGGCGCCGTCATTCGTCGCTCCCGGCGGGCAGCAGCCGTTGGCGCGCACGCGCTAGCACCTCGGCATCCAGCGCTGTGGAGCGCCGCGCGTCCAGGTCCATCATCACCGTGAAGACCTTGCTCTTCATCGCCGTTTGGCCTGTCTCGACGTTGGTCAGACGGTGGAAGAAGGTGATCTTGCGCTCGCTGACCTCGAGCACGCCGCTTTCC
>VYMG01000310.1_pt1 | contig 12819 bp, 12 predicted proteins | sample 5115261 | NCBI WGS metagenome assembly VYMG01 (sample SAMN12291781, study PRJNA351875) | freshwater metagenome | isolation source: freshwater lake | place: USA: Michigan, Wintergreen Lake | collected 2013-08-08 | reverse complement strand
CGAGGCGCGCGACGCGGCGGTGGCGCGTCGCAGCGCCGAACAGCTCGCCGACGCCGCGCGCGGCTGAATGGCCAGGACGGACGCGGCCGCCCCGGTGCTCACTTCTTCGGCGGCATCAGCACGCGATCGATCACGTGCACCACGCCATTGGTGGCCGGCACGTCGGCCTGCGTGACCATCGCGTCTTCCACGGTCACGTAGCCTCCGGCCTTGGCCAGCGCGAGGTTCGCCCCCTGCACGGTCTTGGCGTTGCCGTTCTTCACGTCGGCGCTGCCCACCTTGCCGGCCACGACGTGGTAGGTCAGGACCGACTTCAACAGTTCCTTGTTGGCTGCCAGTTCGGCCATGGTCTTGGCCGGAACCGCCTTGAAGGCCTCGTCCGACGGCGCGAAGACGGTGTACGGGCCGGGTTGCCGGAGCGTATCGGCCAGGCCGGCATCGGCAATCAGCTTGTTCAGGGTCGACAGCTGCGGTGTGCGTGCGGCGGTGTCGGCAATCGTGGCGGGCGACGACGTGGTCGCGCAGCCCTGCAGCAGCAGCGCAGACGTCAGGGTGGCCAGGGAGAGGATGGTTTTCATGGAAGCCTCCAGGGTGCGTGGTCGATACGGCCGGCAGGCTAGGGTGGCTTTGTGACAGTGTCGTGATAAACGTGTGACAGCCGATCCGGGGTCAGACTCCCGCATGGGCGACATGACAGCGGTGTCACACGACCGTCATGAACGCTGCCTAGCATCCGCCCCAACCCAACCACCGACGAAAGGCCACTCCATGATCCTCCGCCCCCTCCGCGGTCTCGTCATCGGCGCGACGCTCTCCTTCACCGCCAGCCTGGCGCTGGCCCAGGACATCACCGGTGCCGGCGCGACGTTCCCGGCGCCCGTCTATGCCAAGTGGGCCGATGCCTACAACAAGGCCACCGGCGCGCGGATGAACTACCAGTCGGTGGGCTCCGGCGCGGGCATCCGCCAGATCAAGGCGAAGACGGTCGATTTCGGCGCGTCCGACATGCCGCTCAAGGACGACGAACTGGCCAAGGACGGCATGGTGCAGTTCCCGACCGTGATCGGCGGCGTGGTGCCGGTGGTCAACATCAAGGGCATCAACCCCGGCCAGATCAAGCTGACCGGTCAGGTGCTGGGCGACATCTACCTGGGCAAGATCACCCGGTGGAACGATGCGGCGCTGGCCGCGCTGAATCCGGGCGTGCCGCTGCCGGACGCCGCCATCGCCGTGGTGCGCCGCGCCGACGGCTCGGGCACCAGCTTCATCTTCACCAACTACCTCTCCAAGGTGAACGCCGACTGGAAGTCCAAGGTGGGCGAGGGCACGGCGGTGAACTGGCCGACCGGCGCCGGCGGCAAGGGCAACGAAGGCGTCGCCGCCTTCGTGCAGCGCCTGCCGAACTCGATCGGCTACGTCGAGTACGCCTACGTCAAGCAGAACAAGATGACGTACACGCTGCTGAAGAACTCGGCCGGCAACTTCGTCGCGCCGGACGACGCCAACTTCAAGGCGGCTGCCGCCGGTGCCGACTGGGCCAAGAGCTTCTACCAGATCCTCACCGAACAGCCGGGCAAGGACTCCTGGCCGCTGACCGGCGCCACCTTCATCCTGATGTACAAGACGCAGGACAAGCCCGCCAGCGCCTCGGCCGCGTTGAAGTTCTTCGACTGGGCCTTCACCAGCGGCGACGCGATGGCGGCAGAACTGGAGTACGTTGCGCTGCCGGCAGCCGTCAAGGACCTGGTGCGCAAGCAGTGGGGCGAGATCAAGGACGCTTCGGGCAAGCCGGTCGCCTTCAAGTGACCCGTCCCTGAGACTGCGACAATCCGGGCCAGCCACCAGGCCGGCCCGGTCCAGGAGCCCGCATGACCGCGACCCTGCCCGCCGGCGCATCCCTCGAGGAGACGCCCATCGAACGACTTGGATCGACCGGATCGCCCCCGCCGGGCCGGCGCTTCTCGCGCTGGCCCGACGTGCTGTTCTCCGTGCTGGCGCATGGCGCCGCGTGGATCACGCTGGCCCTGCTCGTCGGGATCATCGTCTCGCTCGTGGTGGGGGCCATGCCCTCGATCCGCGAGTACGGCCTGAGCTTCCTCTGGCGCGCCGAATGGGATCCGGTCCAGGACCGCTACGGCGGCCTGGTCATGATCTACGGCACGCTGATGAGTTCGTTCATCGCGCTGCTGATCGCCGTGCCGGTGAGCTTCGGCATCGCGCTGTTCCTCACCGAGCTGTCGCCGAACTGGCTGAAGCGGCCGCTGGGCATCGCCATCGAGCTGCTGGCGGCGGTGCCCTCGATCGTCTACGGCATGTGGGGCCTGCTGGTCTTCGGCCCCATCCTCGCCACCTACGTTCAGCAGCCGCTGCAGTCGGCCTTCGGCACGGTGCCGGTGATCGGCCAGCTGTTCCAGGGGCCGCCGGTCGGGCTGGGGCTGCTGTCGGCCGGCATCATCCTGGCGATCATGGTGATTCCGTTCATCGCTTCGGTGATGCGCGACGTCTTCGAGGTCACGCCGCCAATGCTCAAGGAGTCGGCCTACGGCCTGGGCGCGACCACCTGGGAGGTGGTCTACAAGGTGGTGTTGCCGTACACCAAGACCGGTGTGGTCGGCGGCATCATGCTCGGGCTCGGCCGCGCACTCGGCGAGACGATGGCGGTCACCTTCGTCATCGGCAACATGAACCAGCTCGAGTCGCTGTCGCTGTTCGAGGCGGCCAACAGCATCACCTCGGCCCTGGCCAACGAATTCGCCGAGGCCGGCGAAGGGCTGCACCAGGCCTCGTTGATCTACCTCGGCCTGGTGCTGTTCTTCATCACCTTCGTCGTGCTGACGCTGTCGAAGCTGCTGCTGGCCCAGCTCAAGAAGGGTGAAGGAGGCCGCTCATGAGCGTGGTTGGTTTCGATTCCGCGCGCCTGGCCAAGCACGCTGCACGCAAGCGGCTCAATGCGGTTGCGCTGACGCTGTCGCTGGCCGCCATGGCCTTCGGCCTGTTCTGGCTGATCTGGATCCTCATCGAGACGGTGCGGCTGGGCGTCGGCGGCATCGCGCTGGCCACGTTCACCGAGATGACCCCGCCGCCGCAGGCGGCGACCGGCGGACTGGCCAACGCGATCTTCGGCTCGCTGGTGATGGTGTCGCTGGCCACTCTGCTGGGCACGCCGGTGGGCATCTTCGCGGGCATCTACCTCGCCGAATACGGCCAGAAGGGCTGGCTGGGCAGCGTGACGCGCTTCATCAACGACATCCTGCTGTCGGCGCCGTCCATCGTCATCGGGCTGTTCATCTACGCCGTGGTGGTGGCGCGCTTCAAGTCCTTCTCCGGCGCGGCCGGCGTGCTGGCGCTGTCGCTGATCGTGATCCCGGTGGTCATCCGGACCACCGAGAACATGCTGAGCCTGATCCCGAACGCGCTGCGCGAGGCCGCCTACGCGCTGGGCTCGCCGAAGTGGAAGGTCATCTCGTCGATCACGCTGAAGGCGGCGCGCGCGGGTGTCGTCACCGGCGTGCTGCTGGCGATCGCGCGCATCGCCGGTGAGACGGCGCCGCTGCTGTTCACCGCGCTGTCCAACCAGTTCTGGACCAGCAACCTCGGCGAGCCGATGGCCAGCCTGCCGGTCACCATCTTCAAGTTCGCGATGAGCCCCTACGAGAACTGGCAGAAGCTGGCCTGGGCCGGCGTCTTCCTGATCACGCTGGGCGTGCTGGGCCTGAACATCCTGGCGCGCGTGCTGTTCCGCAACAAGCATTGAGAACCGACACCATGGACGTCAAAGTCGACCTGCCCGTGAACGAGAAGGTGAAGATCTCGGTGCGGGACCTGAACTTCTACTACGGCAGCTTCCACGCGCTCAAGCGGATCAACCTCGACATCCCCGAGCGCAAGGTCACCGCCTTCATCGGCCCGTCGGGCTGCGGCAAGAGCACGCTGCTGCGCACCTTCAACCGCATGTTCGAGCTGTACCCCGAGCAGCGTGCCGAAGGCCAGATCCTCCTCGACGGCGACAACGTCCTGGAGAAGCGTCATGACGTCAGCCTGATCCGCGCCAAGATCGGCATGGTCTTCCAGAAGCCCACGCCGTTCCCGATGTCGATCTACGACAACATCGCCTTCGGTGTGCGCCTGTTCGAGAACCTGCCGCGTGTCGAGATGGACGAGCGTGTCGAGTGGGCGCTGAAGAAGGCGGCCCTGTGGACCGAGGTCAAGGACAAGCTCGGCCAGAGCGGCTCGGGCCTCTCGGGCGGCCAGCAGCAGCGCCTGTGCATCGCACGCGGCATCGCGATCAAGCCGGAAGTCCTGCTGCTCGATGAACCCTGCTCGGCGCTCGACCCGATCTCCACCGGCAAGATCGAGGAACTGATCACCGAGCTGAAGGCCGACTACACCGTGGCCATCGTCACGCACAACATGCAGCAGGCGGCGCGCTGCTCCGACTACACCGCCTACATGTACCTCGGCGACCTGATCGAGTTCGGGCCGACTTCGGAGCTCTTCATGAAGCCGAAGAAGAAGGACACCGAGGACTACATCACCGGCCGCTTCGGCTGAAGCGAAAGGCATTGCCATGAGCGACAAGCACCTCTCCACCCAGTTCGACTCCGAACTGAGTGCCATCTCCACCCGCGTTCTCGAGATGGGTGGCCTGGCCGAATCGCAGGTCGCGCAGGCGATCTATGCGCTGGTCAACTTCAGCGGCGAGACGGCCTCGCAGGTCCTCAAGCAGGAGGAACTGGTCAACCAGATGGAAGTCGAGATCGATCGTGATCTCTCGACGATCATCGCCCGGCGCCAGCCCACCGCGCGCGACTTGCGCCTGCTGATCGCCATCTCCAAGACCATCGGCAACCTCGAGCGCGTGGGCGACGAGGCGGCGCGCATCGGTCGCACGGTACAGCGCCTGATCAACTCGGGCGTGTCGAGCCGGCTGCGCGTGCCGGCCAACGATGTGTCCTTCGAGGCGAGCCTGGCCACCGCTTCGCTGCGCAAGGCGCTCGATGCCTTCGCGCGGCTCGATGCGGTGAAGGCACTGGAGGTGATCAAGGACGACAACCAGATCGACCAGGAGTTCGACGGCCTGATGCGCAAGCTGATCACCTACATGATGGAAGACCCGCGCACGATCTCGGCGTCGATCGACCTGGTGTTCGTCGCCAAGGCGATCGAGCGCATCGGCGACCACGCGAAGAACCTGGCCGAGCAGATCATCTACATCGTCAAGGGCACCGACGTTCGCCACCATTCGCTCGAGAACCTCGAGTCGATCGTCCGCTGAGGGAGCACCGATGAGCCGCGTGCTGGTGGTCGAAGACGAATCGGCGATCGCCGAGCTGATCTCGTTGAACCTGCGCCATGCCGGCTACGAGGTGACGCTGGCCGCGAGCGCCGAGCAGGCGCAGGCCGCGGTGGACGGCGTGCTGCCCGACCTGGTGCTGCTCGACTGGATGCTGCCCGGGCAATCGGGCCTGGCGCTCGCGCGCCGCTGGCGTGGCGACGCGCGAACCCGCGAGCTGCCGATCATCATGTTGACGGCGCGAGCCGACGAGGCCGACAAGGTGGCAGGCCTCGACGCCGGCGCCGACGACTACCTGGCCAAGCCCTTCTCGACCAACGAACTGATGGCGCGCATCCGTGCCGTGCTGCGACGCAAGGCGCCGGAGGCGCTGGACTCGGCCGTGGAGATCGGCGGCTTGCGGCTCGACCCCGCGACCCGGCGCGTGAGCCGCGGCGACGTCGAACTCAAGCTCGGCCCGACCGAGTTCCGGCTGCTGCACTTCTTCATGACGCACCCAGAGCGGGTCCACAGCCGTGCGCAACTGCTCGACCGCGTCTGGGGCGACCACGTCTTCATCGAGGAGCGCACGGTCGACGTTCACGTGAAGCGGCTGCGCGAGGCGCTGTCGCCGGCGCACTGCGCGCAAATGGTCGAGACGGTGCGCGGCGCCGGCTATCGGCTGACGCAGCAGGTGGCAGCGCCCTCGGCGTGAGATTCCGGAGCCTGCAATGAACTGGCTGCTGCCCCGGCTCACCGCCGGCGTGCTGGCCATGCTGGCCGGCGGCTTCCTGGGCTATGTGGTTTCCGCCGTCGAGCACACCGTGGTCTGGCGCGTGCTGGCCGGCGGCGCGATGGGGGTCGCGCTGGTCGCGATGCTGGACACCGCGCGCGGCTACCGGCTGATCAACTGGTTGCGTGGCAGCCAGGAGCAGCAGGCGCCCCGCGACGCCGGTTTCTGGGGCGAACTCGGCTACCGCGTCGAGCGTTCGATCCGCCTGCGCGAGCAGGGTCTTGCACAGGAGCGGTTGCGCCTGGAGCAGTTCCTCTCCGCCATCGAGGCCTCGCCCAACGGCGTGCTGATGCTCGATGGCAATGACCAGATCGTCTGGTGCAACTCGGTCTCTGCCGATCACTTCGGCCTGGATCCGCAACGCGACCGCCGCCAGCGCATCACCAACCTCGTGCGGGCGCCGGCCTTCGTGGCCTACCTGCAGCAGGAGAGCGTCGCCGAGGCGGTGAGCTTCCCGAATCCGCGCGGCGACGGCACGTTGTCCGTGCTGTTGCGTCCCTACGGCGAGGGCATGAAGCTCGTGCTGTCGCAGGACATCACCGACCGCGAGCGCAACGAGGCGATGCGGCGCGACTTCGTGGCGAACGTCTCGCACGAAATCCGCACGCCACTGACAGTGCTGGCCGGCTTCATCGAGACGATGAGCAACCTGCCGCTCACCGAGGTCGAGCGCAAGCGCGTGCTCGAGTTGATGACGCAGCAGACCCAGCGCATGCAAACGCTGGTCAGCGACCTGCTGACGCTGGCGCAGCTCGAAGGCAGCCCGCGACCGGCGGCCGATCGCTGGGTGGCGCTGGCACCGCTGCTGCGCCAGGTGGAGTCGGACGCACGAGCGCTCTCGTCGGGACGGCACACGATCGAGTTCGCCGCAGCGGGCGATGCCGAACTGGCCGGTGCGCAGGGCGAGCTGCTCAGCGCGATCAACAACCTGGTCACCAACGCCGTGCGATACACGCCGGAAGGCGGGCGCATCACGGTCGGATGGCAGCCGCTGCCCGATGGCGGCGGCGAGGTGTCGGTGACCGACACCGGCCTGGGCATCGAGCGCGAGCATCTGCCGCGCCTGACCGAACGCTTCTACCGCGTCGACGGCAGCCGCTCGCGCGATACCGGCGGCACCGGGCTCGGGCTGTCCATCGTCAAGCACGTCGTGCAGCGCCACGGCGCCGAACTGCTGATCGAGAGCGAACCCGGAAAGGGCTCTCGCTTCCGGCTGGTGTTCCCCGCACTGCGAGTGCGCGCCACGTCGCACTGAGCGGTTCAGCGGCTCCCGGCGGCGCGTCGGTAGACGACGGTGAAGTCCTGGCGATCGGTGGGCCGCTGGATGCGTGCCACCGGCCTCCAGCCGCCGTAGGCCGGCGTGGGCTGGCGCGCGTCGAGCGAGACAATCAGGAACTCGCAGGGGGCCAGTTCGGCCGGCGTGATCGCATCGACGCGGTAACGGCCCATCGACTCCAGCGCTGCGAGCAAGCCGCGCGGCACCTGCGGCGCGGCGATGCAGGCGTCGCGCGGGACATGCTCGGCGATGCGTTCCAGCAGGGGGCGGTAGCTGCGCGCGTGGTCGAGCAGCGGCAGCCACAGCGTCATCAGCAGCAGCCAGCACACCGCGACGCCGCCGGCCGGCAGCACCAGGCTTTTCCACAGCGGGTGGCGATGCCGTCCGGTGCGCCAGCGCACGAGCCAGATCCAGGCCAGCGTGCCGAGGCCGGCGATCAGCAGGGCCGGCCAGGAGAAGACTGGGACGAACTCGGGTGCCAGCCGGGCCACGTTGGCCGCGGGCTTGGCCGGCATGCCGGTCTGCAGCGAGGCGTAGATCACCCAGACCGCCAGCGCGCACAGACTGAAGAAGAACACCGAGAACCAGTCGATCGCCGCCGCGGCGCTGCGCTGAAGCGTGGGCAGCGCGAAGGCGGCCAGTACCGCCAGCGCGGGCACGCCGAGCATCAGCGCTCGGTCGGAGCCGCCCATGGCCAGGCAGCCGAACACCGCAGTGAGCGTGATCCCCAGCGGCACCGAGATGTGCCGGTGCAGCAGGTGGCCGCGCCAGCGCCACAGCGTCCAGAGCGCCAACGGCCACGCTGGCCAGCCGAACCACGCGAGCAGCCGCAGCGTGCTGAAGGGATGCAGGTTGGCCAGGTCGGCCACACGCCAGCCCCAGGCATTCAGCGCCGTGCCGACGGCGACGGCGGCTGCGCCGGCACCGGCGATCCACCAGGCCGTGCCGCGCACCTGCGCATAGGCCGATTTCGCGCAGATGGCCGTGCCGACGATCGCCAGCACGACGGCCATGGCCGGCGCGCCGCTGGCGGCCATCATCGGCAGCGCCAGCAGCGCTGCCGCGCGCGAGCGGCCCTTGCGAAACGGGGCTGCGGCGAGCGCGTAGAGGAAGAGTGCGGCGCCTGCCAGCTGGACGAGCTCCGGCGTGGTCTCGTGGCCCAGCTGGAGCAGGCCCAGCGTGGCCACGACGGCGAGCAAGGCGCCATCGGCCACCGCCCGCGCGTAATCCACCGGCGTGGCTTCGCCGCCGAAGGCGAAGGCCAGCGGCTGCGCGGCTTCGGTGCGCGCGAGGTGATACGTGGCGTACCAGGTCAGCATCAGCACCACCGCCAGCAGCATCGCGAACGGGATGCGCGCCGCCAGGGCCGCATCGAGCCAAGGCAGGGCCTTGATGAAGAGGGCGCCGAGCCAGTAGGGCACCAGCGCGCCATCGGCCGGCAACCCGGCCAGCGCCGGTGCGAGCCAGGGCGCGCGGCCCTCGGCCAAGGCGGCCATGTGGCCGAAGGCGCTCACGTCGGCGTTCTTCCAGGGATCGCGGCCGAACACCCCCGGCAGCACGTAGGCCGCACAGAACAGCAGCAAGGCCAGGCGCGGCAGCCGCTGCGCGGCGCGCTGGGTGACGAGGGCGGGGGTGGGCGAGTTCAACGGCGCGTGGCGGCGGGATCGGGCAATGATGCAGCAGAAGCTGCGAAGGGGAAAAGAGGCGGCCGGCGCGGCAGGAACGAAAAGGGCAGCCGAAGCTGCCCTGGTCGTCGTGTCGCGCGAAGAACTTACTTCTTCAGGTGAGCGAACTTGTTGCGGAACTTCTCGACGCGGCCGCCCAGCGAGTCCACGCTCTTCTGCGTGCCGGTGTAGAACGGGTGCGATTCGCTGGTGGTTTCCAGCTTCACCAGCGGCAGTTCGCGGCCGTCGTCCATCTTCACGGTTTCCTTCGTCTGCACGGTCGAGCGCGTGACGAACTTGAAGCCGTTGGACAGGTCCACGAAGCAGACTTCGCGGTAGCCGGGGTGGATGCCTTCTTTCATGGAGTGCCTCTGCGTGTGTGGTTGCGGGAGCCACGCCGAACCTCTCGGCGCACTTTCCGACGCTGGAAAACCGCGAAGTATAGCCGATCGAGTCGGTCAGCCCCCGCGCCTCATCATGTCGAAGAAGTCCAGGTTGTTCTTCGACTGCTTCATCTTGTCGAGGATGAACTCCATCGCCTCGATCTCGTCCATGTTGTAGAGCAGCTTGCGCAGGATCCATGTCTTCTGCAGGATCTCGGGCTTGAGCAGCAGCTCCTCTCGGCGCGTGCCGCTCTTGTTGATCAGGATCGACGGGTAGACGCGCTTCTCGGCCATGCGGCGATCGAGGTGGATCTCGCAGTTGCCGGTGCCCTTGAACTCTTCGTAGATCACCTCGTCCATGCGCGAGCCGGTGTCGATCAGCGCCGTGCCGATGATGGTCAGCGAGCCGCCTTCCTCGACGTTGCGCGCCGCGCCGAAGAAGCGCTTCGGGCGCTGCAGCGCGTTGGCATCGACACCGCCGGTGAGCACCTTGCCCGACGAGGGCAGCACGTTGTTGTAGGCGCGGGCCAGGCGAGTGATCGAGTCGAGCAGGATCACCACGTCCTTCTTCAGCTCGACCAGTCGCTTGGCGCGCTCGATCACCATCTCGGCCACCTGCACGTGGCGGGCGGCGGGTTCGTCGAAGGTGGAGCTGATGACCTCGCCGCGCACCGTGCGCACCATCTCGGTCACTTCCTCCGGGCGTTCGTCGACGAGCAGCACGATCAGGTAGACGTCGGGGTGGTTGGCGACGATGGCGTGGGCGATGTGCTGCATCATCACCGTCTTGCCGGTCTTGGGCTGCGCGACGAGCAGCGCGCGCTGGCCTTTGCCGATCGGCGCAATCAGGTCGATGATCCGCCCGGTGATGTTCTCTTCCGACTTGATCTCGCGTTCGAGCTTGAACTGTTCCTTCGGGAACAGCGGCGTCAAGTTCTCGAACATGATCTTGTGCTTGCTCTCCTCCGGGGTCAGGCCGTTGACGCGGTCGACCTTGACGAGCGCGAAGTAGCGCTCGCCGTCCTTCGGCACCCGCACCTCGCCCTCGATGGCGTCGCCGGTGTGCAGGTTGAAGCGGCGGATCTGGCTCGGGCTGAGGTAGATGTCGTCGGTCGACGCCATGTAGCTGGTGTCCGGCGAGCGCAGGAAGCCGAAGCCGTCGGGCAGCACCTCCAGCACGCCGTCGCCGAAGACCTGCTCGCCCGCCTTGGCGCGCTTCTTCATGATCGCGAACATCAGCTCCTGCTTGCGCATGCGGGCGACGTTCTCGATCTCCAGCGCCTCGCCCATCTTGATGAGCTCGGAGACGTGAAGCGCTTTCAGTTCGGAAAGATGCATGGGGAGACACCCTGGGGTGATGTGCCGTGAACCGCGCCAAGGGCGCACGGCCGGAAACTCGGGCCACCGCTCACCGCCGCCTGAGCGACCGGCGGCATGAACCTGCGTCTAGGAGTGGAGAGAACGCTGGAGTGGGGCCGATTCCACGCGATGCCCGACAGGGGATTGAGCCTGCACCCGAGATCTCCGGGTGCGAAGGCGCGCGTGGTGGCTGGATCTTCTGCGGCTTTGCCCGGCGACTCGTGGGGCCGGGCGGGCGCCGCGACTGCCCCGGATTATAGATGACCGTCGAGGAAGGCCGTCAATTGGGCCTTGGAGAGCGCGCCGACCTTGGTCGCGGCGAGCTGGCCATTCTTGAACAGCATCAGCGTCGGGATGCCGCGAATGCCGAACTTGGCCGGCACGTCGCGGTTCTCGTCGACGTTCATCTTGGTGATCTGCAGGCGGCCGCTGTAGTCCTTCGACACTTCGTCGAGGATGGGGGCGATCATCTTGCAGGGGCCGCACCACTCGGCCCAGTAGTCGACGAGCACCGGCTTGTCGGATTGGAGGACGTCGGATTCGAACGACGCATCGGAGATGTGTTTGATCAGGTCGCTGCTCATGGATGGTCCTCGGGAGGGCACCTCGCCCGAGAGGTGACGAGGCACAATGATTCTGACACAAAGCCCCTCGAGTCGCCGGCAGCGCCGGCGCCGTCGTCCCTATGGCCGCGATAGCGCGCAACCCCTTGCAAGCCGTGAACGGTTCTCCGTGGGAGGCCCTGGCGGTGCAGGTGCGTGCCTGGGCCACGTCCAACGAACTGCTGCTGCGCGACGTGATCGTGCTGCTGCCGTTCGGCGCCTTGCTCCCCAGTGCCCGCGAGGCCTTCGCGCGATCGGGCGGATGGCAGCCGCGCGTGGAGACGGTGCGAACGCTGTCGGCTTCGCTCGGTCCGCCGGTCCCGGCGCAGGCGATGCAGCTGAGTTTCGACGCTGCGGCCGATCGCCTGGTGGCCGCACGGTTGCTGCGCATGCAGGCCGTGGGTGCGAGCTGGGCGAAGGCCGACCCGCGACGCTTCGACCGTGCCGTGGCCGCGGTGGTGGAAACGGCGCAGGCGCTGGCCGATGCGGCGCATGCCGTGCCGCCGGCGCAGCGCGAGACGTATTGGGCCGAGGCGCGCCAGCGCCTCGCTCCGATGACAGGCCCCGGCACGCGGCAGCGCTGGCTGGCCCGGGTGGCGCTCGAGTGGGCCGCGCAGGGCGCGGCACCCCCGACGGATCGGCTCTTCAGCGCGACACCGGCCGGCTGGGTGGTGCTGCAGGCGGGCGGAGCGGATGCGCTGACCGCGTCGCTGATCGACGCGGCGCCTTGCCCCTGTCTGGTGGTCGATGCGGACGAGCACCGCGCGAGCCTGTGCGCCGCGCCGGTGCCCGCACTTGCCCGATGCAGCAGCTTCGAAGACGAGGCCCAGTCCGCCGCCGCGCAGGTGCTTGCGCACCTCGAGCGCGGCGAGCATCCGGTGGCGCTGATCGGGCTCGATCGGCAACTGGTGCGCCGCATCCGTGCGCTGCTCGAACGGCAGAACGTGCCGCTGTCCGACGAGACCGGCTGGACGCTGTCGACGACCCGCGCCGCTGCGCTCGTGATGGCGTTGCTGCGGGCCGCCGCTCCGCGTGCCGGCACCGATGCCTTGTTCGATGCCCTGAAGGCGCTGCCTGGCTGGCCGGGCGTCGAAGGGGCCGGCGCACTGCTGACGGACCTCGAGCGCTTCTGCCGTCGACGTTCCCTGTCGCGGGTGGAGGCCCTGCGCCATGCCGGCCTCGACGAGGCGCTGGCCGAACACGTGGCGCGCATCGAGGCCATGCTGGCGCCCCTGCGCGAAGGGCGCGCCGCGGTGGCCGAGTGGCTCACCCGCCTGGCGCACGCGCTTCGCGCATGCGGCGCATGGGACACCCTGGTCGCCGATGCCGCCGGCCAGTCCGTGCTGCGCGCCCTGCGGCTCGACGAGAACGCCGCCGGCGGTGCCGCCTGGCACGACGCCGCGAGCCAGGCGCGCATGGGGCTCGACGGCTTCGTGGCCTGGGCGGAGGCGGTGCTCGAAGGTGCCAGTT
>VYMG01000446.1_pt1 | contig 12863 bp, 9 predicted proteins | sample 5115261 | NCBI WGS metagenome assembly VYMG01 (sample SAMN12291781, study PRJNA351875) | freshwater metagenome | isolation source: freshwater lake | place: USA: Michigan, Wintergreen Lake | collected 2013-08-08 | reverse complement strand
CTCGCTGCGGATGCGGTAGGCATCCATCGCGCGGCGCTCAGCGATGGCCGGTGGTCGCCGGGTTCGGGATGCCCTCGATCGGCGCCTCCTCGGTGCCCACCATCGGCCGGGTGATCGCCTCGACGCGGGCGCGTGTGCCTTCCGGGTCATTGACCCACTGGCCGTAGAACTCGTAGGGGCAGGCGGCCACGCCGCGGTCACCCTCGCGCGAGTTGATCAGGCCGGTGTAGCCGCGGTGCAGCAGCTTGAAGAGGTGGTTCTCGCTCTGCGCGTTCTTGCGGAAGTCGCGGATCAGGCTCTTGGACAGCGCGGCGTACTGGATGCCCATCTCCTCCTCGCCGCACTCGCCGAGCGTGCGGCCGTCGAAGCCGACGATCGCGCTGTGGCCGAAGTAGGAGTACACGCCGTCGAAGCCGGCGGCATTGGCCACCGCCACGTAGGTGTTGTTGGCCCAGGCCATCGCCTTGGCCATCAGCACCTGCTGCTCCTTGGCCGGGTACATGTAGCCCTGGCAGCGAACGATCAGCTCGGCCCCCTTCATCGCGCAGTCGCGCCAGATCTCCGGGTAGTTGCCGTCGTCGCAGATGATCAGGCTGACCTTCAGGCCCTTCGGCCCGTCGCTGACGTAGGTGCAGTTGCCGGGGTACCAGCCCTCGATCGGCACCCACGGCATGATCTTGCGGTACTTCTGGACGATCTCGCCCTGGTCGTTCATCAGGATCAGGGTGTTGTACGGCGCCTTGTGCGGATGCTCCTCGTGGCGCTCGCCGGTCAGCGAGAACACGCCCCAGACCTTGGCCTTGCGGCACGCCGCCGCGAAGATCGCCGTCTCGTCGCCGGGCACCGTGCTGGCCGTCTCGTACATCTCGGCCGAGTCGTACATGATCCCGTGGGTGCTGTACTCGGGGAAGATGACGAGGTCGAGCCCGGGCAGGCCGAGCTTCATGCCCTCGATCATCTGCGCGATGTTGCGCGCGTTGGCCAGCACTTCCGCCTTGGTGTGCAGGCGCGGCATCTTGTAGTTGACGACCGCGACACCGACGGTGTCCTTGCTGCTCGAGATGTCGCCGTGGTGCATGGTGGGCTCCGCTGCTGTGAACGATGCGTTCATTGCAGCGGAGCGCACGCGCGCCCGGAATACGTCGAACGACGTAGCGGGCGGCGTCTCAGCGCGGGATCAGGCCGCGGCGCGCTGCCCGGTGGCCGCGATGCGGTCGAGCGCGGCCTCGAGATTGGCCACGGTGCGGTCGACGTGCTGCAGCTTCTCGAGGCCGAACAGGCCGATGCGGAAGGTCTTGAAGTCGGCCGGCTCGTCGCACTGCAGCGGCACGCCGGAGGCGCTCTGCACGCCTTCGGCGAGGAAGCTCTTGCCGGTGTGCAGGCCGTCGTCGTCGGTGTAGCTGACCACCACGCCGGCGGCCTGGAAGCCCTCGGCCGCCACGCTCGGGAAGCCGCGGCGCACCATCAGCGACCGCACCTTGCGACCGAGCTCCAGCTGCGCGGCGCGCAGCTTCTCGAAGCCGAGCGCGCGGGTCTCGACCATCACGTCACGCGTGATGGTCAGCGCGTCGGTCGGCATCGTCGTGTGGTAGACATGCGCGCCCTTCTCGTAGGTCTCCATCACCGACAGCCACTTCTTCAGATCCATCGCGAAGCTGGTGCTGGTGGTGCCGTCGATGGCGGCGCGGGCGCGCTCGCCGAGCATCACGAAGGCGCAGCAAGGCGAGCCGGTCCAGCCCTTCTGCGGCGCGCTGACCAGCACGTCGACGCCGGTGGCCTTCATGTCGACCCACAGCGCGCCGGAGGCGATGCAGTCGAGCACGAACAGGCCGCCGACCTCGTGCGCGGCATCGGCCACGGCCTTCAGGTAGTCGTCGGGCAGCACCATGCCGGCCGAGGTCTCGACGTGCGGCGCGAACACCACCGCCGGCTTCTCGCGGCGGATCGCGGCCACCACCTCGTCGATGGGCGCCGGCGCGAAGGGCTGCTGGCGGCCGCTGCCCTGCAGGCGCGCCTTCAGCACCGTGCACGACGACGGGATGCGGCCCATGTCGAAGATCTGCGTCCAGCGGAAGCTGAACCAGCCGTTGCGGATCACCAGCACCGGCTTGTCGGTGGCGAACTGGCGTGCCACCGCTTCCATGCCGTAGCTGCCGCTGCCGGGCACGACGATCGCGGACCGCGCCTGGTAGGCGTCCTTCAGCACCGACGAGATGTCGCGCATCACGCCCTGGAACTTGCGCGACATGTGGTTCAGCGCGCGGTCGGTGTAGACCACCGAGTATTCGAGCAGGCCGTCGGGATCGACGTCGGGCAGCAATCCGGGCATGGGCGTCTCCGTGCGCAGGGCGCTTTATGGCTTTTCGGGCCGGAAAGCTTAGCACCCTGCGCCGGAAGGCGCGTTCAGTGGCTGATCATCCAGGGCCGCTTGCTGGGGAAGGCCTTGGCGCCGTTGGCCGCCGTCACCGTGGCGCCGCGTTGGCCGGGCGAGCAGCAGCCGCAGCCGGCCGGATGGCGCATGCGTTGGTAGGAGCCCGAGGTCTTCGGTTCGTGCCGTGAGCGCTCGTTGGTCTCCATCGCCCGCCGCGTCTCGCTGCTCACGCAGGCCAGCCTCGGCATCGCGGTGAAGACTCGCGGCGACGGGCTCGCGCAATCCGGGCAGGCGGCCGGCTCGTCGCGCTGCGCGAAGGAGCGCAGCGCATCGAAGCCGCCGCAGGCCGGGCAGGCGTAGTCGTAGGTCGGCATGGCGGCGGGCCTACTTCAGGTCCGGCGACAGCGGCATCTGGACCGAGCCGTCGATGAACTTCGTCGGCCCGGCGGCGCTCGGGTTGATGTCGAAGTCGAAGATCGCGGTCGGCAGCCACAGCGTCGCGCAGGCGTTCGGCACGTCGACCACGCCGCTGATGTGGCCCTGCACCGGCGCCGTGCCGAGGATCGAGTAGGCCTGCGCGCCCGAGTAGCCGAACTTCTTCAGGTACTCGATCGCGTTCAGGCAGGCCTGGCGGTAGGCGACGTTCACGTCGAGGTAGTACTGCTTGCCCGCCTCGTCGACGCTGATGCCCTCGAAGATCACGTAGTCGTCGTACACCGGCTTGATCGGGCTGGGCTTGAAGATCGGGTTCTTGATGCCGTACTTGGCCATGCCGCCCTTGATCACGCTGACCTTCATGTGCACCCAGCCGGCCATCTCGATCGCGCCGCAGAAGGTGATCTCGCCGTCGCCCTGGCTGAAGTGCAGGTCGCCCACGCTGAGGCCCGCACCGTCGACGTAGACCGGGAAGAAGATCTTCGAGCCGCGCGACAGGTCCTTGATGTCGCAGTTGCCGCCGTGTTCGCGCGGCGGCACGGTGCGCGCGCCGGTGGCGGCGGCCTTGGCCTTCGCATCGCCGGTCAGCTTGCCCATGTGCGCGGTGCCGGCGAACGGCGGGTTGGCCAGGCCGCTGGTGGCCGGGTCGGAATCGATCAGCGCCTGCTCGCGGGCGTTCCACATCTCCAGCATCTTCGGGTCGGGCAGGCAGCCGATCAGCCCGGGGTGGATCAGGCCGGCGTACTTCACGCCCGGCACGTGGCGCGAAGTGGTGAACATGCCGTGGAAGTCGTTCTTCTTGCTGAAGAAGCCGTTGAAGCCCCACAGGCTGTCGTCCTTGGCGCCGATGTCCAGCAGGTCGACGACCAGCAGGTCGCCCGGCTCGGCGCCCTTCACGCCCACCGGGCCGCTGAGGTAGTGCACCGTCGACAGGTCGATGTCGCGCACGTCGTCGGCGCTGTCGTTGTTCTTGATGAAGCCGCCGGTCCAGTCGTAGGTCTCGAGCACGAACTCGTCACCGGGCTTGACCCAGCAGGCCATCGGGATGTCGGGGTGCCAGCGGTTGTGCACCATCTCGTTGGTGGGTGCGGGCTTGGAGAGGTCGACCTTGATCAGGGTTTCGGGCATGGCTCGGCTCCTTCGTGGATGAAGTCTTGGGGTTCAGACGGACAGGTATTGCTTGATGTGCGCGGCATCCGTATCCGCGCGCGAGGTTTCGTGCACCAGGCGCCCGCCCTCGATGACGAACAGGCGGTCGGCGACGTCCATCGCGAAGCTCAGCACCTGCTCGCTGACGACGATGGAGATCTCGCGCAGCTTGCGGATCTCGTTCAATGCCTTGGCGATGTCCTTGATGATCGACGGCTGGATGCCTTCGGTCGGCTCGTCGAGCAGCAGCACCTTGGGGTTGGTCACCAGCGCGCGAGCGATCGCGAGCTGCTGCTGCTGGCCGCCGGAGAGGTTGCCGCCCTTGCGGCGGCGCATCTCCCACAGCACCGGGAACAGCGCGTAGATCTCGTCCGGAATGCGCTTGTCGCTCGCGTTCTCCAGTCCCGTCTGGATGTTCTCCTCGACGGTGAGCGTCGGGAAGATCATGCGGCCCTGCGGCACGTAGGCGATGCCCTTGGCCACCCGGCGGTAGCTCTCGTCCTTCGTGATGTCCTGGCCGGCCACACTGACCGTGCCGGCCTTGGCCGGCAGCACGCCCATCAGGCTCTTGAACAGCGTGGTCTTGCCCATGCCGTTGCGGCCCATGATGGCCACCGTCTCCTTCGGTGCCGCCTCGAACGAGATGCCATGCAGCGCCTCGCTTTGCCCGTAGGCGACGAACAGGTCCTTCACGCTCAGCATGGCGATGCTCCTTGGGGCTCTCAATGGCCCAGATACACGTCGATGACCTTGGGATCGTTCTGCACCTTCTCCATCGAGCCCTCGGCGAGGATCTTTCCCTGGTGCATCACGGTGACCTTGTGGGCGATCTGCTTGACGAAGTCCATGTCGTGCTCGATCACGATCACCGAGCGGTTCTTGCAGATTCGCTGCAGCAGATCGGCGGTGAGTTCGCGCTCGCGGGCACTCATGCCGGCGATCGGTTCGTCGAGCATCAGCAGCTCGGGTTCCTGCATCAGCAGCATGCCGATCTCCAGCCACTGCTTCTGGCCGTGGCTGAGCAGCCCGGCCTCCATCGGCAGCGCATCGGCCAGGCCCACTTCTTCGGCCACCACCTGCACGCGCGCCTTGACCTCGTCGTCACACTGGAAGAAGAGCGCGCCCAGCACCGAGCGGCCCTTGGGGAACGACACCTCCAGGTTCTGGAAGACGGTGAGGTTCTCGTAGATCGACGGTGTCTGGAACTTGCGGCCGATGCCCTTGCGCACGCGGGTGTGCTCGGAGAGCTTCGTCAGTTCCTCGTTGCGGAACTTGATGCTGCCGGCGCTGGCCTTGGTCTTGCCGCAGATGAGGTCGAGCAGCGTGGTCTTGCCGGCGCCGTTCGGGCCGATGATCACGCGCAGCTCGTTCTTGTCGATGTACAGGGTGAGGTTGTCGATCGCCTTGAAGCCGTCGAAGGAGACGGTCAGGTCCTCGACCGCCAGGGCGAAATCGGTGCTGCTGCTCATGCGCTTCTCCTGATCAGGCCTGCTGGCCGGTCACGCCCGGAGGCAGGGTCGGTGTGGCGGCCGGCTGCGGCTTGGCCGGGACCTCGGGGTAGGCGGCATGCGCGGCGGCGAGCGCGGCCTTCTGCTGCGCCCGATCGCTCTGGCGGCGCTTCCACCAGGGCTTCAGGTGGCTGTCGACCAGGCCGGCCAGGCCGTTGGGGAAGGCCATCGTCACGCCGATGAACAGGGCCGCCATCAGGAAGAGCCAGAGGTCGGGGAAGCTCTCCGAGAAGAAGGTCTTGCCGGCGTTGACGAGCAGCGCGCCGTAGACCGCGCCCACCAGGCTCATGCGGCCGCCGACCGCGGCGTAGATCACCATCTCGATCGACGGCACGATGCCGACGAAGGACGGCGACATGAAGCCGACCTGCAGGGCGAACATCGCGCCGCCGATGCCCGACAGCGCCGCGCCCAGGCAGAACACGGCGACCTTGAACATCGCCACGTCGTAGCCGGAGAAGCGCACGCGGTCTTCCTTGTCGCGCATCGCCAGCAGCAGCGTGCCGAGCTTGCTGCGCTGGATCCAGGCGCACAGCACGATGCTGCCGAGCAGCAGGGTGCAGCAGACGTAGTAGAGGATGAGCCGCGCCGAGTCGGTGCGGATGTCCCAGCCGAGCAGCGTCTTCAGGTCGGTCATGCCGTTGACGCCGCCGGTGTAACCCTGCTGGCCGATGATCAGCACGGTCAGGATCAGCGCCACCGCCTGCGTGATGATCGCGAAGTACACGCCGCCGACGCGCCGCTTGAACATCGCGTAGCTGATGATGAAGGCCAGCAGCGTGGGCACCGCGATCACCAGGATCAAGGTCAGCGGCAGGCTCTTGAACGGCAGCCAGAACCAGGGCAGCTCGGTGAGCTGGTTCCAGTCCATGAAGTCGGGAATGCCCGGCGTGCTCTGGATCTTGGTGCTCTCCGGGTCGCTGGCCTCGAGCTTGAGGAACATCGCCATCGCGTAGCCGCCCAGGCCGAAGAACACGCCCTGGCCGAGGCTGAGCACGCCGCCGTAACCCCACACCATCACCAGGCCCACGGCGACGAAGGCGTAGGTCAGGTACTTGCCCACGAGGTTCAGGCGGAAGGCATCGAGCGACAGCGGCAGGATCACCAGAAGCAGCAGCGCGAGGATCAGCACGCTGCCCACGCCGGGGCGGGTGAGCCAGGTCTTGAGAGAGTTCATGCAGGGTCTCCGGAACGAATCGGGATCGGGCTCAGCGGCGAACCTTCGATGCGAACAGACCCTGCGGCCGCATCATCAGGATCAGCACGATCAGCGACAGCGTCAGCACCTTGGCCATCGAGCCGCTCATGAAGAACTCGCTGATCGACTGCGTCTGCGCGATGCCGAAGGCCGAGGCCACGGTGCCGAGCAGGCTGGCCGCGCCGCCGAAGGTGACGACGAGGAAGGCGTCGACGATGTACAGCGAGCCGGACGTCGGGCCGGTGGAGCCGATGGTCGTGAAGGCCGCGCCGGCCACGCCGGCGATGCCGCAGCCGATGGCGAACGTCAGCCGGTCGGTCTGCTTGGTGTTGATGCCGATCGCGTTGGCCATCTGGCGGTTGCTCACCGTGGCGCGCACGCGCAGGCCCCAGCGGCTCTTGTAGAGCGCCAGCATCACGCCGCCGGTGACGATGGCCGTGAGCGCGAGCACGAACAGGCCGTTGATCGGGATGTCCAGGCCCTCGGCCGGTGCCCAGGAGCCGAGCAGCCAGTCGGGCAGCGTGGGGCTGACTTCCTTCGGCCCGATGCCCGAGCGGAAGGCCTGCTGGATCGCCAGGCTCAGGCCCCAGGTGGCCAGCAGCGTGTCGAGCGGGCGCTTGTACAGGTGCCGGATCAGCGCCCACTCCACCAGCCAGCCCGCCGCGAAGGCGAGCACGAAGGCGACGCAGATGGCGATCGGAAAGTAGTAGGCGACGAAGCCGGGCGCGAACTTCTCGGTCAGCGTCGAGCCGAGGAAGATCGTGTAGGCGCCGATGGTCATGAACTCGCCATGCGCCATGTTGATCACGCCCATCTGGCCGAAGATGATCGCCAGCCCCAGGCCCATCAGCAGCAGCACCGAGAACAGGCTCAGCCCCGCGAAGCCCTGCATCAGGCCGATGTTCAGCATCTCCGAGAACGTCATCGAACAGCTCCAGTCGTCGCACGTGGATCAAGCACGCGCCGCGGATCCGGCTCCGCCGGTCCGCTGGCGCGGCCCCCTCGAGGGGGAGCGCCGTCAGGCGCTCCGGGGGTGGGTCACTGATATCCCTTGGGGAACGGATCCGGCTTGATGAGATCCGCCGACTCGGCCACCACCTTGAAGGTGGCGTCGGGCTGGCCCTGGCCGATGCGCGCCTTGCTCCACAAGTGGTGGTTGGCGTCGAGCTTCACGTAGCCCTCGGGTGCGGTCTTCAGCTCGATGCCGGGCGAGGCGGCCACGACCTTGTCGACGTCGAAGCTGCCGGCCTTCTCGACCGCCGCCTTCCACAGCCAGGGGCCGAGATAGGCCGCCTGCGTCACGTCGCCGATCACCGCGTCCTTGCCGTACTTGGCCTTGAAGGCGGCGACGAACTTCTTGTTGTTCTCGTTGTCCAGCGACTGGAAGTACTTCATCGACGAGTAGAAGCCGGCGAAGTTCTCGCCACCCACGCCGGTCATCTCGTCTTCCGTCACCGACAGCGTCAGCAGGAACTGCTTGTCGCCGGTGATGCCGGCGGCCTTGAGCTGCTTGTAGAACGCGACGTTGGAGCCGCCGACCACCGCGCAGAAGATGCAGTCGGGCTTGGCGACCTTGATCTTGTTGATCAGCGAGTTGAAGTTGGTGTTGCCCAGCGGGTAGTACTCCTCGCCGACCACCTTGCCGAGCTTGCCCACCGACTCGATGTGCTTGCGCGCGATCTTCATCGAGGTGCGCGGCCAGATGTAGTCGGATCCGACCAGGAAGAAGGTCTTGGCCTTCTTCTCCTTCGCGCCCCAGTCCAGGCCCCAGATGATCTGCTGTGTGGCTTCCTGGCCGGTGTAGATGACGTTCTTGCTCTGCTCCAGGCCTTCGTAGAAGGTCGGGTAGTACAGCAGGCCGTTCTCCTTCTCGAACACCGGCAGCACCGCCTTGCGCGAGGCGCTGGTCCAGCAGCCGAACACGGTGGCGACGCGGTCGTTGACCAGCAGCTTCTTGCTCTTCTCGGCGAAGGTCGGCCAGTCGCTGGCGCCGTCTTCCTTGATGACCTTGATCTTGCGGCCGAGGATGCCGCCCATCGCGTTGATCTGGTCGATCGCCAGCTGCTCGGCCTGGATCGAGCCGGTCTCGCTGATCGCCATCGTGCCGGTGGCCGAGTGCAGCTGGCCGACCGTCACCTCGGTGTCGGTGATCGCCAGCTTGGTGGTGTTCACCTTGGCGGTCGGGAACTGCTGGGCCAGCGCCCAGGCGGGCAGGCCGGCCAGAGGCAGCGCGGCGGCGCCTTGCAGCAGCTTGCGGCGCTGCAGCGATTTCGGATCGAGGTCGTGGTCAGTGGACATTCAGCTCTCCTGGCGGGTTGAGGACAAATCCGTGCGCCGGGCACCAACGCTGTGCAGCGAGGGCGGCCGTGGCATGGCGCCAAAGGTAGGAGAGGGCGTGCGCATCACGAATACGTCATTCGACGTAGCCGGACTTCGGGTCGACGCAGGACCGCTTCTTGCAGACTGCTTCGCCACCATGGCGCTCGCACCGCAGAAAATCTTCCGCATCCGCCGCGACTACAACAGCTGGGTCGCGAACGAGACGCTGGAAGACTACGCACTGCGCTACACGCCACGCCACTTCCGCAAGTGGAGCGAGTTCCGCGTCGCCAACACCGCGTTCGGCGCCACCTCGTTCCTCGCGCTGGAGGCCATCGGCGGCGCGATCGCGCTGAGCTACGGCTTCGCCAACGCGGTGGCGGCGATCCTGGTGGTCGGGCTGATCGTCTTCCTGACCGGGCTGCCGATCAGCTACTACGCGGCGAAGTACGGCCTCGACATGGACCTGCTGACCCGCGGCGCCGGATTCGGCTACCTCGGCTCGACGCTGACCTCGCTGATCTACGCCAGCTTCACCTTCATCTTCTTCGCGCTGGAGGCGGCGATCCTCGCGCTGGCGCTGCAGATGTACACCGACTGGCCGATGTGGATCTGCTACCTGGTCGCCTCGCTCGGCGTGATCCCGCTGGTGATGCACGGCATCACGCTGATCTCGCGGCTGCAGCTGTGGACGCAGCCGCTGTGGATCGTGCTGTGCCTGCTGCCCTACGCCGCGGTGGCGCTGCAGGACCCGGGCAAGTTCGGCGAGTTCTCCACGCTGGCCGGCCGCATCTCCGGCAGCGCCGAGTTCGACGCGCTGATGTTCGGCGCCGCCGCCACCGTCGCCTTCTCGCTGGTGGTGCAGATCGGCGAGCAGGTCGACTACCTGCGCTTCCTGCCCGAGAAGAACCGCGAGAACCGCTGGCGCTGGTGGGGCGCGGTGCTGGTGGCCGGCCCGGGCTGGATCGTGCCCGGCATGATGAAGATGCTCGGCGGCGCCTTCCTCGCCTTCCTCGTGCTGCAGCAGCAGCTGCCCACCGACAAGGCGATCGAGCCGACGCACATGTACCTGGCCGGCTACGCCTACGTGTTCGACGATGCGCGCTGGGTGCTGGCGGCCACGGTGCTGTTCGTGATCGTCTCGCAGGTGAAGATCAACCTGACCAACGCCTATGCCGGCTCGCTGGCGTGGTCGAACTTCTTCGCGCGCCTCACGCACAGCCACCCGGGCCGCGTGGTCTGGCTGGTGTTCAACGTGCTGATCGCGGTGCTGCTGATGACGCTGGGCGTCTTCGGCGCGCTGGAGAGCGTGCTCGGGCTGTACAGCAACGTGGCGATCGCCTGGGTCGGCGCGCTGGTGGCCGACCTGGTGATCAACAAGCCGCTGGGCTGGAGCCCGAAGCACGTGGAGTTCAAGCGGGCGCACCTGTACGACATCAACCCGGTAGGCATGGGCGCGATGCTGGTGGCCACGCTTGTCTCGGTGGTGGCGTACGCCGGCGCCTTCGGGCCGGCGGCGCGTGCGTATGCGCCCTTCATCGCGCTGGCGGTGGCCATGGCCACCGCGCCGCTGCTGGCGTGGTGGACGCGCGGCCGCTACTACGAGGCGCGGCCGGCCGAGCGGCTGTGGCGGCCGGGCCAGTCGGTGCGCTGCTCGGTGTGCGAGAACGCCTTCGAGTCGGAGGACATGGCGCAGTGCCCGGCCTACGGCGCGCCGATCTGCTCGCTGTGCTGCACGCTGGAGTCGCGCTGCCACGACCGCTGCAAGCCCGAGGCGCGCGCCGCCGACCAGGTGCGTGCCGCGCTCGCCGCGGTGCTGCCGCGCCGCTTCAGCGAGGCGGTGAACTTCCGCGTCGCGCACTACCTGGTCGTGCTGGTGTCGCTGCTGGTGCTGCTGGCGGTGGTGCTCGGTGTCGTCTACGAGCAGCAGCACGCGCTGCACCCGGGCGCGGCGCAGCAGCTGGCCGAGCCCTTCCTGCAGGCCTTCGCGCTGCTGTCGCTGGCGGCGGCGGTGGGCGCCTGGTGGATCGTGCTGGGCAGCGAGAGCCGGCAGATGGCCGAGGACGAATCGAACCGGCAGAACCAGCTGCTCACGCGCGAGATCGAGGCCCACGGCCGCACCGACGCCGCGCTTCAGCGCGCGAAGGACCTCGCCGAGGCCGCCAACCAGGCCAAGACACGCTACGTCACCGGCATGACGCACGAGCTGCGCACGCCGCTGAACAGCATCCTCGGCTACACGCAGATCCTGCTCAAGGACGAGCGCCTGCACGGCCAGCCGCGCCTGGCGGTCGACACCATCCGGCGCAGCGGCGAGCACCTGCACGGCCTGATCGACGGCCTGCTCGACCTGGCGCGCATCGAGGCCGGCAAGCTGCGCCTGGACATCGCGCCGATGTCGATGCGCGAGTTCCTCGACGACATCGTCGGCATGGTGGCACCGCAGGCGGCGGCCAAGGGCCTGGCCTTCGAGCTGAAGACCGAGGGCCGCGTGCCGGCGTTCGTGCGTGCCGATGCGCGGCGGCTGCGCCAGATCCTCGTCAACCTGCTGGGCAACGCGGTGCGCTTCACCGACCGCGGCCGCATCGTGCTGCGCCTGGACCACAGCCGCGAGGTGGTGCGCTTCGAGGTCAGCGACACCGGCATCGGCATCGCCGAGCAGGACCTCGAGCGCATCTTCCTGCCCTTCGAGCGCGGCAGTGCCGGGCGCCGCAGCGGCGAACCCGGCACCGGCCTGGGACTGACGATCACGCACCTGCTGACGCAACTGATGGGCGGCGAGCTCACCGTGAAAAGCACGCCCGGCCAGGGCAGCACCTTCACCGTGCGGCTGTACCTGAGCGAGACGTCCGACGTGCCGGCCGATCGCGGCGTGCCGCAGCGGCCGGTGACGGGCTACATCGGCGAGCGGCGCACCCTGCTGGTGGTCGACGACCAGCCGACGCAGCGCCAGATGCTTGCCGGCATGCTGCTGCCGCTGGGCTTCCGGCTGCGCGAGGCGGCCAGCGGCACCGAGTGCCTGCAGAGCGTCGCCGAGCAGTGCCCGGATGCCGTGCTGCTGGACATCACGATGGACGATCTCGACGGGTGGCAGACCGCACGGCGCATCCGCGAGGCCGGCTTCACCGGCGTGCCGATCCTGATGGTCTCGGCCAACGCCTTCGAGAACCAGGCCGACAAGCTGGCCGATGCCGGCGTGCAGGGCTTCATCGACAAGCCGGTGATCGAGTCGGAACTGCTCGCCGCGCTGCAGCGGGTGCTGCAGCTCGAGTGGGTGGCCGAGCTCGCCGTGCCGAGCTGGATGCCCGCCGCTTCGGGCGGCTTCGAGTTGCCGGAGGAGCATGCCCGGACGCTGGTGCGGCTGGCGCGGCTCGGACACCGGCAGGGCCTGGTGCTGGCGCTCGAACGCCTGGTGCACGAGCACCCCGACTGCGCTGCCGCGGCGGGCGAAGCGCGCGCGCTGGTGGAGCGCTTCGCCTGGAACGAGCTGATCGAGCGCCTGCAACGTTCGCTGCCGCGGCGTGACGAGGAGGCGGCGTGAACGCCGAAGCGTTGGCCCGAGACGTCGTGCTCGTCGTCGACGACGTGCCCTCGTCGCTGGGCGCGCTGTGCAGCGAGCTCGAGGCCGAGGGCTACACCGTGCTCGTGGCGCCCGACGGCGAGGCGGCGCTCGCGCAGATCGATCTGGCCGTGCCCGACGCGATCCTGCTCGACGCGCTGATGCCGGGGCTGGACGGTTTCGAGACCTGCCGGCGCCTCAAGGCGCAGCCGGCCTTCGCGCACGTGCCGGTGATCTTCATGACCGGTCTGGCGGAGACCGAGCACATCGTGGCCGGCTTCGCCGCGGGCGGCGTGGACTACGTGGTCAAGCCGGTGCGCGCCC
>VYMG01000307.1_pt1 | contig 12948 bp, 13 predicted proteins | sample 5115261 | NCBI WGS metagenome assembly VYMG01 (sample SAMN12291781, study PRJNA351875) | freshwater metagenome | isolation source: freshwater lake | place: USA: Michigan, Wintergreen Lake | collected 2013-08-08 | reverse complement strand
TCGACATCTCGGCCGTCGGTGTGGCCAAGGCGCGCGCGCTGGCGCGGCGACACGGGGTGACGGTGAACTACGCCGTCGCCGACTGCGACGCGCTCGACTGGCCCGAGGCGCGCTACGACATGATCGCAGCGATCTTCGTGCAATTCGCCGACCCGCCGATGCGCCAGCGCCTGTTCGCCCACATGATCCGCGCGCTCGCGCCCGGCGGCATCGTCGTGCTGCACGGCTACTCGCCGAAGCAGTTGCAGTACCGCAGCGGCGGGCCGCAGCGCATCGACCACCTCTACAGCGAGGTCATGCTGCGCGAACACTTCGCGGGGCTGGAGATCCTCGAGCTGCTGAGCTACGAGGCCGAGCTGCGCGAGGGCCACCAGCACACGGGCATGGCGGCGCTGATCGGGATGGTGGCGCGCAAGCCGCGGGCCCCGTCGCGCTGACCCTTCACCGATCGGGGACCAGCCGCCACACCGTGTTGCCGACATCGTCGGCGACGAGCAGCGCGCCCTTGCCGTCGAGGGCGACGCCGGCCGGCCGACCGTAGGCCTTGCCCTCGTCGTCGAGAAAGCCGCCAAGCATCTCCACCGGCGGGCCGGCCGGCTGACCGTTCGCGAACGGCACGAAGACCACGTTGTAGCCGTTGAGCTTGCCGCGGTTCCACGAGCCGTGCTGACCGATGAAGGCACCGCTTCGGTAGTTCGCGGGCATGCGCTCGTCGGAAAAGGCCAGACCCAGCGGCGCCACGTGCGAGCCGAGGCCGTAGTCGGGCGCGATCGCGCGGGCCACCATGCCGGGATTGGGCGGCTGGACACGCTTGTCGACACGGCCGCCCCAGTAGCTCCACGGCCAGCCGTAGAAGGCGCCGTCCTTCACCGATGTGAGGTAGTCGGGCACGAGGTCGTGGCCGAGCTCGTCGCGCTCGTTGACCACCGTCCACAGCGCCTTCGTCTGCGGCTCCCAGGCCAGCCCGTTGGGATTGCGCAGCCCGGTGGCGAAGAGGCGCTTGCGGCCACTGGCGCGGTCGATCTCCCAGATGGCAGCGCGGCCCTGCTCGGCGGCCATGCCGTTGTCGCCGATGTTGCTGTTCGAGCCCACCGTGGCGTACAGCTTCGAGCCGTCGGCCGTCGCGATGATGTTCTTCGTCCAGTGGTGATTGGCGCCGGCCGGCAGGTCGGCGAGTTTCGTCGGCGTGGCGCCGACCGAGGTCTGGCCGCTCTCGTACGGCACCTTGACGATCGCGTCGGCGTTCGCCACGAGCAACTCGCCGCCAACCAGCGCCATGCCGAACGGCGAGTTCAGCCCGCGCAGGAACACCTGCCGCAGCTCGGCCACGCCGTCGCCGTCGGCATCGCGCAGCAGCGTGATGCGGTTGGCGCTGGGCACGCCCGCGCCGGCGCGCTTCATCACCAGCGCCATCGCCTTGCCGCGCAGCCCCTCGGCGTGCACATTCTTCGAGCCGGGCTCGGGTTCGGGCTGGTTGGACTCGGCCACCAGCACGTCGCCGTTGGGCAGCGTGTAGACCCAGCGCGGGTGATCGAGCCCCGACGCGAACGCGGTGACCGTGAACCCCGGCGGCGCCCTGGGCACCCGACCCTGCGGCCAACCGCGTGCCGGCGCGATGTTCACCGTCGGCAGCAGTCCGGCGGGGCTGGGTTCGGGCAGTTGCGGTTGCGGCCCGACGCCGGTCGGCAGCTGGGCCAGGGCTTCGGCGGACACGGCAAGCATCGATGCAAGGGCAGTGGCGCAGCGCAGGAACTTCATGGCGGGCTCGCGGCAGGATGACGTCGACGAGGAAGACGTGGCAATCGCCGCGCCCATCGCGCGATCAGGGCGCCATCGATGAACCTCGCGCGGAGGTTGCGGCGACCGCAGCAGGTCAAACCGAGGGCCGCAAGGCCCGAGATGGAGATCACGCCAGCGACGCACGCCACAAGGCGACCTGCCTGTCGACACTGCGCTCGCCGCCATGAAGAACGGGCCGACTCCTTGCGGAATCGGCCCGTCGAGAGGGGTGGCGCGGCTGGCAGGATTCGAACCCACGACCCCTTGGTTCGTAGCCTGCGTATCAGGAAAAAGGGGTTTGTGAATCAAAGACTTAGCGGCGCCCTCCACCCGCAAGTTGTACTCAAGTGCACCACTGTGCACCCAAGAGTCGCGCAAAAGTCGCGCAACTTTGGTGTGTGCTTCTTGCCAAACCGCTATCAGGGGTTGACCGACATCCCGAGTGGCAGTTCGCGAGCGTCGAAACCTGTGGCTTGCAGTTCTCTCCGGAAGTGCGACATGGCCAATGGAAAGACTTGGGCGGCCAGAAGATACTGATGCTCTTCGGCTGCGACTGATGCTGTCGCCTCTGCCTCCGTGGTCGCCGCTGGGTAGTCAAAGGTTCCTTGATACTCGCCGCTGAAGCTTGCTTTAGCCTGCGGATTCGAACTGCTCTTCGCGGTTGCGCGTAACGCCAGTTTCACCCAAGCCTGGATCGGATTGCCCGCAACTGTTGGCACTGCCAAGCCAATCTCAATCGTGTTATCGAGGTTGATCTGCCAAGGTTCAGGACTGCTCTCAGCACGGTTTTCGCTGCTGTAGGCAACAACCCGGAAGCTCTTCAGAACAGGACGCAGGCTCACTTGCTCGCTCCCCCGTTCGACCTAGACTCCTTTACTTGTCTGAACTCTTTCGGCTCGTATAGGGGTGAAGAACCTTGCGCATATGAAAGCGGCTGGAGCACGTAGCTTGTCTGCTGACGCTGTGCTGGCTGAGCCGTCGTACGAACGAACTCAGCACGCATGCCCTTTTGATCGACCAAAGTCCAGAACGCGCTTTCATTGGCATCAATAAGGCGAAGCAACGTATCCATGGCGCTGGACTGCGCCACGTCGTCGTTCTCGTACTTGCTGAACGCCACTGGCCCACCGCCAAACAGCCTTGCCGCCTGGGCCTGAGTGAGCTTGTACTTTTCACGAACCGCCGCAACTCGAGTCCCGGAGAGCAATCCCTCGACGCGCTTGCGGAAGGCCATCATCGCGCGCTTGTTCAGCTGGCTTTCCTCGGGGCCTGAGAAGTCCGATCCACAGTGCGAGCAGTTGCGGAAGTACAGCGGCACCATGCCACGGTGGTCGCCGTAGTTCTGTTCAACCTCTTCTTTGTGGCTCGTCACCTGACCTTCGCCACAAAGCGGGCACAAGGTGGGGGCATTCATCTGGTCGTCCTTCTTCTCAAACATGGCACGAAACCACCAGCAGGATCTGTCCGGTCTTGCCAATCGCGAACTTCACGAAGTAGCGCGTTCGAATCACTCTCGTCGTCCCGTGGATCATGTCGTCACGGCAAACCTCGTACGCATCACAGGCTACGAGAGCTCCGCTTCCGTTCTCGCACCACTCTGAATCGATGTACCGCCCGCTGACGTCAAGCCGCAGGAGAAGATCGGCAACCATCGCCAAATCAGACTCATAGTCATCTCTCACTCCTTCGTACAGGTCTCGCACTGACTGCATGCACCTGCGGGTCACCAGGACTACCTCAAGCCTCTCAGCGAGGGTCTTGACTTCATCCAAGCCGTAGAGCGGCCCTCCGGCGATCTTCACCCGTCCCGGCTCAGAGGGCGGGTCTGAAGTGTACCTAGAAAGGAGTACCGGACTTACCATGGTGGTAACTTTACATCAGCCGCCGCGTGAGACTGATCACAGTCGAGCCTGCGCGTTCTTGAATGTGTGCGATCACTATCAGTTTATCCATCACGACCATTAGGCGCTGCGACCACTCCTGGCAGCCGCGAATTGACCAACAGCAGCTAAGGCCTGCAGCTCAGCCGCTCAGCTCTGGCAAGGTGACCATCATCGTTGCCTGCACGCGGAACCAGGCCCAAGAACCTTCTACACGTGCCCAGACGCTCGGCGTTAAGGCGCGACGGCTAGCCAGCGACCGGTCCGGCCGAGACGCTGTGTCTGTCTATTTCTTCAGCCATGACATACCAGTTGGCCAGTCCTTGTACTTCGATAGATGCATGCATTCACCGCTCGCATATGCGTGATCGATGATCTGCTTTGCGTGCCAGGACGGCTTCTCACGCGCGGCCAATTGTCGAAGCCATACATGCAGATCTGCGAGCTGCAGCATTCGACTGTGGTGGGAGTCGGTGAAGTGAACCGTATCGAGCAGATGAGTCAGCTGTTTGCCAAAGTCGTACCTGGTGCCATGGGCACGAAACATCGACAGCTGCGATGCGAACGTGCCGGACACAGTGTTGTTCTCCCTGTCGCCGATCAGAATGCCGGGCATGTTCTTGACACTTAGGAGGTCGTTGACCCGCTCCACCAGGAACATGAAGGCCATCTCCTCGTAGTCGCTGCTGAGCATCTTTTCGACGTTCATCTTGACGTAGACCTTCAGGAGATCAGGCGTAGATCCAAAGATCGTGATGAGCCTCTTCAGGACTTCGAGGCGCTTGTCAAACGGCCAGTCCTTAAAGTGGTCATGCCCGTTCATCAGGTCAGCAGCATGGAACTCGCTGTTCTTCAGCAGCAACTTATGCCCGAACACCTCCTGCGCGAGGCCGTTGACCTCGCCTTCCAGCTTCCAGATCGTTGTCGCGTCTGCCACGATCGCGCCAAGCCAGTAGTACGGTGATCGGCCCTTCTGGTACTTAACCTCATCAAAGTACGTGACCAGCATGCTTGTGTCTCATTGGGTCTTCACTGGCGACCACAAGCGATCACGGATCATCGTCTCGAGCTCCGCATAAAGACCGGTCTCTGACGCGCGGAGTGCATCAGCTCTGGTGTGCTCGTCGTATCGGTTGACCGGTGCGTCAATGTCTCGAATTCGCAGCTGGAACTCAATCAGCGCGTCCGAGATCAGCTTCTGCATCGTGTCGAACCGTGCCTTAATCTCCGGCTGCATGAAGATGCCTTTACGATCTATGTACTGAACGAACTTGACGCGCCACTTCTGGCATTCGGAGTACTGCTTCGTTCTCCAGCCCTTCTCGTAGCAAGTTTGAATCGCTTGCCTGTCAGCGCCGCCATGGATCATCTCGATCAGTTCCTTCTTCCGCCAAGCGGGAAAGTCGATTTTGCTGACGAACTCCTTCAGTTGATCGTCCGACATTGCAGTCAGGTCGTTTACCGAATACGCGCGATTCGTCGATTCGCGCGTACGCCAGAAGGTCTCGTGTAGGATCTCCCAGGCTTTCGCTAGCGCTTCGAACTCATGGTCCTGCAACTTGCGCGCTCGATCCAACTCACGATCGATGGACGACTGTAGGTGCCGAATCATCACGTCATGCTTCAGTTCGACCGCCTTCAGCTTCTCAGAGAACCGGTTGTCTAGCCACTTGCTGCTGAGGTGCTGAAACGTCTTCCATGCACCGCCGAAGATGATCAAGACTAGTGCCCCGTAACCGCCGACCTTCGCCAGTACATCGAGCCATAGCTGCTGTTGTGTCATAGCGTCCTCCTACGCAGGGGTGCAAGCTTATCGAGTGGCATCTCCCTGGAAAGCCCGGCCGCCACTCGACGCCACTGGCCGATGCGTCGGGAGAAGAGTCCTTTGATGCGCCCTGGCGTTGATCAGCAGAAGCCGGCCTCTTTGGATCAGGTTCCCGTCGCGCTGCGACGAAACCGAGAAGAATTGAGTTACGAACTCTTGCCCCATGTGCCGGTGAACTCCGACTCAGCGCAGAATGAACCATGAGCAAGATCCTCGAACGGCAGCAGATTCGCCGCGCACTTCGCGACCCAGGCTACGACTTCCTGGAGTTCGGACGAGCGATCCGCCAGATGCTCAAGCGGGCGCATCAGCTGAGCTGGCTACGACAACGCAGGTCTCGCAGACCATCACCTCTCGGAATCACTCGCAGCTCGGTCCGCTCAAGCCATCGTCGACCTGCGACCAGTAGCAAATGACTTGCGACATGTCGCAAGTCATTTGTCGCAGGTGGACGAGGACGAAGCCTACCGAACCGCCACGACAGTCTGGGTCGCATGGGAGTTATCGGCTGATGAGGCAGAACTCAATCCTCTCGTGCAGCCAGTCTGGCACCTCTATGGAGTGAACTGTCTGCCAGCGGCCACGCTCATCCTTACGCCAGATCGGGAGCCGCGTTCCAGGCTGGATTGCCGCTTGGTACCTGGTACGGATCGCTGGTGAATCAGTGACGATGAGGAAGCGGGCAAACTGGGCGCCGTCTTGAGACTCGCGATCCAGCGACTCCATGACAGCGAAGACGAAGTGATCCAGGTCGCGCTCCCACTTAGGAGATAGCTCGACCTCAACAGCAATCGCTCTGCCGTCGTCCATCACCCAGACTACGTCCGGCCTCTTTGCAACGCTCTTGTAGAGGAGCTCGAGATTCCGCTCGGTGACGTGCATCAGCAGGCCTCCCGAATCGATCGCGTCACACGTCAGCTGCTGCGCAAGAAGGTTGTGCCGCAGCAGTCGCTGATTGACCTTGTAGGGATCAATTTCCAAGTATCGCGCCTGCGTCTCCGCGCGGCGCGAAGCGTCGTCCAGGCCAAGACCGCTGAGCGTGTAGTAGTGCTTCGGCACATCCCGAATCACTCCCCCGCCTTCTGTCGGAGTGGCGAGTAGCAAGCCAGCTTTCACGAGCTTGCTGGCGTAGCCACGGGCCTCGATGCCTGCGACACGCCTGACGACTTCCGCGGAGCTGTAGCCCCAGTCGTAGATCCAGTCCAAGACTTTCGTCTGCTTCTCGATCGCTCGCTGGCGCGGCGACATGCCGTTCAGGTATTCCGCCACCACCGGCGGTGATCTGCGCATCAGCGTCTCATCCATTCTTTCGTGCTGCCTTCGTGCGTTTGGTGATGAGGCAATGTACGGAAGCTACGCCCGATAATCGCGACAAATCTTCTGGTGCCTGTTCGGCCCGATAGCACCGCCCGACGATCACCATCGAGGGCGCCCTGCGGGCGGCGGCTAGGGCCGCTTCCCCTCGATTTCCGGGGCTGGACGCCCCGGATGCCCGCCGATCGTTGCCTTCACGCCGCCCTTGGCGGCTACAGCGGGCCTAACGGCCCTTGTGGGGGCGCCGCGCAAAGCGCGGCTACCCGCCTCCGACGGCTCGCTTCGCGCAGGCTTCGCCAGCGACTGTGCTCGGGGCTGCGCCCGCGGCGCTGGACGCGCCGCCCTCTCGGGCACTTCGTGCCCGGACTTCCGCTTCGCGGAAGGTCGGACGCGGGTAGCCGCGCTTCGCTTGGCGCCCGGGGCTTCGCCCCCCAACCGCTATCGGCCCGCTGGGGCGGGCCTGCGCTCGCGCGACGCGATGCCCTTCGGGCACCCCTATGGGGCGGCTACGCCGTCGCTGCGCGGCGCCACGCGGTCGGCCCCCCCTCGCACCCGGCCATGGGCCGGGTGGGGCTGCGGGCGCCTGCCCTTGCCCCCGCTTCGCGGCGCCCCATGCCGGCAGGCCTTCGAACCGATGCGAACCTAACCGAACCGAAGCCAGCTCAACTCGGCCGGCCGACACATACCGTCTGGGTCCCGGCCGGTCTGTTCGGCTGGAACGGAAACCCTATGCCGGGAGTCGCGGCTTCAGCAACTCGAACGGCGCGACCCCAAGGGCAGCGGCGAGTCGCTCCAGGTTGTCCAGGGAGATGTTCCGAGCGCAACGCTCGACGTGCGCCACGAAGGTCCGGTGCAAGCCAGCCTCGAACGCCAGCGCCTCCTGCGACCAACCTCGCTCGCGCCGGAACCGGATCAGGTTCTCGGCCAGCAGCGCCCGCGCTGGCGCGGAGTTGCTGCCTGGTGACGTTGGACCCGAACTCATCCGTCCGAGTCTTTCGAGATGCTGCTTTTGGGTCAGCCGCTTTTACGTCACAATTGAGCAGCTCGGCTCGGAGTCGACTGAAGGTCGGGGCCACCGGATAGCACCATGCCTGAGATCCTCTACTTGCTGCTCATCATCGCTGCGGTCTACGCAGCAGGTTGGCTGTTCGAGCGCGTTGGGCAGTCGTTGGGAAGCAACCCTACAGCGCTAGGCTGGAACGATCAGCCGCACCACACCAAGTCGATCAGACTCACTGTGCGTCCTTGGCTGAGCCACCCAGACAAGCCCGATTGGCAGCGCTTCGAGGAGGCTACGCGGTTTCCCACCGAAGCGAACTGGTATGGCGCGCTACCTGTAGACATGCCGGACGAGCCCAAGCCTTAGCCTTCGCTCGAGCAGTGAGAGGACGAGGCCAACTGGCAAGGGCCTGATCGGAGAGCAAGGAACGGCCTCGATCGCGGCGCGATCAAGCCGTCAATTCCCGGTCGTGGAACTGGGCGTACTCGCCCACTCGCGCGCTCTCCGTCAACCAGTACCTGCCGTCCCTGAGTTCGGCCAGTCCGCGGTCAAGCAGACGGTGAAGGTCAGTGCGAATCAGCACTCCGTCGTCGGCCGCGTTGTCGTGCCGCCAGTTCTTACCAGGAAGGTGCGCTGCATCCAGGACGGCCTTCACCTCCGTGCCGGAGACGACGCAGCGCCACTTGCAGCGGTTGCCCACCAGCATCCGGAACGCCTGCTGTCGCATCCGAACCTCAAGCTCGGCCGTGATCTTCTTGGACCCCGGTGCACCCTTGGGGTCGTCGCTCAGGCCGCAGATCGATGAGAGGGACAGCTCCAGGCTTGTGACTGCAGTCACGCAGTCCGCATCAGTCCCGTTGCGCGAGTCCTCGAACCACAGCGTTGGCGTCTTCGTGTTCCGGGCCCGCTTGCGCCACTGCGCGATCTGTTGCCGATAGGCCTCGGCCACATCGTCGACGGCCAGCGCCACATAGTTCGTAATCCGCGAGTCGACCATGTGCACCAGCAGCGCGTGCGTCGCGCCCTTGGCTTTCGCGCTGGCGACGCGATCGGCCACGTAGTCGGTGAAGTGCGCGTCCGGCAGCTTGTGCGGCTCGGGCACGCTGAAGAGGCCGAATTGGATGGCAGAGTAGTTCCGCGAGTCGGTCCATCCCTGCTTCAGCCAGAACCGCACCTTCGACCCGTCCGCGGCCCGGGCGTCGACGAACTTCATTCCGCCAGTGCGCACCGTCGTCACGCGGGCAAATCCTTTCTGCTCCAGCAGATCGGGCAGCATCGCCAGCAGCAGTTCTTCGTTCTCGTACGACTTCGGGCTTCTGGCCTGGTCCTTCGACATCGGATCCCTCCCGCGCGGCTCAGCGCTGGTTCTTGGCGTGGCGGAGGACGGCCGCGATCTCCGAACGACCGTGCCGCTCGGCGTAGCCTTCGAGATCCTCCCCCTCGGGCGTTCGGGCGTTGGCCGAGGCGCCTTGCGCTATCAGTCCTTGCACGGCTTTCAGATCACCGCGGCGCACGGCGTTGTAGAGGAGAGTGGTTGCCCGCGCCGCTCGTTTCTCCTTGGCGGCCCGTTCACGCTCGGCCTCCATGCGGGCAGTGGCCATCCGCCCGGCCGCGCGTGTAGCCTTGGCCTCGAGCACCTCGGCCAGCGAACGCGCGCCGTTCGCGTAGTAGTCGTAGCTGCGCGTATGCGACAGCACCCAGTCGATCGTCGCCTCGTCTTCGCCCCGCGCCAACGGGATCAACCGGCACAACGGGGTGACGCTGCCCAGACCGTTGACCGTGTTCTCATAGACCGCGAGCGCCTTGATGAAGGCGATGCGTTGGGCGTCCGTCATCCCTTCGACGACGGCCTTCAGGCCGTCGCCGCGGAGTGACGACGCGAACCGCAGCACCTGGGCATGGTTGCCCGCTCCGGGCAGCGATGCCACCGCCGCGAAGTCCTCCGCGAGGCCAGCTGCGACCAAGTGATCAACAAGCGCGGGCGCTGGCAAGCTGATCCTTCTGGCGCAGGTCAGACGCCGAACACCTTCATCACCTCATCGCCCAGGTGATTGATCACCTTCACCGCGATGCGCCCGGTCTTCGGCTTCTCGAACGGCCGTGAAACATCGCTGTTGAGCGTGGCCCAGGCCTCGGCGTCGATCTCGGCCTTCAGCGTCGTCTTCAGCGCCTTGTAGGGGTCCGACGCGCCCAGGAAGTAGGCCTGGCGCACAAAGAAGCTCTCCTCGTTGTACTCGGTGTCGATCATCCACAGCGCGATGCTGTCGGTGCCGCCGCTCTCGATCTCGCCGGTCTGCGGGCGGAACACGTCCACGCCCTTGACGCGCACGCACACCTTGCCGTCGGCCTGCGGCTCGATGCGGATGTCCGGCTCGCCGAAGACGACGAAGAGGTTGCCCGCGCCGGTGTTCTTCAGCTCGCCGGCCATGTGCAGGTCGGGGTTCATGCGGGCCTTCAGCACGGGCACGCGGCCCAGCTTCTCGAACTCCGCGGCGTGCGCCTCGTAGTTGAAGGCGCAGGCGATCAGCACGTCAAAGCCTGCGTCGGCCGCTTCGCGGGCCGCGCTCACCAGGTCGGGCCGGGACACGGTGCCGAACTCGGGCCCGATGAAGATGGCGGCCCGGCGTTCCTTGTCACTTTCCATGTAGCGGCCTTCGGCACACACGTACTCGCCAGGCCAGCCGACGATGCTGGTGAAGCTGATGCGGTCGGCCTTGTGCGCCTGCTGCACGCCGGCCGCCTTCAGGTTCTCCAGCATGACCGACGCGAAGTCCGCCTTGGCCTCGTACTCGGCCTTCGGTTGGCGCACGCCATCGATCAGGCCATCGTCGATGTCCATGGCCAGCGTGCGGTGCGGGCTCAAGCTATCCACAGTGAAGGGGCCAGCCACCCGCACGCGCTTCTTGTCCTCGTAGGGCTTGTCGTACAGGTACTCGCTCTCAGCCTTCGCGGCGATCGAAGCATCGATCTCGCGCTGCCGCTCGATGCGGGCGGCCCACCAGTCGGCGTGCAGCTTCTTGGCCTTGTCACTCCACTTCGCGTCAGCGTCGCGCGGAATCTGCCAGTCCTGCCAGTCCTTCTTCAGCGCCGCGTTCAACGCTTCACGCAAAGGCTCCAGCTTCTTCTGCCACGTCTCCCAGATCACGTCGATCTCGGCGTTGTTGGCGATGCTCTTCAGCGTGACGTGAGGCACCCGCTCGTAGACGAAGCCCTGGCGGACGTTGCCGCGGGTGGGCTGGCTGCTGGGCACGCCGCGCGTGACCTCGGCTTCCTTCAACTGGCCCTCGGGGCTGTCCGCGAGGAGGTAGTACGGGTAGCGGGCGCCCATGATGCGTGCGCGAGCCAGTGCCAGGGCGACACGAGATGTGTCGAGGGTAATCCAACGGCGGCCCCACTGCTCCGCGACATATGCCGTTGTACCCGACCCGCAGGTTGGATCGAGGACCAAGTCACCGGGATCGGTGGCCATCAGGATGCAGCGCTCGATGACCTTGGTGTTAGTTTGCACGACATAGACCTTCGGGTCCGAGCGACTCTGTATTCCCCCGCCCGCATCGTCCCAGAAGTTCGTCAAGGCGAGTGCACCAAAATCATCGAAGTACTTCCTGTACCTCAGCTGCTTAGCCGTAGCGAGCAAGCGATTGGCCTTCCCAAGCCGCGATAGACCGGTTGCCGTCGTACGCCAAGTTCCGCTGGTCGGCCCGAAGCTGCGCCCTTCGAATTCGATCTTGAAGAGTTCGGCTTCCGTGGCCTTCCGACGAGAGGTCAACCCTTGATCGGTGAAGAACCTGACGGATGGGTCCAAGCCACTATCGCCTTCTCTCTCTTCAGGCGTGGCGGTACGCACAAGTCCATCGGGGAACTCAACGTAGTTGTACCGTGTGGCTCCCTTCTCTCCCCGCTGCAGCATGAAGTACAGCGGCCGATACTTCAGCTGATCGAGGTCCTTTGCGAACCAAACAATGCTGTCGTAGACGCGATCCATGTAGTCCGATCCAAGGCCAATTGAGGTCTTGAACGCAATGGTTGCTACATGGTTATCGTGGCCGAAGACCTCGCCAAGAAGGTTCCTAACGAGATGAACGTTCTCGTCCCCGATCTGCACAAACACTGATCCAGTCTCGGTTAGCAGATCTCGCGCAACGGTAAGCCGATCGCGAAGATAAGTTAGGTACGAGTTGATGCCATCTCGCCACGTGTCTCGGAAGGCCTTTACCTGCTCGGGCTCGCGGCTGATGTGGTCCCGGTTGCCGTCCTTCACGTCACGGCTGGTCGTACTCCACTGGAAGTTAGAGTTGAACTTGATGCCGTAGGGCGGGTCGATGTAGACGCACTGCACCTTGCCCCGCAGCCCCTCGCGCTCGGCCAGGCTCGCCATCACCTGAAGGCTGTCGCCCAGGATCATGCGGTTGGTCCAGTTCTGGTCATGCGCGTAGAAGTCGGTCTTGTCAGCGCCGGCCGGGATGCCATTGAAGTCGCCGAACATGTCAACCGTGCCGCCGGCCGCAGCCTCTGCCGCCTCGCGCCGTTCGCGGCTCTGTCGCAGCAGGTCGTCGATCAGCACCTTGGGGTGCACCTTCTCCTGGATATAGAGCGGTGGCGCATTGACGACGAGGTCGGTCCAGTCCTGGGCATCCTTGCCGCGCCACACCAGCTGCGGGTCCAGGTCGTGGTTGCGTGCTTCCTTCTCGGCCTTCAGGTGGTCGGCGTTCGAGGTGCTGCGCGGGTAGCTCACCTGCACGGGCTTGCGGGCCTCGTCCGCCATCAGACTCTGGTACTCGGCGGTGGGAATGTTCTTGCGCTTGTCGTCGCTGTGCTTGAGCGCATCGACTCCGACGAAGGTGTGACCGGTCTTAGGGGATTTCTTGGTGGCCATGGCGGTTCCGTCAGGCGGCTGCAGGCGTCGTGGTCGTCGTCACGAGGCCCTGGATCAGTTTGTCGAAGTCGGCTTCCAGCTCGTGCGCCGAGCGGAACTCGGCGAAGGCCCATCGGCCGTAGGTGCCTAGGGCGTTCACGCCCGGCACCCACTGGGTGGCCATCGTCTCGGCCTTGACCACCGCGTCCTCGCCACGGAAGCCCTTGATCTCGACGACGAGGTTGAGCATGTCTTCGTGCCCGTCGTCGCCGTCCTTGTCCTGGATCCTGACGAT
>VYMG01000689.1_pt1 | contig 13002 bp, 15 predicted proteins | sample 5115261 | NCBI WGS metagenome assembly VYMG01 (sample SAMN12291781, study PRJNA351875) | freshwater metagenome | isolation source: freshwater lake | place: USA: Michigan, Wintergreen Lake | collected 2013-08-08 | reverse complement strand
GAGCCACCTTGGGTCGGATTACGCAAAAACTCAAGTACAGTTTCAAAAAAAAACACTACACGCGGCGGAAAAAGAAAGTGAAAGGGTACAGCAAAAAAGAGTGGAATACTGGTCTCAAGTAAGGGAAATTGAGGCATCAAAACTAATTTTTATCGATGAATCGGGGGTAAATTTAGCCCTTTTGAGACTTTATGCTAGAGCCTTAATTGGTCAAAGAGCCAGAGGAAGAAAACCACAAAAAAGAGGCAGAAATATTTCAATAATTAGTGCCATAAGCTTAGAAAAAGTTGTCGCATCAGTCAATATATATGGTGCAGTAGATGCGGTAACATTTGAAGGATTTATTCTGAAGGAAGTGGTGCCAAAAATTAAAGAAGGAGACTGTCTGATCATGGATAACGCCAAGATTCATCTCGGAGAAATGGTCAGAGAAATAATCGAACAACAAAAAGCTAGACTGATCTATTTACCTCCTTATTCTCCCGAATTCTCTCCTATTGAAAACTTTTGGTCAAAAGTGAAAGCGATGTTAAGAAAACTGAAGGCGAGAACTTACAAAGACTTAATAGAAGGGATTGAATCGGCTATGTTACAAGTTACTCAAAAAGATATTCGCAATTGGTTTACTCACTGTTGCTACTGTACCTCATAAGTTAGAGAATTGCTATATCTCCTTGGTTAGATTGGGAGCCTTTTAACTCAATAATATTTTTTCTATCAAGATTGAATAATAAATTATCCCAAGCATTTTTAGGAATAGTCGGAACAACTGCTAAAGATTCCTTACGAATGATTCCTCTGATGTAGGGATGAATAGTATTTGGATAGGGATAACTATATAAAAATATTGCCTCTAACAAGGCAGTTTTCCCTGAATTGTTTTTACCACCAATTAAATTAACTCGCTCAAAACCTTCAATTTTGGTATGCTCAAAACATCTAAAATTACTAATTTCAATATCCTTAATCATGTTGACCTCTGGGCTGGATAAGCATAAATTTAGGGTTAGGAATGAAGCTGGCAATGATAATTTTTGCTTATGGAATCGTGAAATGCTTACTAGGCAACACTTTTAGGACTATTTTGTGGAAAAAACTATCAGTATAGACCTCGTTTCCACACAGAAACCAGAAGAGCCCTCAAACTCTCAAAACGGTGACTATCCCTGACGGAAACTGCCGCCCTAAGAGATAATAAAGACAGGGATTTATTTACATTTCTTCATCATGGCTAGAGACTTACGAGGATTTATTAAGCTTTTAGAAGAGCGTGGGCAATTACGCCGCATTAGTGCATCGGTCTCTGCGGATTTAGAAATTGCCGAGATCGCTAATCGGATGCTACAGGTGGGGGGACCGGCCCTACTGTTTGAAAACGTGCAAGGAGCAGAGTTTCCCGTCGCTATTAACCTGATGGGAACGGTAGAACGCATCTGTTGGGCGATGAACCTGAATAAACCCGAAGAATTGGAAGATTTAGGCAAAAAACTCGCCCTGTTGCAACAACCGAAACCCCCGAAAAAACTCTCCCAAGCGATCGATTTTGGTAAAGTTTTATTTGATGTCCTGAAAGCCAAACCCAACCGTAACTTTTTCCCTGCCTGTCAACAGGTAATTTTAGAAGGGGATGAAGTAGATTTAAAGAAAATTCCGATGATTCGCCCCTATCCGGGGGATGCAGGCCAGATTATCACCCTAGGGCTAGTAATTACTAAAGATTGCGAAACGGGAACCCCTAACGTCGGTGTCTATCGCTTACAGCTACAGTCTCACAATACCATGACCGTCCACTGGTTATCCGTGCGCGGTGGGGCGCGTCACCTGCGAAAAGCGGCACAAATGGGCAAAAAATTAGAAATAGCCATCGCTTTAGGGGTTGATCCTCTGATTATCATGGCCGCCGCCACTCCTATCCCCGTAGATCTCTCAGAATGGCTGTTTGCGGGATTGTACGGCGGTTCCGGGGTACAGTTAGCCAAGTGTAAAACCCTCGCTTTGGAAGTGCCGGCCGACTCAGAAATCGTCCTGGAAGGAACAATTACTCCCGGAGAGGTATTGCCAGATGGACCCTTTGGTGATCACATGGGTTACTATGGCGGTGTGGAAGATTCACCCCTGATTCATTTCCACTGCATGACCCATCGTCGCGACCCCATTTATTTAACCACTTTTAGCGGTCGTCCTCCCAAGGAAGAAGCGATGATGGCTATCGCTCTTAATCGTATTTATACACCGATTTTACGGCAACAGGTGTCGGAAATCAGGGATTTTTTCCTACCTATGGAAGCTTTAAGCTATAAAGCGGCGATTATCTCCATTGATAAAGCCTATCCCGGACAAGCGCGACGAGCGGCCTTAGCTTTTTGGAGTGCCTTACCCCAGTTCACCTATACTAAATTTGTCATCGTCGTCGATAAGGAGATTAATATTCGCGACCCCCGGCAAGTGGTTTGGGCAATTAGTTCTAAAGTGGATCCAGTTCGCGATGTGTTTATTCTCCCGGAAACCCCCTTTGATAGCCTCGATTTTGCCAGCGAAAAGGTCGGTTTGGGGGGGAGAATGGGAATTGATGCCACCACTAAAATGTATCCCGAAACTGACCACGAATGGGGGGAACCTTTGGAGTCGGATACTGCCATGGCACTCAAGGTTTCCCAACGCTGGTTAGAATACGGTTTAATCGATATTAATTTACAAGAAGTGGATGCCAATAAGTTTGGCTACGAAATGTAGATTTAACCGACTAAATACTCAATAGCTTATCTTGTCCCTAAATCTCAAAAAAATCGGGCTAGAAATATCTTCTAACCCGATAAGTGGTCGGACAAAAGTAAAGTTAACCGTGGGAGTCAGGAGTCAGCAAGAATTGCCAGAATTACATTTCTTAAGACAGACGACAGAATTTATGTCCGACTACTTATTACTGATTAATTTCTCGACTTAGTAAGCGTCCTGTAGTTCGTAGAATTCGGGAGAAACGTAATCTTTGCGTAGAGGCCAACCGACCCAATCTTCCGGCATTAAAATCCGTTTCAGGTGGGGATGTCCTTCATAAATAATGCCGAACATATCATAACTTTCTCGTTCTTGCCAGTCAGCTGCTTTCCAAATCCAGTAAACCGAGGCAACCCTGGGATTATCTCTGGGAAGAAAGACTTTTAAGCGCACTTCCACGGGACTATCGACATTATCGGTTACTTTGACTAGATGATAGAAACTAACTAATTCTTTCCCCGGTCCCAAATCGTAAGCACCCTGACATTGGAGATAATTAAAACCATAAGCGTATAAAGCAGTGGCCAGAGGAATTAAAAAGTCTGCTTCTACTTTAATCAATTCCACACCACTATGGTCAGCTTCTAAAGCTTGATGCTCAAAACCATTTTCGCTTAACCAAATCGAAGTGGGGCCAGCTTGCACAATAGCTGTCGTTTCTTCAGTCATTTAGATTTCTTCCTTTTGTTTCGTGGTCAAAAGAGCGGGGGGAACAGGCATACCGGTGGCTTCTAGTAACTCTTTCGGAGGTGCTTGACGGGTGGCCGATTGCAGATATTTACCCGTAAGAATCGGTTCCGTGGCCTGCATTTTGTGGGTGGTGCTGTAATAACGATTGGTTTGCTGGAGGACAGTCCCGCGTTCTTGAATAGATTCGTTAGCGACTTTTTTCCGCAGTTTAATAATCGCGTCGATAATCGCTTCCGGACGGGGGGGACAACCGGGTATATAGACATCCACCGGGATAAGTTTATCTACCCCTCTAACCGCAGTGGTGGAGTCACTGCTGAACATTCCCCCCGTAATCGTACAGGCACCCATGGCGATAACGTATTTAGGTTCCGGCATTTCTTCATACAGACGCACCAAAGCGGGGGCCATTTTCATGGTGATTGTACCGGCAGTGATGATTAAATCGGCTTGCCGGGGACTAGAACGGGGAACTAAACCAAAGCGATCGAAATCAAAACGGGAACCAATCAAGGCTGCGAACTCGATAAAACAGCAAGCTGTACCGTATAGCATCGGCCAAAGACTTGACAAACGCGCCCAGTTATACAGGTCATCAACGGTGGTAAGGATGACATTTTCCGATAAATCCTGGGTAACTTTAGTGCGTTCGATGGGATTGAGGATTTTTTCGCTTTGTTGTTCGATAATTTGCTTAAATTCGCTGGTAGGGTTGGGACTCATCGGGTTATCCTCTCATGAAAAGTCAAAAATAAGGAAAATTATGGCTGTTATGACCATTCTAAGGCTCCTTTCCGCCAAGCATAGACGAGAGCAACCACAAGGATAGCAATAAAGATCAGTGCTTCTACAAAAGCTAATAGGCCCAATTGATTGAAAGCTACTGCCCAAGGGTAGAGAAAGACGGTTTCCACGTCAAAAACCACGAAAACGAGGGCAAACATATAATAACGAATGTTAAACTGAATCCAAGCACCGCCGATCGGTTCCATCCCCGATTCATAAGTGGTGCGTCTTTCCGGACCACCACCACTAGGCCGCAGGACTTTGGAGGCAGTTAGGGATAGGATTGGTACTAAACTGCAAGCGAGCAGAAATCCTAGAAAATACTCGTAACCTTTGAGGACAAACACTGGGTTTTTTTTCTCCTTATTCGCTATCGACAGGGGAAGTTGTCGGCATCTCTATGGCTACTTATTATAGAGGCTTTAGCAACCCGTCTCCTTCTCAAAAGCAGCATTGAAGATGTTTATCTAGATTGCCCGTTAAGATTGTACGGGAGTGCTGGAGTTGCCAGTTCGAGCATTTGTACTAAAATTTCCGATAGGCAGTCTAAATTAGGAGCCGACCAAAGCAGCGATCGCACTAAGAGGAGAGGGTCTGGTATGGGGATAAATGTGAAAATTTATTAAATTGTAGCGTATGATACAGTCTGGGGGGGGTAGAGTGCATATTGGCCACTATCTGCAACTAAACAGGAGAATTAAGCCATGGCTACTTACTACGGCACAAATTTCGCAAACTACTACTACTATACGGGAAGTGAACAACTTTATGCCTATGGTTATGGTGGCAATGATACCATCTGGGGCAATACCAACCGTGATTATATTGACGGTGGCGACGGCAATGATCAACTTTATGGACAGTCGGGCAATGATATCTTATGGGGATGGGATGGCAACGATTCTTTAGATGGGGGAACTGGTAATGACACTTTATGGGGAGAATCGGGAAATGATACCTTATTAGGGGGATTAGGAAATGATTATCTGAGTGGTGGTAATGGTAATGATCGCTTAATCGGCTCTACATCTCGATCTCTTAACAGCAATGAGTTTGACACCTTAGTTGGAGGTGCTGGAGATGACATTTTTGTGCTAGGTGAAAGTGCTGGTAACTATTATCAAGGTAGTGGTTATGCCCTTATTGTTGAATATGTCGGCATACTAGACCGTATTCAAATTAAGAATACTGGTTCACTTCGCCTATCGTGGGAAAATTGGGCAGGTACTTCTGCTTTATTAGATACAGCCATCTATCAAGGAGGTGACTTAATTGGAGTCGTTCAAGATAACACCAGTATTGCGTTAACCAGTCATTACTTTCAATTTGTTTAGCATCGCCTCGTAGGTTGAGTTGAGCGCAATAATACTGTAGAGAAAACGTACACAACCTAATTCCTTTAGAATATTTAAAACCTTTCTATATCTAGAGAACGGGTTTATTAAAGAAACCCGTTTACAACAATTAAATTTATCATAAAAAAGAGAAAAAATACCTTGAAAACTAGATAAATTATGGTAAATACTCTGCATCTCATATTTGTAAAAATATCATCTGGACAAGACACCATTAAGATAGGCACAACGTAAAGATAGAATAGAAGAAACGTTCTCATTTTGCCACGGTGCGCCCGAAAGTTTAACCCGCTTTCCAATTTGTTTAATCCCCGATTCAATCGCGCCTGAACCTAGGGAAGAAACTCGTTCTTTCTCTGCTGCCCCAGGAGAGTCCTTCCACAGAGTCAATGTTACTGGCTGCTTGATACCTCCCCTGAACGGTTAAAGTTAAGAGAGTGGTGCGTTACCACCCACTTCTAAATGGGATATTATCAACATGAAAACTAAATTATCTCAGCTTTATGAAACTGATTTTAATTTGTGGATTGAGCAAACCGTAAATCACTTAAAAAAGGGCAATTTACAGGCCCTTGATTTAGATAACTTAATCGAAGAAATATCCGATATGGGACGTAATAATAGACGGGAGATATTCGGCCGTTTAAAAGTTCTCTTGATGCACTTACTTAAATGGCAATATCAACCGGAAAAACGGACTAATAGCTGGATAAATACCATTGATGAGCAAAGAGAACAATTAGAGCTTATTTTCAGGGATAGTCCTAGCTTAAAACCCTATTTAGCCGATATTTTCGCAGAATGTTATCAAAAAGCAGTGCGAGGGACTGTAAATGAAACTAATTTACCAAAAGAAACTTTTCCGGTTGATTGTCCTTTTACCCAAGAACGGGTTTTAAATTGTGATTATTTTCCTGAAAATACCTTTTGAACAATGGATATAACTAGGGAGGAACAATTATTTGTAGGATGGGTTAGCGGTAGCGTAACATGAGCGGGCGTTGGATTTCATGCTTCAACCAAACCTACGTTCTACGTTCTTTCAAGAGTTCTCTGTCACCATCCCCGTGTCTCCCCGGCCAAGGAGATAAATGTAAAGATTTATTAATTTGTCAGCGTATGATACAGTCTGGGAGAGGATTAGAGTGTTATGATGTTTATTAAAAATGGATAGTATACAGGAGGATATTTTTTTTTTTTAAGTCATGGCTACTTACTACGGTACAAATCTTGCAAACTACTACAACTATACGGGAAGTGAACAACTTTATGCCTATGGTTATGGTGGCAATGATACCATCTGGGGCAATACCAACCGTGATTATATTGACGGTGGCGACGGCAACGATTCTCTGTATGGATGGTCGGGAAATGATAACCTATGGGGATGGAATGGCAACGATTATTTAGATGGGGGAACTGGCAATGACACTTTATGGGGAGAATCGGGAAATGATACCTTATTAGGGGGATCAGGGAATGATTATCTAAGTGGTGGCATTGGTGATGATCGCTTAACCGGCTCTACATCTCGCACTTATAACAGTCTTGAGTATGACACCTTAGCTGGAGGGTCTGGATGGGACATTTTTGTACTAGGTGAAAGTGCTGGTAACTATTATCAAGGTGGTGGCTATGCCCTTATTACTGACTATAACGGGGCAAACGATTATATTCAAATTAAGAGTGGTTCACTTAGACTATCGAGGGAAAATTGGGCTGGTAGTTCTGCTTTAGATACAGCCATCTATCAAGGAAGTGACTTAATTGGAGTCGTTCAAGATAACACCAGTATTGCGTTAACCAGTTATTACTTTCGATTTGTTTAGCATCGCCTCGTAGGTTGGTTTCTATAAAAAAAACGAGTTTCTTTAAGAAACCCGTTTTCTTTGATAGCTAATGCTTACTCCTAAATTGCTCGACAAAACATAATAAATATCCTCTTTATTCAGTCAGAAGTATTTTCTTGCCAAATAGCCAAGGCCATTTGATGAACAAATCGCCAAGGTAGATGATGCTGACGGGCAATAGCGGCACAATCTTCGTATTCTGGTTGTACGGTAATCGGTTGATTAATTGACTCTTTGTAGGCAACTTTTAGCCGAATTTGACCATAGACAGTATCGATCGATTGTATCTCTCTTTTTAAGATTAATCGCTCTTGAATCGTCCTTCTAATGCCTAAAGTTGTGGTTTCTTGAAAGATCATATTTTCACAAATAGCAATTTTATCCAAGCCACAAATTACTGTCAAAAGTATTCCCAAACGAGATTTTTTCATAGTAATTGCTTGACTAAATACATCCAAGACCCCCGCTTGTAATAAAGCCTCGCTTAAGTAGGCGATCGCTTGCGGATTTAAGTCATCAATTTGAGTTTCTAAAACTGCCACAGTTTCGATTTCATCTAGCTTTTCTGGTGCTTTTTTCCCTAACCAAAGCCGGACAAGATTGGGAATCGGTAAATCTTTTGTCCCTGCCCCTAAACCGACCTTTTCTAACTGCATTTTGGGCGGTTTACCGAAACTTTTAGCTAAAGTTGTCACAATAGCTGCCCCCGTGGGTGTTACTAACTCCGCTGCGATGCCATTACTATAAATTGGTACTTGTCGATTACTTAACAATTGTACTACTGCTGGCACGGGAACCGGTAAACGACCATGGGCGGACTGAACTGTACCGCCGCCGGTGGGTAGAGAAGAACAGTATAATTCACTCACCGATAGCCAATCCAAACCCAAACAAGTCCCGACGATATCAATAATGGCATCGGTTGCCCCCACTTCGTGAAAATGCACCTTTTCTGGCGCGATCCCGTGAACGGCTCCCTCTGCGATCGCAAGTTGTTGAAAAACCGCTAAACTCCATTCTTGGACTTTCTGGGGTAAATTTGCCTGTTTGATTAAATTTTCAATCTCCGGTAAATGGCGAGCGGGGGTATGATGGTGATGGTGGTGATGATGAGCGCACTTCTCGGCAGTGACATCGACGTGAACCTTAGTAGCAATTTGACCGCGACGATGCACTTTTTCGGCCCTTAACTGATATTCATCCTCAATTCCTAAAGTTTTTAGTTGTGCAATCAGGTATTCTAGGGGGACTCCTAAATCTACTAATGCCCCTAAACACATATCCCCGGCGATTCCCGTGGGACAATCCCAATAGGCGACGATTTTGCTATCATGGCTACTATTTACTCTCTCCATCCCGAAAATCCCCAACAACGTTCTATCCAAGAAATCTGTCATGCCCTTAAAAATGGGGCAATTATGCTTTATCCTACCGATACTGTCTATGCGATCGGTTGCGATCTCAATGTGAAATCTGCCGTCGAACGAGTTCGCCAAATCAAGCAACTATCTAATGATAAACCCTTGACGTTTCTCTGTTCTTCTTTGTCGAATATTTCCGAGTACGCAGTGGTCAGCGATCATGCCTATAAGATTATGCGACGAGTCATACCCGGTCCCTACACTTTTCTCTTACCGGCGACTAAATTAGTGCCGAAAGTGGTGATGAATCCAAAGCGGAAAACCACTGGTATCCGGGTTCCCGATCACGTTATCTGTCGCACTATTCTCGAAACCCTAGAAAATCCCATTATCTCTAGTTCTGCCCATCTTCCCGATCAGGAGGGGGATTTTCCCACCAAGGGATTAGAATCCGCTAGGTTATTCGATGCCCTCGATCATATCGTTGATTTAATTATCGAAGATGGTTCTGCTCCCGGTTCGGAAGTGTCAACAATTGTTGATTTTACCGGCGATCAACCGGATATCGTGCGTCAGGGTTTGGGTTGGCCGGAATTACAACAATGGTTATAACGAAGGCACTCATGCACTCATGCAAAAGGCCGCTTTTTGCTCCCCACACCCCACACCCCACACCCCACACCCCACAACTTCCCACTTGCCACTGATAACTGATAACTGATAACTGATAACTGTATCGGTTATTGCGACTTTTTATTTCCTGAAAACCGCCTTGTGGAAGTCAAGTTAGTTGCTTAAGATGGAGATAATCGCAGTCAGAGAAAACCTCTCAAGGAAATTATTACTATGGCTTTCACTCTTTATTCTCCCTTCCTAGAAATTAATTCTGTCCAACGTCAAATCGATCAACTTTTTCAAGAAGTATTACCGACAACTTTATTGGTATCTCGTCCCCCGGTGGAAATCTCCGTTAACGAGGATTCCGTGGAATTAAAAATCGAATTACCCGGTATGGATATTAAAGATATCGATGTGGAGGTTAGCAAGCAAATGGTGGCTATTAATGGGCAACGTGAATGCGCTGCCGAGGTAAAAGACAGCGAATTTTATTATGGTAAATTTAGTCGCTTGATTACCCTGCCAGTAGAGGTGCAAAATAGCCAAGTTACCGCTAACTATCAAGACGGTATTCTTTATCTCACCCTCCCGAAAGCGGCGGCAGAAAAAAATACAGTGGTTAAAGTTAATCTTGGTTAGATGAGAAAAAGACTGGAGAATTTCTCCAGTCTTTGGTTTTATTTGTAGTCGCTAACTGTTAATGGAGTTCTTTGCCATTTAGGTTGACGGGACGGGGTTGAATAACACCAAAACCGCCGTGATTGCGTTGATAGATAACGTTGATTTCGTTAGTGTCTTTGTTGCAGAACATAAAGAAATCGTGATCGACTAATTGCAATTGTGTTAGTGCTTCCTCAATAGTCATCGGTGGCATGGCAAAGTATTTCATCCGCACTACTTCCGCAGGTAATTCGGGAGTGCGATCGCCAATTAGGTTATCATCTAAGGGTTTCTCTTGCACCACCTCGCTAGTTTTAACGGTGGCGTTGGTGCGATGATCCACCAATCTTTCTTTATACTTGCGGAGTTGACGAGCGATTTTATCAGAAACTAAATCAATACTCGCGTACAAATTTTCGCTTCCTTCTTGAGCGCGAATCACTGTTCCATTAGCATAAACCGTTACCTCCGCTTTGTGGCGATCGGGAATGCGTGCATTCTTTTCCACGGAGAGGTGAACATCGACCTTTGTGGTTATGCCGTTAAAATGTTTCACCGCTTTCTCCAGCTTTTGTTCCACATAATCATGAATAGGTTCGGTGACAGCGATATTATTGCCCTGAATCAATAGCTTCATACTCACTACTCCATCTAAAAATTTTGCTATGGACTGCCCACATCAACTATTTTTAAGGGATGTTGATGCCAGGAATTTAATCCTCAAAAAAACTGCTCGATCGCGCTGTTGATTGAAAGTCAATTAGAGGTCACAGTCTAGATATTGTCGGTGTTCTCGTTCTCTTTTTTTTGTCGGATCGCACGGAAAATTCATCGGGTCGAGCGCCTATTTGCAACTGGATTTATCTACCTCTATTCTAACAAGTTTCTCTAAACCTTCTCTTAACAGAAATGCGAAGTTCTGTTAACTTTCATTTAAAGAAACTGATTTTTGCCGCCAGCAAGGGAATCCGGTGATTGTTTCTCCCGTTCGACGGTTAACCTCGGAATAGATGGGATAACCTTAGATTAGCACTTAGTATTCTCCCCAACATCTATATCTTCCCTTCTTTTAATTTTCCTTTGCGCTCCTTCACATTTCTTAAATAATTTGACAAATCTCGCAATGAATGCTCAAAAAATACCTCGTCCCTGTGGGCTAAAAATTTGGGCAATTACGCCCTATTCTTTGGCAACAGCGATCGCTGGTGGGGCGAGAATTGCTAATCCCGACTTACCTGATATCCTGCTAATACTCGAACAGCCCCCGTTTATACCCTATCCATTAGTCGGATCTTTCTTAACAAAAAGAGAAGAAACTTAAAAAAAAGGGAGACGATTGATCGGTATAGTTTTGAAAGAAGGAATCAAGGTCCAGGTGAGCAAAAAAATGGAGAAATGGGCAGCCCAAGAATTACAGTATGCAGACCTAGGGGACACGAGAAGAAAGAAAAGGTTAATCAGTATCGTGGAAAACTTGGCTAGCCAATTTAGTACAAGTGTGCCACAAGCTTCGGGAAATCTAGCGGCAGCGAGTGCCACCTATGACTTTTGGAATTCCCCCTATTTTCACCCCTCAGATCTAATTGCCGCCCAAGCTAAAAGTACAGTAGAAAGAATCAAAGAACATCCAATAGTTTTGGCAGTGCAAGACACAACCAGTTTAGACTTTACGACACAAAAAGCCAAAAAAGGAATGGGTTATCTAGATTGTAAAACCTCCTTTGGTCTCAAAGTTCATACCACATTAGGAGTGTCCCCGGTCGGAATACCTTTAGGACTGATTAATCAATAGGTCTGGGCAAGAGAAGAAAAGAATTTAGGGATTGCCAAGCAACGAAAAAAAAGAGAAACCCAAGAAAAAGAAAGTCAAAGATGGTTAAATTCTTGCTCAGAAACACAACAACAAATACCCGAAGATATTCAAGTAGTAACAATCGGAGATTGTGAGGCAGGCATATTTGATTTATTTGCCCAGTCAAGAAATCCTAACTCTCATTTATTAATCCGAGGAACTCATAACCGAAAAGTTAACTATCTCGTGAGAAATTAAAGCCTGTGGTAGCCTAGATGTGCAAGTAAAACGCAATCCTAATCACGAGGCTAGACTAGCTAAACTAACAGCTAGATTTGCCAGTTTTGAAATACAAGTACCTAGCCATTACCCCAAGGCGAACCCTCGTCAACCTGTCAAATTACAGGTGATTTTAGTAGAGGAAGCAAGTAGGTTATTGCTGCTATCAAAGACCTGAAAAGAAGCAAAAGTACCAGATACTTCAGAACCACTATTAAGTGCAAAACCAAATTTTAAGAAATCTTTCGCTCCTACAAGAAAATCAACCCTTCTCGACTTTATTAAAAATTTAGATGTAATCCTAAATCCTGTTATTAAAAACTGATTATTTATTCCCCCTTTCGCCGTTCGGCGGTTCGACCGACCTCACCGTCGAAGCCTTTTGCCTGTCCTGATATGTAGCCTATACTCAACGGATTTAGTATAAGGCAAAGTCGTCCTTTTCCATCGAACCCCAACTTTTCTATCCTGACTCCGACGGTAAACCTATGGCCGACAACACAGTTCAATATCGCTGGATTGTTCGCTTGGTTGCCAATCTCAAGTATTTATTTAAGGGGCAAACCGTCTTTGTCGCCGGGGATTTGCTCTGGTATCCGCACCAGGTAATCGTACCACCCGCTCCCCGTCAAGCTCCCGATGCCATGGTGGTTTTCGGTCGTCCACCGGGTGAGCGCGGCAGCTATAAACAATGGGAAGAAGACAATATTGCTCCCCAGGTGGTGTTTGAAATCCTCTCTCCGAGCAATAGTGCCAGGGAAATGCTCAAAAAGCAGTCTTTCTATCGGGAGCATGGGGTATTAGAAATGTTTTTCTATGACCCAGACTCCCATGAT
>VYMG01000301.1_pt2 | contig 13174 bp, 13 predicted proteins | sample 5115261 | NCBI WGS metagenome assembly VYMG01 (sample SAMN12291781, study PRJNA351875) | freshwater metagenome | isolation source: freshwater lake | place: USA: Michigan, Wintergreen Lake | collected 2013-08-08 | reverse complement strand
GGGACTTTCAAAAACCTTGCATTATCCTTCTTATAGTACATCGCTTGGTACAAAAAACAAGGGCAACAAAGCCTGAAACGACCGGCTACTGACTCCTGACTCCTGACTCCTACCACCACCGAAAAACTTTTTCAGCAGACCCTAACTATAACTCGTTCACTGGCTCGATGGGTATTAACGGGAAGTTGACGCAAAAATAAAAGCTTTTTTGCATAATTATCTTGAATAGATACTAACAAATCATCAGAGGAATTACTACAGTGATGGCATAACCAAGGCGCAAAAGAAGTTAAGAGAATTGTCAAGTTATCTCCTGATAGTTAATTAGGATGATCAACAAAAAAGCGATCAAAGGGACAAAAATTGCTACAATAACTGACGTGACCTCAATTAAAGACGAGATTGATAGCCTATGCAACGCCGTAAATTTTTGCTGCTCAGTGGCAGTTTAGGCGGTTTTAGCTTGGCAGCTTGCGCTCATCAAATTTTACAGCCCGTTACTTCCAAAAATCCCCCTGAGTCGGCTGTTAAACAAGCACAAAAAGCGAAAAAAGTCAAGATAATCGTGATTAGTGACCTTAATAGTCAATACGGTTCCACTACTTACGATCCCGAAATCGATCGAGCTATCCCTTTAATTATCAATAATAAACCCGATCTGGTCCTCTGTGGTGGCGACATGGTGGCAGGACAAAAAAGCAGCTTGACAGAGGCAGCAATTAACGCCATGTGGTCAGCCTTTGATCGCCATATCGCCGCACCCCTGCGAGCTGCTAAAATACCTTTTGGTTTTACCATCGGTAATCATGACGCTTCTGGAGCTTTATCGGCGGGAAAATTTATCTATGCTAAAGAGAGACAATTAGCCCTGGATTATTGGCAAAACCCCCAACATGATACAAGTTTAAATTTTATCGATAAAACCGGCTTTCCTTTTTATTATACTTTCACTCAAAATGGTATATTCTATCTAGTTTGGGATGCCTCCACTCATTTAATCTCTGGGGAACAACTAAATTGGGCAGCAAAAAACTTGAGTAGTACCGACGCTAAAAATGCTAAAATGCGGCTAGTAATCGGTCATTTACCCCTCTACGGTATTGCCGTGGGCAGAAATCGACCGGGGGATTATTTAGCCGATGCCGAGAAATTAAGAGCGTTTTTAGAAGGCTATCAGGTGCATACTTATATTAGTGGCCACGCTCACGCTTACTATCCGGGTAAACGGGGGCAATTACAATTATTACACGCGGGAGCTTTAGGCAGTGGACCGCGACGGTTATTGAACAGTGAACAAGCGCCCAGAAAAACCCTAACAATTGTCGATATTAATCCCAATCAACAGGAAACAGTTTATACCACCTACGACATGAAAACCCAAGAGGCGATCAATATTACCAGTTTACCTCCTTTGATTATGGCTCCCAACGGGCAAGTTTTACGTCGAGATATTCCATCGGTTAACTAGAAAGGAATTCCCATAATGGCCACTGTCATCAGCACCGTTAATATGAAAGGAGGAGTAGGAAAAACTACCCTGACCGTCAACCTTGCCACCTGTTTAGCTAAATTTCAGCAAAAACGAGTCCTTGTCCTCGATTTAGACGCTCAAATCAGTGCGACTCTTAGCTTAATGTCTCCCCACGAATTCGCTCAACTGCGTCGCAAAAAACGCACTTTAAGCTATTTATTAGAAGCAATTATCAAACCCAATCCCTACAATAAATTAACTATTGATGATATTATTGTCCCTTCAGTCTGTGAAATACAAGGCTTAGATATACTGCCGGGAGACATCGAACTTTATGATGAATATGTCGTCTCAGAAACCCTGCACCACCAAGCAATTTTACAGGAAGATTTAGGCTTTGATCATGCTTGGAATAACCTGGAAAGAATCTTAATTCAAAAAATCATTGATCCCATTCAAGACCGTTACGATTATATTATCATGGATTGCGCTCCAGGCTATAATCTTTTAACTCGTAGTGGTCTATGTAGCAGTCATTTTTATTTACTACCTGCCCGTCCCGAACCTTTATCAATTGTCGGCATTCAGCTATTAGAAAGAAGAATAGTTAAACTGAAAGCTAGTCATCAAGAAACCGAACCGATTAACCCCGGTTTACTCGGTATAGTTTTTATTCTTTCTGGTGGTGGCCTACTCAGTCGCTACTATAATCAAGTCATGCGCCGGGTACAACAGGATTTTCAAGCCCATCAAATTTTTGCTAATGCGATTCCTATGGATGTTAATGTAGCTAAAGCTGTTGATATGTTCGTGCCTGCGGTGGCAGCTATGCCCTCTTCTAGTGGTTCCAAAGCTTTTATGAAACTCACAGAAGAATTCTTGATGAAAGCCAAAAAATAGGAGATAATTACTATGGTCATTGAGTGGTTAGAATTTCACGTTAAACCCGAAGCTAGGGAAAAATTTATCCAAAAAGATCAAAAAATTTGGACAAAGTTTTTAGCAAAACAAGCGGGGTTTTTAGGTAAAGAAATTTGGATTAATCCCGCCATCGAGGAAGAATTAATTATCGTTGTCCATTGGCAAACGAAAGAACAGTGGAAAGCTATACCCCAAAATTTACTTGATGACACCGAGTCCAAATTTTCCCTAGTCATGGGAAAAGATAATTATCAATTACTCAAAGTCAAGGAATTTCAGGTCAGAAAATTTCGAGAAAATTGTCAGAACAATTTAGAATCTATGGGAACCTGATAAAAAATCAATTCATCTTTTTGTCCCCTCTCAACCTAGCCAAACTTGTCATGAGGGGCTAAAGTGTGCTATAAGCAGTCAGACCCTTTCATGGTCTTTATTCTTTCCGATTAGGTAAATTACTGATGACTGAAGCTAAACGCGCCCTAATTACCGGCATCACCGGCCAAGATGGTTCCTATCTGAGCGAATTATTATTAGAAAAAGGTTATCAAGTCCACGGTATCATCCGTCGTACCTCAACCTTTAACACCGATCGCATCGATCATATCTACACTGACCCCCACCAGCCCGATACTAAATTATTTCTTCATTATGGCGACCTCACCGACGGCACGACCCTGCGGCGTATCCTCGAACAAGTGCAACCAGTAGAAGTGTATAATTTAGGGGCCCAATCCCACGTGCGAGTTAGTTTTGATGCCCCAGAATACACCGTCGATGCTGTGGGGGTGGGGGTCTTAAGATTACTAGAAGCAATTCGGGATTACCAAAAAAGAACCGGCATCGAAGTCCGTTTCTATCAAGCAGGTTCCTCGGAAATGTTCGGGAAAGTCATGGAAGTTCCCCAAAAAGAAACCACGCCATTTTATCCCCGCAGTCCCTACGCTTGTGCGAAAGTTTACGGTCACTGGCAAACGGTCAACTATCGGGAATCCTACGACTTATTTGCCTGTAACGGCATTTTATTTAACCATGAATCCCCCCGTCGTGGAGAAACTTTTGTCACGCGCAAAATTACCCGCGCTTTGGCCCGAATTATTGCCGGACAACAGAAAAAACTCTATTTAGGAAATCTCGATTCTAAACGGGATTGGGGTTATGCTAAGGATTATGTGCGGGCGATGTGGTTAATGTTACAACAGCAAGAACCGGATGATTATGTAGTGGCGACAAATGAAACCTATTCTATCCGGGAGTTTCTCGATATTTCTTTCCAATACGTTAATTTAAATTGGCAGGATTATGTGGAGTTTGATGAACGTTATTTGCGTCCGGCGGAAGTGGATTTATTGATAGGAGATTCCACAAAAGCCAGAGAGAAATTAGGCTGGCAGCCGTCGGTAACGTTCGAGGGACTGGTAAAATTAATGGTAGATGCGGATTTAGCGGCTTTGGGGATTAGTCTTAATAACGGTGGTGATAGCGGACAGTTATTAAAAGATTTGGCTTATCTTCGCAATCGTTCAATGACAACTGTGGATTAAAGAGGTAAAAATATGCTGAATTTAAGCGAACAAAGAATCGTTGTCACTGGGGGGGCCGGATTTTTAGGTCGGCAAGTAGTTAATCAATTAATTGCAGCGGGGGCAAATCCCGAAAAAATTACAATTCCTCGGTCAAAGGATTGTGATTTAAGAGTTTGGGAAAACTGTCAACGTTTAGCCGACCAAGAAGATTTAATTATCCATTTGGCGGCCCATGTGGGAGGCATCGGTCTCAATCGGGAAAAACCCGCCGAATTATTCTATGATAATTTGATGATGGGAACCCAATTAATTCACGCTGCCTATCTAGCAGGAGTGCAAAAATTTGTCTGTGTGGGGACAATTTGTGCCTATCCAAAATTTACTCCAGTACCTTTCCGTGAAGACGATTTATGGTCAGGATATCCCGAAGAAACCAATGCGCCCTATGGTATCGCTAAAAAGGCTTTATTGGTACAATTAGAGTCCTATCGTTTGCAGTATGGTTTCAACGGAATTTATCTTTTACCGGTGAATTTATACGGGCCAGAGGATAATTTTGATCCGGGTAGTTCCCATGTAATTCCTGCTTTAATTCGCAAGGTTTATGAGGCACAACAACGGGGGGATAAACAACTTCCTGTCTGGGGAGATGGTAGTCCAACCCGGGAGTTTCTCTACTCCACCGATGCAGCGCAAGGCATTGTCATGGCCAGTCAATTCTATAATGAATCAGACCCGGTTAATCTTGGTACAAATTATGAGATTTCTATCAAGGATTTAGTTGAATTAATCTGTGATTTAATGGGTTTTGATGGCGAAATTGTTTGGGAAATAGATAAACCGAATGGTCAACCGCGACGCTGTTTAGATACAACCCGCGCTAAGGAAAAATTCGGTTTTGTTGCCCAAATGGAATTTAAAGAAGGTTTGCAGAAAACCATTGAATGGTATCGGCAAAACGCCGCCTAGGTTATATTTTTGGTGTGTTAGATAAATAACTAACACACCAGATTTTTTTAAGGTTACTGACCAGTAAAATCAGAACGAAGGGTTAATTTTAAATCTTCCTTGGGGTTAATTGACAATAATTCCACCGATTCTCCTCGTAATAACCAACCGGCTAATACTTCTAATCCCCCTCCTCGCAATAATCCCTCGCTAACCGGTTGGTCAGAAGTAAAAGAAGCGAGGACAGAAGCGGCCGATTTTCCTAATACTGCACCCTGAATAATTTTGTCGGGGTTAACTCCTTTAATTATCCTTTCTAGACGAGTGAAAACTGCTGAAATAGCATCAATAGATTTTTCTTGGGGTTGACGGGTTTTTAAAAAGATTTTTTGGGATAGAAAACGCGAACCTTGACCATTGGGTTTAATTTCTCCGATAATCTGACTACCATCGGGAATAATTATCTGTCCTTGGGAATTTTTGATATTATCAGTTACGGTCAAAGATAAAGAAAAAGTTTCTTCTTTGGTTAAAAGAATTTTTTCCCCTTGCTCGTATTTTACAGGGATGTCTGTGCCGGCAGGAATTAATCGATCATTCCCCAAAGGAATCGGTTTAATCGGGTTAATTGGGGCGAATTGACGTGCGATCGCAGGAGTCAAGGAGAGGGAGACCACAACGAAAGAAGCACTTAAAAGCATTGTTAATAGGGTCAGAGGATGATGACGACCCTGCTTTTGAAAATTTAGCATCTTACCCTTGAGTTTCCTAGTGGGAGCGAATTAAAGACAGAGACGAAAGCAGAAAAAGGTTTGTTTCCCAGGCAGAAAATGCGGTAAAAAGGAAAACTTTAGCCAAAAATAACTGATATTTCCTACTAATTTCCAGTTATTAGTTTATCTGGTCTATTGAAACGCCAAAACTCTTGATTTGTCCGCAGTTCTTAGTTTGGCACGGTTAATGGAGAACAAGAACTATTTCTGAGAAAATTATAGGTTCAATCCTATCAAAAAAAAATCACCCGATCGAATTAAAGTCTGTGAAAAAATGTAACAATTGTGACAAAAAACTGAAGAAACCTCAGTTAGGGTGATCATCACCATTCATCTGGAGCGTAGACGCGATCAAATCTAGAGCGTTTATCTTAATAGTGAGGTACGGAGTTTTCCTTTTGGAGAGTCGGTCAACGATAGCAAATCCCGTCTAACTTTAATTTTTGCTGTAGAGATTGCCGTCACTAGAAGTCCCCCACCCCTATAAACCAAGAATATTCTCCTTCAACACCAGTGAAGCTGATGCTGTTAAAGCTAAAATAATCTTCATAGTCCCCAAGCTACCGAAACGAGCAAAGAGAGAATTGCCACTTTATCAATTAATCAATTATGGATTTACTCGAATACCAAGCTAAGGAAATATTTGCTCAGGTAGGTATCCCTATTTTACCTTCCCAACCAATCCACGAACCGGGAGGACTAAAAAGATTAAACATTCCCTATCCTATCGTGCTGAAGTCCCAGGTACGCACGGGAGGCCGGGGAAAAGCAGGAGGAGTGAGATTTGTCGCTAATACCATCGATGCGATCGCTGCTGCCCATGCTATCTTTCATTTACCGATCGCCGGAGAATATCCAGAGGTAATCCTAGCAGAAGCCCGGTATAATCCACAACAGGAGATATTTTTAGCCATTTTACTCGATTATCATCTGCAAAGACCAGTTTTACTGGGTGCGAGTCAAGGGGGGATGGATGTGGACAGTTTACTGGAAACCATGCAAAAAGTGGTAATCGAAGAGAGATTTTCCCCCTATCTCTGTCGGCAATTAGCCGTATCTATGGGTTTAAGAGGGTCTTTGATCGAGTCTATCAGTCAAATTCTCGAAAAAATGTATAGTCTCTTTGTCAGCAAAGATCTCGATATTATCGAGATTAATCCCCTGGGTATCAACGAAGTTGGGGAAGTGATGGCCCTAGATGGCAAAATAAGTGTTAATGATGCGGCTTTAGCTAGACATCTCGATCTTCTAGCTTTGACCCCACCCCAATTACAATCCCCTTGGTCGATAATTGATCAAACTGGCCCAATAGCGATGATCAGTAATGGCCAGGGTTTGATGTCCACTGTCTGGGATGCCTTAGCCAGCAAGGGGGCAAAACTGGCAGCATGGCTTATACTGGAGGAAAGACTAGAATTAGAGCAATTAAACGAGCAAATAGAGGCCGGTCTGCAACAATTCCAACTATTGCCTAATTTAAAAGTGGTTATCGTTGATATTGTCAGTTATCCCGACTTTGGCCAAAAAGCGATCGAGAGTATTAGCAATTACTACCGCAGTTATAGCCCATTATCACCCAGCCGGGGCAGCGGCGAAAGAACGATCCGGGCCACCCGACAGGAAAGACAAACCTTGCAACCCAGATCTTTTCTCAATCCCACCGTACCACAAATAATTTTTCGCGTCCTAGCTGACAGCAAAGCGATCGATCTTAGCCAGAGTTTAACCGATGTTAACTTTCATTGGTTAGAGTCTTTAGAAGAGGTAGTCACTGAAGCAATTAAATTAGCCTAGAATCAGTGATCAGTCATCAGTTTGTCGGCTGTACATCAGTATGCTAGGGAGCATCTCACCTTTGTAACTCCTAAATTAAGTTTTATGTCAAGCTATTTTGAAAGCCTTACCAGAAGCAAGTTTTAGCGACAAGTATAATTAGGGTTGGCTGAATAAATCTAAAAACCTTGTTGGGTAAGGCTTTTAGACTTTTTTCCTCTCAAAAAGTGCCAACCATTGGAGTGATCGGGGGTAAAATTCCGGGACTTTTTCCCTGAAAATTAGGTAATTGACCCCCTCAAAATCGGTAAAACCCTACACCCCACACCCCACACCCCACACCCTGTCCCCACGAAAAACTTTTTCAGCAAACCCTAATTACTCACTTGCATAAGTGAGATGCTCCCAGTATGCTGTATGCCTGAACTTCCCCCGTATAAACATACTAGCTATGGCTAAAAGTCTTACAGAGCCTGATTTAAAGCAATATAATACTAATGGACTACTGGACACAAACTCCTGAAGTCCTTACGCAGATAGGGCTTGAGGCAAAAATTTTCAAATTTGACCCTTCGACCATTATAGCTTGTTTCGGGGCAGAAAACCAGCAAAAACATGGCTACAGAGTGAATCGCTGACTCTAGAGATTAATGACACCATCTGTTACAATCAGGTTAGCGATCACTATACAGCCAACTCTAGGTCATCGCTCTACTCCAGATACAGTCAACGGTACAGCCATTTTTAAGGGGAAAATGTACCCAGTCGTCGGTTGTCAACTTTTTCTGAAAAGCCCCATGCAGTCAGGGTTTTGTTGATTTTTTAGTATTTATGTATGGGGTAAGTCCAGCTATGCTAGTATGCTAGAGTGTAGGAAAAGTATTGCACACTACCAAATCATGCCAAATCCCAATTTCGATTCAGTGATTGATACGTTCACAATCGACGATCTGTTTTTTCTCCGTTATCAATATCGCGTCTACAAGGAATGGAACAACGATCCCCGTCTCGCCGTTCTGCCTGGCTTCAATCCGGGTGTGACGTAGGGTCGTTTCATTCTCCGAATCTAATTCTTTTTTTTGCTACCTTTAATCGCTTATGCGGTAAGCAAAGCACGACGTTTTTAAAAATTTTCAGCTATTTATTCCGAGAAATCGACTAAAAACGTTGGTAGATAAGGATTTGAGATAATGACATTTGAGAGAATGAAACGACCCTAGGGTGTGACGGGTGCCAGGCCCACCAGCGGCATCCGCTTTGTCGATGGCACGGATCAATTGCGTTACCAGGTGGGTGGTGGCATCACCCCCATCTCGGCACCCTACCCCTTGTCCACCACGGATCCGAAATTCATGGCTGGGGCGACAGGCACAATGTTTCGCCGTCTCACCAGCCAGAGCTTCACGCCAGCCACGGGTGGTTTCACGATCAACTTCCAGACGGGAGCGGTCATCTACGACCAAAACTATACCCTTGATTACAGCCTTCGTGGCTATACCAATCCCAGCAATCCCTACATCTTTGATGCCAGCCCCAGGCTGATCAGCAATCTGGTTTCCAATCAAAGCGGCAAGACAGCGCTGCAGGTGTTGGATGATCCCTACGCCAGGGAGTGGACCCAGGCTGGCACCCAGGCCGGCAAGCGGGTGAGCCAGAAAAACAACACCCGCCATGAAACCATTCTCACCGGTGGCAATGGGGTGAATGGCTCCAATACCGGGAATCCCCTGCCGAATTCAGGCTTTTTCGCCCTGTTTGGCCAATACAACGACCACGGCATGGATTTTCTCGCTAAGGGCAAGGATGGCAGCCTGCTGATCCCCCTGCTCCCCGGAGACAGCCTTTACACCCCTGGCTCGCCCACCAACTTCATGGCTCTCTCCCGCACCAACACGGTGCAGGTGGAGATCGGCGAGGGCAGCCGCGATGCCCTGGTGGCGGAGCTGGGACTGGCGGGCTACAGCCGCCCCAGCCAATGGGATGTGGACAATGAGAACGCCGCCATCGGCACCAGCTTCACTGGCACCAGTGGGGGGACCTTGGTACTCAATGAGCAGCTGATCGTGATCAATGCGGGCGCCACCCTCTCCGATGTGGTGGCCACCATCAACAGCAAGGCGGCCTTCACCGGCGTGGTTGCCTCCACCACCACTAACGGCAGCGGCCAGAGCGTGCTGAAGCTCACCCCACGCAATGGCGAGAGCTTCAACCATACCTCCGCCTTTTTTGATCTCAACCAGGTCTATGGCTCGGTGGAGAGCCATGGCATTTTCATGCGGGAATACAAGGGCAATGGTGAACTGACGGGCAGGCTGCTCGCAGATCCGCAAAACTCCACCGCCCGCTGGTTTGACCTGAAAAAGAATGCCGAGCGCATTGGCCTGACCTTGCGCGATCGCGATGTGCTGTCTGTGCCCCTCGTGGAGATCATCCCCCAGGGCCAGCCCAATGCGGGGCGCTATGCCTTTGTGGTGCTCGACAAGGTGTCGGGGCAGAAGAGCTACGTCTTTGATACGGCGGCCGTCACGTCCACTCAGGTGCTTGCCAAGGCGGGTTCAGCGTTTCTGATCGATCTGGCCCCTGACTGGAAAGGATCTCCCCAGCCTGCTGGCAGCGATCCCTTCAAAGCCAACGGTGATCTGAAGGATCCCTCTCGGCTGAATCAACACGCTGTGGGCGGAGATGGGCGCCTGAATGAAAATATTGGTCTCACGGCAATGCATGAGATCTTTGTCACAACCCACAACAATATCCTGTCTCAGATCCAGGCCAATCTGGCCCAGAATGCCGGAAACAAGGGCCAGAACCAGGCCCTTTCCGGAGAAGAGCTGTTTGAAATGGCCAAGCTGGCCAATGAAAACTTCTACCAACACCATGTGTTGCAGGAGTACGCGCGGCGCATTACCCCCAACCTGGGTGCCTTCGCAGGTCCCAATGCGGGCAACAACAACAACGCCGGCTTCAATGCCAGCATCTTGGCGGAATTCGCCTCCAGCGCCTTTCGCTTCGGCCATTCCCAGCTCACCGAAACCGTGGCCCTCACCTCGGTGAACCAGCAAACGGGGCTGGCCAACCCCGGCGGGCAGATGGACATCCCGCTGCTGCAGGCCTTTCTCGCCCCCCAGATCTACACGCGCGACACGGCAGGGCAGATCGCCGCGGGGATGAGCCAGCAGGTGGGCAACGCCACCGATGAATTCATCACCAACACCCTTCAAAACGCCCTGGTGGGCCTCCCCTTGGATCTGGGGGCCCTCAACATCGCCCGCGGCCTGGATACCGGTATCACCTCCCTCAATGAGGCCCGTCGCCAGATTCAAACCTACCTTCGTGGCGTACGCACCTCTCCAGGTGGCACCACCGGGTTGGTGCAGGCGAACAATGCCATTGACGCCAACCTGGCGGCCCTGGAGGCCAACCTGCGGCCCTATATCAGCTGGAGGGATTTTGGATCCCATCTGCTTAATCCCGAATCGTTGAAGACGTTCATCATGGCCTACGCCCGCGATGCCATCCTCAGCGGCTATTCGGGCAATGCCGATCTCTCCTATTGGAATCAACTGCAAGCCAGTTCGGCTCCTGGCGCGGCAGCCACCTACGCTGCCGCCCTCTCCGCTGCGGCGGATTTGGCCATGGGGGATGAGGCCTTCATGGGCCTGCTCTACAGCGGCAGCAGCACGGATGCCCTGAATCCCGCAGCGCCCGTGAACACGCCCAGCGGCAACCAGGACTTCCAAAAGATCTCCCTCTGGCTGGGTGGATTGGCAGAGGCCAAAACCCCTGGCGGTATGCTTGGCCCCACCCATGATTTCATCTATGCCTACCAGATGCAGCAACTGCAGCGGGGTGATGAAACCTACTACCTGAGCAAGCTGGCTGCCACGGATCTGGTGGAGGAAATCAAGGGGAAGACGGTGGCCGACATGGTAATGGCTGCCACCGGAGTGAAGCATCTCTACCACAAGATCTTTGCGGTGAATGATGCTGATTATGAGCGATCCCTACAGAGCTTCAACACCTATTCTTCTGAAGCTTTATTGCTTGAGGCCACTCAGACGGTGGTGGATGTCACCGGAACTCAACGGCTCGTGGGCAGGGCTGGCTATGTGAATGGCGTGCTTGTCGGCAATGGTGGCAACTACCTTGATGCCCGCGGCGTGTTCAGTCCCAACGGGGAGGGCAAGGCCAGCGAGCTCTTTGGCGGCACCAACGGCTCCGATCAATTCAAGGGCTTGGCTGGGGATGACTGCATGTGGGGCGATGGAGGCGCGGACACCTTCTGGGCCGGCGATGACAATGACTTTGCCGATGGCGGTGAAGGGGATGACACCATCTACGGTGAAAACGGCTTTGACATGTTGCGTGGGGATGCCGGCAACGATCAGATGTATGGCGGCACTGGCAACGACGATATGTATGGCGGAGAGGGGAACGACAGCATCTTCGGCGAGGATGGCGCCGATGATCTCAACGGCGGCAATGGCAACGACGTTGTCAGCGGCAGCCTCGGCAATGATCTGGTGAGGGGGCAGGCTGGTAACGACACCCTCATCGGCGGCCAGGGGATCGACACCATCACGGGGGGTGGAGGAAACGATATCTTCACCTTCAACGAGTCGCCCAGCCTCAATGGGGTGGATCAGCTGCGGGACTTCCGCACGGATGTGGACAAACTGGTCTTCGACAAGAGCGTCTACGCAGGCCTGAGCGGCTCCACCCTCACCGCAGCCCAGCTGCTGGCGGGGGCCGGGGCCACGGCGGCCACCACGGCGAGCCAGCGCTTCATCTACAACCTCTCCAACGGTGATCTGTTCTTTGATCCCGACGGCACCGGCGTTGTCACGGCCACGCAGATCGCCAACCTGAACCGCTTCAATCCGGCCTTCCCTTCGGATGTGGCGTCGGCCAACGCGGTCTTCCCCAACCTGGTCAGCAGCGATTTCTTCCTGATCTGAGCGGCCCTGGAAGCGCAATAAATTATACTGAATTTTATTGCAATTCAGAATCGATTACGGCGGTTGCTTTATTCGTCTGGCACAACTAATTCCTTAGTGGAGAATGTACCAGCCCAATCCTGAATCCGCCGTAGTTATTGAGAATATTGAACGCAATTATTAGCGTTTCAGAGACTACATTCTCAATAAGTTGCGACAAAATCTCGGCTTAATGAGAACCAGAAAATTTCAGGACTCACGGTTCGCTCATTTGAAAAGCGTTGAGCACAATAAATTGGGTAAAACTCAGTCACCATAAGGATTAGAGCCATCTTAGTCCCCCTGGCTAGTCCCTGGCGAGGGAAGAATGTAGATAGATTCAGAAACCTTCATTAGAGCTAAAATCCGTTTCTGGAGAGGATTAAGACCCGTCATTTCCGTTGAGCCATCTCGATGAAAATAGAGATTGACGCTCCCGTCGCGCTCATGCGAGGGATTCCCTGTGTCGGGTAAGGCTCGGTAATCACTTCCCTCCCCTCCCCTAAGAACGGGACTTGACACTTTCGCATCATCCGGCTCAAGCCTTACTTCAACGAAACCGCGTGAGTCCCTACCCTCAGCAACGCGGGGTAGGGAGGTAGAGCGCGGCGATTGAGGGGTTCGATGCCCCGAAAATCGCCAATAAATTCGTGATCTTCCCCAAAATCCTCATGTGTTGATTATCGAAAATTTGGGTTAAAACCCCGTCCTTTTAGGACGGCTTTAAGCTACAATGGAAAAAGCGATAACCAAGCTAAAAACTGAACCTTGACAACAGACAGTAAGGGGTTT
>VYMG01000300.1_pt1 | contig 13190 bp, 3 predicted proteins | sample 5115261 | NCBI WGS metagenome assembly VYMG01 (sample SAMN12291781, study PRJNA351875) | freshwater metagenome | isolation source: freshwater lake | place: USA: Michigan, Wintergreen Lake | collected 2013-08-08 | reverse complement strand
CTTGCAGGAGGCGTGGGGGTCGGGGCTGCTGACGCAGGCGGAAGCCTGGAGGCTGATGGACGACCGGCTGATGTTCCCGGAGCAGGCGTACCCGGCGGAACTGCTGCCGCTGATCCGCAAGCTGCGGATGCTGGAGTGGGAGCCGGAGGCAATGACGCGGCAGTAGCTGCCGACGTGGCCGGCGATCCGATCGACGCCGAGTGGACCGCCTTCAAGCCCGAGACGGGCACCAAGGCCGTGCCGCGCGCCGACATGCCGCAGATCAAGGCGGAGCACCGCGGCGCCATGACGCAGTTCCTGAAGGGCCGCGGCATCGTGCACGAGCAGGAAGCCGACGTGGACCCGGCCACGCTCAAGCCGACGCAGGCCGAGTTCGCGCCGGGCAAGGTGCAGAAGGCGCGCGAGTTCATCGGGGGCGATCGCGCCATCCTCGTGTCCAGCGACGGGCACATCCTCGACGGGCACCACCAGTGGCTCGCGGCGCGCGAGGACGGCAAGCCGATCCGCGTGATCCGCTTCGACGCGCCCATCGAGCAGCTGATGGCGCAGGCGAAGGAGTTCCCGAGCGCCGAGGCGGGCGAGGGAGCGCCGGCCGTAGACCGTGAGGCGGCGCTCGACGCGGGCATTGCCGACCTGAACAAGCGCGTGGACGACATGCGCGCCGCTGGCGAGGCGGCGACCGCGCCGAAGCTGCGCGAGAACGACCGCGTGCAAGACGCCGCCAGCGGCGACGCCGGCCGCATCAAGCGCTTCATCGACAACCAGACTGCGCTGGTGCAGTGGGACAAGGGCGGTGACAACGCTTGGCCGACCTCACAACTGAGCAAGTCGGACAAGCCTGCACCCACGCCAGCGCCGGCCCCTGTCGAGCCCAAGCCCGACACCCCCGCCGAAGACTCCCCGCAAGCCCGCTGGACCCGCAGCACCGATGCCGAGCGCCTGGGCGTGCTCGGCAAGGCCGGATGGAGCGTGACCCCGCCGAGCCTGAGCACGCAGCGCATGCTCAAGGTGTCGTGGGACAAGATGAGCGACAGCCAGCGCTCGCGGATCGCTGCGGCGATGGATTCGACTGCGCCGGCACCGGTGGCTGCGCCCGCCGAACCCGCCACCGCTACCCAGGTGCAATCGCCGGCCATCAAGCCGCCGGCAACTGGCAACGAGCCCCGCATTCGCAGCAATGAAGCAGACGGGCGCTGGCCGTACCCCGTTGAGTTCAAGGGCGTGGAGCCTGCCGCCGTGCAGGCCCGCCGCGACGTGGTTGACTACATGAACGGGGACATCGACAAGGCGACCCTGATTCAGAAGCTCGCCGACAGTGGCCTCGGCGAAGGGCAGTTGTGGAACGCCACGAACCGGCTGACCGACCACTTCGTAAAGACCGACATGAACGATGTGGAGGCGATCCGCGAGGGCAAGAAGCCTGCGCGGAAGAACCCCATCGGCTACGACACAAAGGATGCGAACGACCGAACCCAAGCCCCCCAAGCCCCGAGCCGAGAAGAAGCGCCGGCAGCGCGAAGCGATGGAGCGGGAACCGGACAACCTGCCGGAGCCGGAGCCGCCGCCACCGCTCAAGCCCCTGGGGTAACGCCGAGCGCGAACACCATCTTCACCGAGGACGCCGCCGAGAAGGCCCGCGCGATCCTGAAGCGCAAGCTCGGCCAACTCTCCAGCGGCATCGACCCGGAAATCCTCCAGGCCGGTATCACCCTGGCGGGCTACCACATCGAGAAGGGCGCCCGCACCTTCGCGGCCTACGCCAAGGCCATGCTCGCGGACCTGGGTGACGAGGTGAAGCCCTACCTCAAGTCCTGGTACATGGGCGTGCGCTTCGACCCGCGCGCCGCCGCGTTCGATGGCATGGACAGCGCCGCCGCCGTCGAGGCGGCCGACATCGACGCCGTGACCGCGCAGGGGGCAGGAACTGGCCCCGCGGTTGAACCCGCGCCCACCAGCGCCGATACTGGCGCTCAGGAGCCACCCAATGCAACCGCTGCACCAACCGATGAAGTACCCGGAGCCGATCAGGGCCGCCCTCAACAAGCTGCCGCCGCTGGCGACCGAGATAGCGAACCGCTGGATGCTCGGGTGGCCGGACAGGGTGCAGGCACTGATTCAGGCGGGGCAGTTCCTTCCGGCGCTCAGGGCGCAGGAGGAAGCGGAGCGGGAGGCGTACAGCAGCGAGCAGAGCCGGCACCTGGCACGCCACGAAATCGCCGAACTGCACGGCCTGACAGCGGAGCCGCCGGTGGTGTAGCCCCGCAGGGCGGGCTCGACTTCGACCAGCCGGCCGCGCCGGCGCCGGCCCCTGCGCCGGACGACTTCAACCTCGAAGGCGAGGACATCGGCAAGGGCGGCCTCGCCAAGAAGTACCGCGACAACATCGCGGCCATCCGCATCCTCAAGGCGATGGAAGCCGAGGGCCGGCTGGCCACGCTGGAGGAACGCCGCCAGCTTGCGCGCTATGTCGGGTGGGGCGCCTTCAAGGGTGTCTTCGATCCGCAGAACAAGACGTGGGCCAAGGAGCACGCCGAACTGCGCGAGCTTCTGACCGATGCCGAGTGGGCCGCCGCCCGCGCGAGCACGCGCAACGCGCACTACACCGATCCGGTGGTGGTGAAGTCGATCTTCTCGGTGCTCGAACGCCTGGGCGTCAAGCGCGCCCGCATTCTCGAGCCCTCGGTGGGCGTGGGCAACTTCTTCGGCCTGATGCCCGCCAGCATCAAGAACGGCTCCAACCTGTTCGCCACCGAACTGGACCCGCTGACGGCCAAGTTCGCGCAGGCGCTGTACCCGAGCGCGAAGATCAAGCAGGGCGGGTTCCAGGACTACGACGTGCCCTCGGAGTTCTTCGACGTGGCGGTGGGCAATCCGCCCTTCGGCGAGGAACCGATCACCGACATGGAGCGATCGGCCTACTCGGGCTTCTCGATCCACAACTACTTCTTCGCCAAGTCCATCGACAAGCTGCGCCCCGGTGGCGTGCTCACCATGGTGGTGTCGCACAACTTCCTGGACGCCAAGGACGACCGCGCCCGCAAGTGGATCGCCGAGCGCGCCAACCTCGTCAGCGCCGTGCGCCTGCCGCGCACCGCCTTCAAGGAGAACGCCGGCACCGACGTGGTGACCGACATCATCGTGATCCAGAAGCACGGCGACGGCATCGAGAAGGGCTCGACCGATTGGGTCAAGTCCGGCACGCAGACCAACACCAACCCCAAGGACGGCTCGACGCACCAGCACAGCGTCAGCAGCTACTTCCTGGAGAACCCGCGCAACATCCTCGGCACGCCGAGCGCGGCCGGCACCATGTACCGCCCCGGCGAGTACACCGTGGAGCCGCGCGAGAAGGGCGACCTGGAGGACCACCTCACCAGTTGGGAGGTGACGCTGCCCGAGGGCATCTTCACGCCGATCGAGCGCGACCCGCAGCAGCTGGAGTCTGCGAACGTCTCGGTGCCCGATGGCGTCAAGGTCGGCAGCTTCTTCGTGGCCGACAACGGCAGCATCCAGCAGCGCGGGGCCGACGTGATGGGCGACCGCCGGGCGATGGCCTGGGAGCCGCCCAACGCCAAGGCGGCCGAGCGCATGAAGGGGATGATCGGGCTGCGCGACGCGCTGCGCGCGCAGATGCGCCTGGAGCGCTCGCCCGAGGCCACGCCCGAGCAGATCGAGTTCCACCGCCGCGAACTCAATGCCGCCTACGACAAGTTCCAGAAGGCCCACGGCTACCTGAACGACGCGACCAACCGCCGCATCTTCCTGGACGACACGGAGGCGAGCCTGGTGCAAGCCCTGGAGTTCGACTACGACAAGGGCGTGAGCAAGGCTGTGGCCGACCGCGAGGGCATCCCCGAGCGCGCGCCGAGCGCCACGAAGGCCGACATCCTCCAGCGCCGCGTGCTGTTCCCGCCGGCCGACAACATCAAGGTCAACAACGCGAAGGACGCGCTGCTGGCGAGCCTGAACTACAAGGGCCGCGTCGACCTGGAGTACATGGCGAGCCTGTACGACAAGAGCGCCGATGCGATCGTGGACGAGCTCGGCGAGGTGATCTTCCAGGAGCCGGACGGCGGTATGGTGACCGCCGACGAGTACCTGGCGGGCGACGTGAAGACCAAGCTCGCCGACGCCGAAACTGCGGCCCGCGGCGATGACCGCTTCAAGCGCAACGTCGAGGCGCTGCGCAAGGTGATCCCGGTGGACAAGAAGCCCTCCGAGATTCACGCGGCGATGGGCGCCAAGTTCATCCCGGCCGAGGTGCTCCAGCAGTTCGGCAAGCACATCACCGGCGCCGACCTTCGCGCCAGCTACATCCAGGCTGCTGCCCGTTGGTCCCTGAACTTCACCGGCGCACCGGACGTGGCGCTCAACCGCGGCCAGTGGGGCACGAAGGACATGGACGCGCAGGCCATCATGGCGGCGACCATGGAAGGCAAGGCCGTGGTGGTGACGAAGACCACGCGCAACCCGGACGGCTCGACCACGACCGTGGTGCTAGAGCGCGAGACGGAGGCGGCACGCGAGAAGCAGGCCGCGATGAAGGCCGAGTGGGAGTCCTGGCTGTGGAAGGACAACGACCGCGCCGACACCATCGTCCGCATCTACAACGACACGATGAACCGGCTGGTGGAGCGCAAGTTCGACGGCTCGCACCTGACCTTCCCCGGCATGAGTCCGGCGATGCAACTGCTGCCGCACCAGAAGAACGGGGTGTGGCGCGGCCTGCAATCGCTGCAGGTGCTGTATGACCATGTGGTCGGCGCCGGCAAGACGTTCGAGATGGCGACCCTGGCGATGGAAATGCGCCGGCTCGGCATCGCGCGCAAGCCGATCTTCGCCGTGCCCAACCACCTGACGCTCCAGTGGCGCAGCGAGTTCGCGCGCCTGTACCCGAGCGCCAACGTGCTGGCCGCCACGCCCGAGGACTTCTCCAAGGGCAACCGCGAGAAGTTCTTCTCCAAGGTGGTGACGGGCGATTGGGATGCCGTCATCGTGGGCCACTCGTCGCTCAAGAAGATCGCGCTGCCGCCGGAGACGGAGAAGGCAGTCCTCGAGGAACAAATCGGCGAACTGGCCGAAGCGATCGAGGCAATGAAGCGCGAGCGCGGCGACCGCAACATCATCCGCGACATGGAGGGCATCCGTGCCCGCCTCGAAGCGAAGATGAAGGACAAGCTGGCCGCGCTCGGCAAGCGGGACAAGGTGGTGACGTTCGATGAACTCGGCATTGATGCCGTCTTCGTGGACGAAATGCACGAGTTCAAGAACCTGTTCTACAACTCCACCATGGACCGGGTGCCGGGCATGGGCAACCCGACCGGCTCGGACAAGGCTTTCGACCTGTTCGTCAAGGTGCAGTGGCTGTTCAACACCTTCGGCAAGAAGGCCCCGCTGGTGACCGCCACGGGCACGCCGGTGTCGAACTCGCTGGTGGAAATGTTCAACATGCAGCGCTTCATGCAGTACCCGGACATGAAGCGCGAGGGCCTGCACCTGTTCGACGCCTGGGCGAAGCAGTTCGGCAGCGTCGAGTCGGTCTACGAGGTGGCGCCCTCGGGCACGGGCTATCGCAGCTCGAACCGCTTCTCGAAGTTCAAGAACCTGCCGGCGCTGATGTCGCGCTACCTCTCGTTCGCCGATGTCATCACGCTCGATGACCTCAAGGCGCAGGAGGAAGCCCGCGGCAAGCGCTTCCCGGTGCCGAAGGTGGCCGGCGGCCGGCCGCAGATCGTGGTGGCCAAGCGCAGCCCGGAAGTCGCGGACTTCATGGGCGTGCCGCACCTGACCACCGACGACGACGGCGCGGTGCGCTTCGGCATCAGCCTGGGCCGCGGCGAGTCTGCGGAAATCGCCGAGGTGACCGACGAGCAGACCAAGGAAGCGCGGTGGGACGTGTACCGCGTGGTCGAGCGCGATGAGGGCGAGCCGCAGCGCTGGCACCTGGGCCGCTTCAAGACCGAGGCCGAGGCGAAGCTCAAGGTGGTGGAGGCCTCGCTCACGCCGCAGATCACGGTGGACCCTCAATCCATCCTGGGGCAGTTCGCCAACCTGCGGCAACTGACCAAGGACACGAAGGGCAAGGTCAACGCGCTGTCGCTGACCGGCTTGGCGAACAAGGCGGGCCTGGACTATCGCCTCATCGACCCGATGGCCCCGGACTTCGCCGGCTCGAAGATCAATCTGGCGATCGACAACGCCCTGAAGGTCTACGAGCAGTGGAAGGCCGACAAGGGCACGCAACTGATCTTCTGCGACCTGTCGGTGCCGCTGTCCGAGCGCAACACGCTGGCCACCAAGGAGCGCCGGCTGTACGTGCGCGAGGATGGGCTGGTGACCGCCAAGCGCGGCACCATGCACACCGTCGAGGGCCTGGAGGAAGTGCCGTTCTTCGTGGTGCCGCGTGGCACCAAGGAGGCGAAGCGCTTCGACGTGTACGACGCGGTGAGCGGCCAGCGTGCGCGCGGCGACTTCACGAGCAAGCGCGAGGCGATCGAGTGGGCCAGCGGCGCGCTCAAGGACACCGCCACGCGCGACCGCTGGATTCAAGGCTCCGAGCGCGCGGGCGAAATCACCCAGGAGGCGATCGACGCCTACAACGACGCCAACGAGGTGGACACCGAGGAAACCGAGGCGATCACCCGGCAGGACATCGCCGGCATGTCCGGCGCCACCAAGTTCAGCGTCTACGACGACATCAAGGCCAAGCTCATCCGCCGCGGCATCCCCGAGCGCGAGATTGCCTTCATCCACGACTACAGCACGCCGACCGCGAAGGCCAAGCTGTTCGCCGCCGTCAACGCCGGTGAGATTCGCTTCCTGCTGGGCTCGACGCCGAAGATGGGCGCCGGCACCAACGTGCAGAAGCGCCTGGTGGGCCTGCATCACATCGACGCCCCGTGGCGGCCGAGCGACCTGGAGCAACGCGAGGGCCGGATCATCCGCCGCGGCAACATGCTGTACGAGCGCGACCCGGACGGCTTCGAGGTGGCGATCTTCCGCTACGCCACGGAGCAGACCTACGACACGCGCCGCTGGCAGATTCTCGAGCACAAGTCGCGCGGCATCGAGCAGCTGCGCAACTACGACGGCACGATCAACGAAATCGAGGACATCGACGGCGAGGCGGCCAACGCCGCCGACATGAAGGCCGCCGCCTCGGGCGATCCGCTCATCCTCAAGGAAACGCAACTCCGCAACGAGGTGCGCCGCCTGGAGAACCTGCGCGATTCGCACGCCGACGAGCGCCAGTCGATGACCCGCCGTGCGCGCGACTATGACCTGTGGGCAACGCAGGCCGGCCCGGAGAACGTCGCGCTGCTGACCAGCCTCATCGACCAGGCCAAGGCCAACCCGGTGCCGGAGGACGGCATTCCGGCCATGGCGATCGGCGGCAAGGTGCCGGCCGACAAGAAGGAGGCGGTGGCCGAACTGTCGCGGCGCCTAGCGCTGGCGCTGACCGGCGGCGAAGGCTTCCGCATTGCCTACCGCGGCCTGAGCTTCGAGTTCGCGCCGCTGGCCAGCGGGTCGAAGTTCTTCCAACTGACCAGCCCGACCGGGCACCTGGGCAGCTTCGCCAAGGACGAGGCCGTCTCGGCAACCGGCATGCTGACCCGGCTGGCCAACTACGTCGACCGCCTGCCCGGCATGCTGGCCGACGAGAAGGCGCAGATCGCTCGCTACAAGCAGGATGCGGTGAACCTGCGGGCGCAGGCCGCCAAGCCGTTCGCGCAGGAGAAGGAACTTGCCGACGCCCGCGAGCAGCACAAGCGCGTGCAGCGCGCCCTCATCGCCAAGGGGCCGGAGATTCCGGCCGTGGAGCGTCCGCTGCTGGAGTCGGCGCTGGAGGAACAGAAGGCCGAACTGCGCGAGCAGGGCTACGGCGAGGCGCTGGACGAGTTCCTGTCGTTCCAGGCGAACGTCGAGGACACGGCCGAGCCGGAGGCCGGCAGCACCAACCTGCGTCAGACCGGAGCCCCGGAGGGCAACGAGACTGATGTGGTGTTCAGCCGCGGCCCCGGCGCGAAGAACAGCGCCGCCCGCCTGCAAACGCTCATCGACGTGGTGAGCGCGAATTGGGAGAACGCCCCGCAGATCGTGGTCGCGCAGAACATGCAAGACCCGAAGGTGCCGCAGGAAGCCCGCGACGAGGACGCCAAGCAGCGCAGCCAGGGCGCCAGCGGCGTGCCGGAGGGCTTCTACTTCAAGGGCAAGGTCTACATCCTCGCCGAAGGCATCAGCGGTGCGCGCGACGCGCTGCGCGTGGTGTTCCACGAGACGCTCGGCCACCACGGGCTGCGCGGCACGTTCGGCCGTGAGCTCGGCACGATCCTCGATCGCATCGCCGTGCTCAACCAGGGCAAGGTGCGCGCGAAGGCCCGCCAGTACGGCCTGGACTTCGACAAGCCCAGCGAGCGCCGCCAAGCGGCCGAGGAAGTGCTCGCCGAAATGGCGCAGACCAGCCCCGAACTCGGGTGGGTGCAGCGCGCCATTGCCGCGATCCGCAGCTTCCTGCGCCGCGTGGTGCCGGGCTTCCAGGGCATGAAGTTCAGCGACGCCGAAATCATCCGCGACTTCATCCTGCCGGCCCGCGCCTGGGTCGAGAATGGCGGGATGGCCAAGGACCGGACGGCACAGCCTGCTATCGCCTTCCAGCGCGCCTACCACGGCACGCCGTACCGGGGCATCGAGCGCTTCGACACCAGCAAGGTCGGCACGGGCGAGGGCGCCCAGGCTTACGGCTGGGGCCTGTACTTTGCCAGCAAGAAGGAAGTCGCCGAGCACTACCGCAAGACGCTGGCCGGCGTCACGTTCGACTATGCGGACGACGCTGCGCGGGCTGAAGCGCAGCGGCTGACCAACTTCGATGATTGGGTGTGGCGCTGGCTCGGCGACACCGCCGAGGATGCGGGCTATGACCCGGCCAAGATGGTGGCGGCGATCGAGCGCTACACCGAGCGCTACAGCGGGAGCAGCGACACGCTGCGCGCGATCGGCGCCATGCTGACCGATGGGCGCCTCATCCCGCGCCGCGCCGGCCAGGTGTACGAGGTGCGCGTGCCGGACGATGACGAGCTGCTGCTGTGGGACAAGCCCCTGAGCGAGCAGTCGGCGAAGGTGCAGGGCGCCACGCGCAACGTGCTGCAGGTGCTCAAGAACCCGTCTCCTGCCTACAGCGACGAGAAGTGGCTGGTGGGGTTCGATTCCACGAACATGGACGACGTGGTGGGCGCCTACGCCACTAAGAAGGAAGCCGAGGAAGCCATCGGCACCATGACGGGGAAGAAGCTCTATCAGGCGCTGGCCCCCACGAAGGGGCCGCGTGGTGCTTCGATGTTCCTGATGGAGCGCGGCCTCAAAGGCATCAAGTACCTCGGCGGCATGAGCCGTGACGGCAAGAGCGGCAGCTTCAACTACGTCATCTTCGACGGCGCCGATGCGCAGATCGAGGGCGTGATGTTCAGCCGCGCCGGTGATGCGCTCGACACCCTGCGCAGCGCCACCACCGCCAAGGGCCTTGCCGACATCGCCGCCGACCTGATGCAGTCGGATCGGTCCTTCAACTGGTGGCACCGCACGATCGGCACGCAGTACCAGAAGGCCAAGGACAACGCCGACTTCGGCGCCGTCTATGAGGCCGCGCAGACCTACCTGCACGACACCAGCGCGTTCGCCAACGATGCCGCCGAGCGCGCGCCGGACGTGGTGCCGCAACTCAAGGGCTGGAAGGATGCGTTCAAGCCGCTGCGCCTGAGCGAAGCCGACCAGAACGCCCTGGCGTCGATCGTCTTCAAGGGCACGCTGGAGGACAAGCGCGTCTACACCGACGAGGAACTGCGCACCGAGTTCAAGGCGACGGATCGGCAGATCGCCCTGTACCGCCAGTTCCGCGCCGCAGTGGATCGCTCGCTCGACACGCTGGTGGCCACCGACGTGGCGCGGTTCATCGGCCGCGACATTCCGGCGCCGCTCAAGGCGATGATTTCCAACGGCGACCTCGGCCGGTTCCGCGGCCTGGTGACCGCCTTCGCGCAGCAGAAGAAGGACGAGGCCTCCAAGGCGCTGGCCGCGGTGAAGAAGGCCAACCGCAAGAAGCTCTCGGCCATGTGGGACGAGCAGAAGAAGCGCCTGGAGGGCACGAAGCCGGGGAGCCGGCTGGCCATCGAGCAGGAACTCGAGGATTCGCAGGCGCGCATCCGCGAGGAAGTCCGGCGCGACGAGAAGGCCGCGGCCGACGAGTTGGCCAAGTGGACCGACTTCGAGCGCACCACGCGCGAGAAGTACGAGCGCGTCGACCAGTTGCAGGAGGAAGGCTACGCGCCGCTGATGCGCTTCGGGCAGTACACGGTCTACGTCACCAGCCCGGAGGGCGAACAGGAGTTCTTCGGCCTGTACGAGTCGCAGGCCGACGCCAACCGCGCCGCGCGCCAGTTCCGCGAGTCCGAGGACTTCAAGGGCTCGAACGTCGTCACCGGCGTGCTGTCGCAGGAGGCCTACAAGCAGTTCAGCGGCATGAGCCCCGAGACGCTCGAACTGTTCGGCGAGGTGTCCGGTGTCGAGAAGACGCCGCTGTTCGAGCAGTACCTGCGCCTGACCAAGAGCAACCGCAGCGCGCTCAAGCGCCTCATCAAGCGCAAGGGCATCGCCGGCTACAGCGAGGACACGCAGCGCGTACTGGCCTCTTTCCTGACCTCCAACGCCCGCGCCTCTGCCGGAAACTTGCACCTCGGCGACATGGCTCGCCTGGTGGAAGAAATCCCGAAGGAGCGCGGCGACGTGAAGGACGAGGCGATCAAGCTCCAGCAGTACGTGCAAAACCCGACCGAGGAAGCGCAGCGCCTGCGCGGCCTGCTGTTCGTGCAGTACCTGGGCGGCTCGATCGCCTCGGCCCTGGTGAACATGACGCAGCCGTTCATGATGACCTTCCCCTACCTGTCGCAGTTCGGCGGGGCGGGCAAGGCCGCGGCTCGGCTCGGCGAGGCGATGAAGGCCGCGCTGACCAAGCCCGATGGCGAGCTCGGCCGCGCGCTGGCCAAGGCCGAGAAGGAGGGCATCGTCAGCCCGCAGGAACTGCACCAGCTGCAAGCCGAGGCATCGCGCACGATGGGCAACCATCCGCTCGCGCGCCGCTTCCTGTTCACCTGGGGCGCAGCGTTCAGTCTCGCCGAGCAGTTCAACCGCCGCGTCTCGTTCATCGCGGCATGGAACACCGCCAAGGCGCAGGGCATCGCCAACCCCTTCCAGTTCGCCGCCAAGGCCGTGGACGAGACGCAGGGCGTCTACAACCGCGGCAACCGCCCGAATTGGGCGCGCGGCGCGGTGGGCTCCACGCTGTTCACCTTCAAACAGTACAGCATCAGCTACATCGAGTTCCTGAAGCGCCTGCCCAACAAGGAGCGCGCGATCGCGCTCATGGTGCTGATGCTGGCCGCCGGCGCCGAGGGCCTGCCGTTCGCCGAAGACCTGACCGACTTGATCGACACCATCGGGCAGGCGCTCGGCTACGACACCAACTCGAAGGCATGGCGCAATCAGGTGCTGGCCGACGCCATCGGCGACGAGGCGGCCGACTTCGCGCTGCACGGCTTCTCGGCAATGCCCGGCTTCCCGCTGGACGTGTCCGGGCGCCTGGCGCTGTCGAACCTCATCCCCGGCACCGGCATCCTTCTCAAGCACAAGACCGAAAAGTCCGGCGAGGTGTTCGACGTGCTCGGCCCCGCCGGCGGCCTGGTGCGCGATGCGCTCAAGGGCGAGTTCCGGCCGCTGGCCATCCGCAATCTCGACAAGGGCCTGCAGATGTACCAGACGGGCGAGTACCGCGACACCCGCGACCGCCGCGTGGTCGACGTGGACGGGCTGGACTCGGCCGTCAAGGCGATCGGCTTCCAGCCGGCCGAGGTGGCGCGCGAGTCGCGCAAGATCCAACTCACGAACCAGCAGGTGCAGCTCGCGCGTGCCGTCGAGAGTGAGATTGCCGCGGAGTGGGCGCAGGGCATCGCCGACAAGGAGCCGGAGAAGGTCCGCAAGGCGAAGCAGCGCCTGGACGAGTGGAACCGCGACAACCCGCGCAGCCGCATCGCCATCAACACCGGCCAGTTGCAGCGCCGGGTGCGCGAACTGCGGATGACCCGGCAGGAGCGGTTCCAGAAGACCATCCCGCGCGAAATGCGGAGCACCACCGAATGATCGCCGCCCTGGCGATCGTCGGTGGCTACGCCTCGCTGGTGTGGGCGTTCGGCTGGCCCGGCCTGCTGGTGGGGGCGGCGCATGTGCTGCTGCTGGTGCTGTGCGCTGCCATGGCCCCCCGGTCTTGCAATCGAGGCGATCGCGTGTGCAATGAGGCGAATTCCTCAACCGCACACGCGACGCCATGCCCGAACCCACCACCTCCAGCGCCGCCGCAGGCGTAGCCGGCTTCAAGGCCATCGGGGGCGCCGCTGGCGCCGCCGCAGCAGGTGCCGGCCTCGCGGCCATCGTGGTGATGCTGATGACCCCGCCGCGCAGCGCCCGCGAGTGGGCCGTGGGGCTCATCTGCACGGTGCTCGGCAGCATCTGCGGTGGCGCCTACGTGCTGATCCACTTCGACCTCGTGACCCGCTTGGGCACGATGCACGACAACGAGCTGTTCGTCGCGCTGGCCGCGCTGCTCGGCCTGGTGTTCGCCTGCGGCCTGCCCGGCTGGGCCATCGTGCGCTGGTGCTTCACCTGGATGGAGCGCCGCAAGGACAAGGACATCGGCGAAGTGGCCGACGACGTGCGCCGCACCATCGGCGGCATCGTCTCGCCGCCGGCTGCGCCGACGCCGAAGGAGCCGCAGTGAAGCTGCGCCTGGCCAACATCAGCGAGACGGTCCTCAACCCGGCGCTGGCGCTGCTGCCGCCGAAGATGGACAGCAAGGGCGCCCGCGTGCAACTGCTGGCCACCGGGCTGCAGGAGAGCGGCTTCGAGCACCGCGACCAGATCGACCCGCTGAACCGGCCCGGCCCGGCCATGGGCTTCTGGCAGTTCGAGAAGGGCGGCGGCGCGGCCGGCGTGCTGCGTCACCCCGAGTCGCGCGCCCTCATGCGGGAAATCTGCCGCAAGCGCGGTTGCGCCGCCACCGCCGCGGCGCTGTGGGAGTCCGTGGCGCGCGACGACATCCTGGCCTGCGCCGCTGCCCGGCTGCTGTACTGGACCGACCCCAAGCCGCT
>VYMG01000299.1_pt1 | contig 13201 bp, 18 predicted proteins | sample 5115261 | NCBI WGS metagenome assembly VYMG01 (sample SAMN12291781, study PRJNA351875) | freshwater metagenome | isolation source: freshwater lake | place: USA: Michigan, Wintergreen Lake | collected 2013-08-08 | reverse complement strand
CCGGCAATCTGTGGTCCAAGCGCATGGAAGAGAAGCGCGCCGCGATGGAGAAGGCCACCGCCGGCACCGGCATCGGCGTGGAGCGCACGGCCCAGAACGAACTGAAGGTCAACGTGCCGAGCGACTTCTCCTTCGACGTCGGCCGCGCGGCGATCAAACCGCAGATGCGCCCGGTGCTCGACCAGTTCGCGCAGGGGCTCGACCCGACCATGCGCGTGCGCATCGTCGGCCACACGGACAGCACCGGCAGCGATGCGATCAACAACCCGCTGTCGGTCGACCGCGCGCACAGTGTGCGCGACTACCTGGCCGGCCGCGGCGTGTCGCCCACGCGCGTCGAGATCGAAGGCCGAGGCTCGCGCGAGCCGGTGGCCGACAACGCCAGCGATGCGGGCCGGGCACAGAACCGCCGCGTCGAGATCTATCTGCGCGAGCCGGCGCCGCAGGGCTGATCGCGCACTCCTAGAATCCGGGCGATGCAGACACCCGCCTCGCCTCGCCCGGTCCGTTCCCAGTACGAAGACTTCATGCGCCATGTGCACGCCCATGGCGTGCTGAAGTCCGACCGCACCGGCACCGGAACGCGCAGCGTCTTCGGCCACCAGATGCGCTTCGACCTGCGCGAGGGCTTCCCGCTGGTCACCACGAAGAAGGTGCACCTGAAGTCCATCATCCTCGAGCTGCTGTGGTTCCTGCGCGGCGACTCGAACGCGAAGTGGCTGCAGGAGCGCGGCGTGACGATCTGGGACGAGTGGGCGAAGCCGGATGGCGACCTGGGCCCCGTCTACGGCGTGCAGTGGCGCAGCTGGCCGACGCCGGATGGCGGCCACATCGACCAGATCGCCGAAGTGGTGAAGCAGCTGAAGAGCAACCCGGACTCACGCCGCATCATCGTGAGCGCCTGGAACGTGGCCGACCTGCCGAAGATGGCGCTGATGCCCTGCCACGCGTTCTTCCAGTTCTACGTGGCCGAGGGACGGCTTTCGTGCCAGCTCTACCAGCGCAGCGCCGACATCTTCCTCGGCGTGCCGTTCAACATCGCCAGCTACGCACTGCTGACGCACATGCTCGCGCAGCAATGCGACCTGGAGGTCGGCGACTTCATCTGGACCGGCGGCGATTGCCACATCTACAGCAACCACCTCGAGCAGGTCGAGCTGCAGTTGTCGCGCACGCCCTATCCGTACCCGCTGCTAAACATCAAGCGGCGGCCGGCGTCGATCTTCGACTACGCGTACGAGGACTTCGAGGTGCTGGACTACCAGCACCATGCGGCGATCAAGGCGCCGGTGGCGGTGTGAACCGCGGAGGTGTGTGGTGGGCTGGGGTCAACTGAACATTCTTCGCTGACCCGCATGAATACTTAGGGTTTCTGCGTTCGGCTGTTGCAGTTACCCCGAAAGTTACCCCGACAGGCGTTCGCCTAGCTGCCCAGCGCCTCGGTCAGGTTGGGCGCCCGGGTCGGCCCGGTCATGTCGCCCGTGGCCAGGCCGGTGGCGTCCGGCTCCCACCACCAGCTCGAAGACCACTGCTTTTCCATGCGGGCCCGGGTCTTCGCCAGGAAGCCCGGCGACAGAAACTCCTGCGCCTGGTTCAGCACCGCCTGATCGATCGCCAGCTTGGCGTACCAGAGGTTCACGAACGGCGTGTGCCCACGAATCCAGCGGAACGCCTCGGCGCCGAAGTGCGTGTCCTTGCCCTGCGCCACCTCCTGCAGGTTCTCGAAGCCCAGGTCATAGACCGCTTCCGACACGCTGCCGACCACTGGCCCGGCGACGCTGCCGATAGCGGAGCTCGCCTGCGACTGGCCGTGCGAGCCCATGCCGGACAGCATCAGGTCGCCCATGAATCCCAGCCCGCCGCCCTTGGCCATGGCAGCCAGCCAGAAGCGGGTGAGCCGGCCCTTGTCCTCGCCCTGGTCGCCCGTGACGTCGCGCGGATCCCGGCCCGCAGCCAGGTCGGCCAGCTGCAGCGCCAGCGCCCCGAACAGCGTCGTCCCGAACGTCAGCGCCGCCGTGTAGCTCACCTTGCCCGCCGCGCTCATGTCGCCATTGAGTGCGCGATTCCAGTGCCGGAAGAGCATCGCGAACGGGAAGCCCTTGAAGAGCATGAGCGAGCGCCAGAGTTCGCCCTTGTGGGTGCCTCGCTGAAGGCTGCCCGCCTGCAACGTCCGCGTCCGCAGGTCCGGGTTCGGGCTGGCGAACTCGGTCTCGTCCACGATCGTGCCGAGCAGCCGCGACACCACGCGCTGCCGCAGCGCCAGGTCGACGCCCTCGGCCTTCATCACAGCCGCCGGGGTCAGCATCTCCGACTGCCGCCAGCGCTCGGGCTGCACCTTCTGCAAGACAGCGAACTCTTCGGGCGTCCAGCCGGTGCGCTGCAGCCGACCGCGGTCGTACGCGGTCAGCGAGTCCCAGGGCGTGCGCGCCAGGCGCGCCATGCCGTTCATCATCGAGACCGACATCGCGCGCCGGACGCCATCCGTCCAGGCGTTGAGCAGCGACAGCTTCATGGTCGAGCTGGCCAGCCGGTCGGTCCAGCCCCGGCCGATGTGCCCCTCGCCCCAGCGGTGCATGTCCCCGATCATCGATTCGCCCATCAGGCCGGCCACGTCGGCGAATTCCCGCTGCTCGCCGCCAAACGTCTTCAGCAGGTTCGTGATTCCCTGCCAGAACGGCAGCCGGTTGTAGCCCAGCGTCAGCATGTAGAGCGGCACGTCCGTGATGGCGCCTAGCGTGGACTGCTGCAGCTTGCCGGCGACTTCGACGTTTCGGACGCCTTGCCAGATATTCGCGATCGTCTGATTGCGCGCGCCGTCGAACTTGCCCGTCAGCGTGTTCCACATGTCCTCGGTCGTCATCAGGCCGGCGACGCGATCCTTGCCGCGGGCCAGCTGCGCCGTGTCGTGCATCGTGCGGAACGTGGCCGAGGGGTTCGGCCCGAACGTCTCGGTCAGGGCGATGTTCCGCGAGATCGTGCGCAGGTGATCCGACATCGCGTCGAACACCGTGCCACGCCCGTACGAACCCAAGTAGGCGACGTACGAATCGGCATCCTTGAAGTGCAGCACGCAAGCCTGCGAGCCGGCATTGGCGAGCGACGACTCGCCGCGGTAGGCCCCCAGCTCGGCGCTGGCCAGGCCGCCGCTCACGATGTCCCGATACGCCTGCTCGAGCACGTTCGCCAGCTCGCCGTCGTTGAGCTGAAAGCCGCGCTCGTCCGTGTACCGGGAGCGGTCGACCAGCTTCATGGTCTCGCGGACCCATCGCTCGATGCCTGCGGCGTCGATCCGGTCGGCATCGTGAGGCTGCGGCAGGTAGCCGTACATCAGCCGGCGCACGTCGCCGCCGGCCCGGTTGAAGCGCTCGCGCAGAGACTCGATGGCCGTCGTCCACGCCTTGGCCGCGCTCTTCGCCCCGGCATCGCCGCTGTCCTGGCCGAACACCTCGCGCGCAAAGGCGAGCGTCTTCTCCGGGTTCTCCAGGTTCGACACCCAGCGCACGCCGCGCGAGACCAGGGAGCCGGTGTCGTTCGTCGTCGCGTAGTCGATCGCGTCGAGCGTCTGCCGCAGCGCGTCACGGTGCGTGCCCTTGGCGTAGCGGTCCGCCTCTTCCAGCTTGCGCTGGATGACCTCAAATCCGCGCTTGCCGGCGGCCTCGACTTCCGGCACGTGGCGCGCGTGGGCCTCGATCTGCAGCGCCGTTCGCAAGTCACGCAGTTCGGCCGCGTGCTCCAGATCCTGGCTGATGACCTTGCCGGCCTCGGCCAGCCGCTCGGCGCGGGTCATGACGCGCCACCGATCCGGCTCGCGAGACGCCAGGCGCCGCATCGTCGCGGTCACGCGCTCATCGATCCCGCGCTGCTCCTGCTGCGTCAGCTCCCGGCCGATCGCTCGCTGCACTGCCTGCACACATTCGACTCGCATGCGTCACTCCCCGATGCTCAGAACACACTCGATGGCGGTGGCAAACGCCTTGCGCGACTCCACCAGTTCGGCCTGGGTCGCGTGACCCTCGGCGGTCATGACGTCAGCGGCTCGTCGCCCCACCGGCTCGCTTTCGTCAAGGCGAACGGGCATGTCGGGACGCGATCCCACGATGCGCTGCGCACGTGCCGTGGGCGATGGCGTGCCGTCCTCCAGTACCGCCTGCGGCGGCAGGCGCCCGTTCATTTCGTCGACGATGTCGGCCGCGATGTCCACGCGGGCCCGCCCGCGAAACTGTGGCGACGAAACCCGCCGCGTGAACTCCTGCAGCAGCCCCTCGGCACGCGTCGAGTCCCGACCCGCATAGAGCATTCCTTGAACCAAGTTCATGGCAGCAGGCGATCTCACCCAACTTCCAAGGCTTTCGCGCAAGCCTGGATCCTGGCTCTCGAGGATCCGCTGCACGGCCGCACGCGCCTGCGCCACCTCGGGCGGATCTGGGTCCAGCACGCGCAGCACGCTTCGATCGATGGGCACCGGCTCGCCGCCCTCCTGCCCCAGTTCCTTGCGGGCCAGCGCCAGCCGCTCCTGCACCTCGGCCATGACAGCGGCGGCGCGAGTCTCATCGACGCGGATCTCGCCCAGCTCCATCGGGCGCCCTTCGTCCAGGGCCTGGTATGCGTCGGAGACCGCGCGCGAGTGCGCCGCCTTGGCGGTCAGGTCATCCATGCCGGCCAGCGCGTGCGCGTCGACTACCTGCTGCTGAAACTGGACGTGCGCAGCCTCGACCATTTCGGCCGGTACAGGATCGGCTGCTGGCGCCTGCGCTGGTGCGGCCTCGGCGGCCTTGGCTCGCCTCGCCCGGGCCATGTGCACCGCAGTGCCGACCGCTGCGCCGGGCACCAGCGAGGCAGTCAGGCCGACCGGATCCCACGGGTCGAACTCGGCTGCGCGTTCGAGGTAGCGGGACTGTTCGAGGATCGCGCGTGATGCCGACTGCTCGGCGACGTACAGGCCCGGCCCGGACAGCGCCACCAGTCCGGCGGTCCTGGCGATGGTCGAGCCGGCGGCAGGCACCGCCACGCTGGCCGCGGTCGACAGTGCGCGCACCCCGCCAACCTTCGCCGCGGTCTCCGGATCGACCCCGCTGTCGCGCAGCGTCAGGTACTGCGTCACTCCCTCGTCCGCACCCGTGCCGACCACTGCGGCAGGCAGGCCGCCGGCCATCGAGTAGCCGGCCACCTTGGTCATGACGCGTGCGCCTTCGTGCAGGAAGTTCGACGCGAAGGTCGACGTCATCCGATCGGGCGCCCAGTAGTTCGCACCGCTGCGCAGTTGGTCGTCGACCGCCGTGGCGATCTCCTGATTGCGCGCGCGGATCTCTTCGCTCGCACCGCCGGGGATGGCGTTCACGACGCGGCCGGCGACGCGCAGTGTCTGATTCACGCCCTGCGCGAAGCCGGTGAACGGCGAAGCCACCAGCGTCTGCGCCTTCGCCCACACAGAAGCCTCGGGCTCGAGCATCGGTTTCGGGCGCTGCGCCCGGTCGAGCAGCGAGCGCTCGGTCTCGGCGGGGAACATCTCGGACCAGCTCATGCGTCAGTCCCTCAGCGTGAAGACCCAGGGCTTGCCCTGGTCGTTGAGCACGAGGCCGCCAGCGTCGATCGCGTACCGACCCGGCCCCAGGGGAATGAGCGTGGCCGCCGGCAGCGCCTTGGCCAGAGCCTCGGGGCGCACCTCCTGTCCGCTCACGAACACCGGGCCGAGCATCTGGCCGGCGAGCGACACGGCGTCCGTCGCCTTCAGTGCGTTGCGGAAGCGCCGCTCGTTCCAGCCAGGCGGCACCGGCACCAGTTGCCCGGCGTGCTCGGCGAGTTCGCCGTTCGAGATGCGCAGCGCCTCGCGCCAGCTCACGCTGCCGCCGCGCTTCTGATCCTGCAAGCCCTTGTAGACCAGCTCGGCGGCCTGCGTAGCGGCGTCGCGCGCTTGCGTCGTCGGCCACGGCACCTTCGCCAGTTCGCGGGCCATCGTCATGGCGTCGGCCTTCGCCGCTGCGTCGTCCTTCTTGATCCGGCCGGCGCGGTCGGCGTCCGAGCCCTGCAGGATCAGCGACACGGGATCGGCGCCGCCTGCGCTCGGCTGCGCACTGGCAAACATCGCCAGCGACAGCGCGTGATCCTTGTCGCCCATCTGCTTGGCCATCGCCCGGATCTGCTCGGGCGGCAGTGCCTTGGCCAGCATGCGCACGGCGCCGCGCTGCTGCTCGAACGGCAGCACGCGCAACGAGTCGCCGAGCATCTGCGCCTCGCCACTCAGCAGCGGGGACACCGGGCGCTTGAGCGCAGACGACACCACTGCAGCCTGTTCGACGCGGGCAGCGAGCTGGGGCACCAGATCAGCCGCGGTCGTGAAGCGGATGGGTTGCACTCCGTCCAGCAGTCGTGTGTCTGCGCCCCACTGCAGTGGCTCGCGGTCGATCTTTTCGGCGCTGCGGCTGGCGATGCTCTGCAGCGTGTTGATGCGCTTCTCAAGCTCCGGCGTCGAGCCCTTGGCGTTCGCCTGCGCCCGCAGTTGCAGGAGCGCCGCCTGCTGGCGATCCGGGGGCAGAGACGCGAAGCCGGCCCGCTCGCTGCCCTGCTGCACCAGCGCCTTGACCGTCTCGGCGTACGGCGTGCCCGCAGTCCTGGCCTGCACCGTGGAGAGGAAGTCATCGGCCGGCAGCGAGCCGCCGTCGATCAGCATCTGCAGCGACTTGGCCGCGTCCTCGGCATCGCGCGAGCGCTTCTCCGCGGCGGCCTGCGCGCGGTTCCGTGCCACCTCCTGAGCGTGCAGGACGCGAACGCGCCGGTTCTCGATCAGCGTCTCGACCTGGCCGCGTGCCTCGGGGGTGAGGCCGGCGAAGTCCTCGCCGCCAAGAGCCGCTTGCGCCGCGTCCAATTGGCCCAGGTCGTCGCCTGCGCCACGCACCAGGGCGCGCGCCCGGCTGGCCGACACGCGCTCGATGAATGCCTGGCCGATGCGCTGCTGATCGTCGGCACCGTAGCCCGCGCTCGGGCCGAGGTTGCGCAGCGCCTCCACAACGCGCGCAGTCGCCATCGGGTCGGTCAGCGCGGCGCGCTCCTGCAGCTCCAGGAAGGTCGACAGGCCGGCGCGCGTGTCCTCCACGTTCTTCTGGCGCACGACGCCTCGCACGTCGTCCAGCATGCGCATGCCCGCGCTCAAGACCTGCGCCCGGCCGACCGGCGCCGTCCTCTTCGGCAACTCGCTGCCCGCCCGATTGGCGATGTCGGTCATGCGCTCGGTCCACGCCTTCTGTGCGGCGTCGTTGTCGGCGCTGACCTTGCCGGTGCGGATCTCTTCGGCCAGCTGCTCACGCGCAGTGCGCAGTTCGGCGTCCGCTTCCGCGAGGCGCGTGAGCGAGCGGGCGCGGTCGGCGGTCTCCATCAGCTGCTCGTCCTCGCGCCGCTGTTCGTCGATCTGCTGCAGGGCGATGCTCGTGCCGACAGCGCCGAGTCGGGCAATGGCGTCCGCGGTGTTCGCCCCGAACTCGGCGGCGCTGTTGCGCATCCCAGGTGCGCGCCCCGGCACGCTGTTGCCTGCGTTGCCCAGTCGAATGGTGGTCATGGTCTGCTCCTGCGTCAGAGATCGGGGTGAACGGGTCGGCGCGGCATCTGTCGATCAGGCCGAGTGGGTGTGTGATGGCGCATGTCTGCTTCCCTTGCTGTGGCCACCGAATGCGGCCTCGACGATCCAGTCGAACGTGGCCAGGGCCCTGGTCATCTCGTCCGGCCGGCAGGTGTTCAGCACGATCTCGCGGGCGGCGCGGATCACCTCCTGCCGCACGTTGCGCCGTGGATCCGACAAGGCCTCCAGCGCCTTCATGTACACCAACAGCGTGTCCGCATCGAGCGGCCTGGCATCGAGTCGCACGAGATGCACTTCGCTGGCCAGGCGCACGGCGTCGCCAGCGATCAGTCGGTCGATCGGGTCGTGCGTCACCGTTCGCGCCTGTCTCTGCCGGCGAGAGCCACGGCGATCACGGACTCCAGCAGGTCTCGGTCGGTGGGGCTGGTGACGCGGCACATCGCCCGGGCTCGCTGGCACACCGGCCTGGCCAGGTCGGCGCCAGCTTTCGTTTCCAGCGCGGCCAGCTGCCGGCGGAAGTGCGCGTAGTCGATCCGCCGCATGCCGACCCGTTGGTACACCACTGCAGTCAGCAGCTCAGCCGCCAGCACCATCACATCGACGTCGATCTCGTCGCCCATCGACACCACGCCGCGCGACTCCAGCCGGCGCAGGCGAGCCTTTACGCCCAGCTTCATGATTCACCCCCTTCGAGCGCGTCGAGTCGATCCTCGATGCGCACGACTTCCAGAACCTTGCTCAGCGCCGTGAGCTGATAGACGGCCGAGTTCGCCTGATCCTTCGCGATCGAGCCCCGGGCGAAGGCGCGGTACACGCGCGCGATTTCCTCGGCGACCTGATTGAGCGTGCGCAGCTGGTGCCGGCCCAGGTGGGTCGGCCCGGCGGCTTCGATCAGTTCCTGCTCGGCCATCGCGCGGCTCAGATGCCTGTGATGCGAGCGCGGAAGCGTGGCTCCATGCGCCCTTCATGGATCAGGCGGATTCGGAACGTGCTCCGGCGGCGGCTTTCTCTCAGCATCAGGCCGACGTCGTCCTCCGTCTCGGGAGCCCGGGGCATTTCGAGCTTGTAGATGCCCGGCTCGGACAGCGGGCCCAGCCGGCAGCGTTCCTCATAGGCGCCGCCGTTGACGCTGACCTCGACTGCGAGCTCGATCGACTCCCGCGGTGCGTCCTTGGCCCGGCCGATCCACGGCGGGCCATCGACGACATCGACTTCGAGCGTCGCGTGACGCGTCGGCAGTGCGGTGGCCTCGCTGATCTTCTCTTCGTATGCCAGGGTGAAGTGGGTGAGGTTCAAGGCTTCTCCTTCAGTCGTTGAGACCCGCCGCTGCCCGCACTTCGGCGAGCTGGGCCAGGCGTTGCGGGTTGCCGGCGTGCCGTGTCCGCAGGCGCTGGTACATGCGTTCGGCGTGCTCGAGCAGGTCGCGCTCGCCACCCCCGCCCGGCGACATCTGCCCTGCCTCGGCGTAGAGCTTGCGCAGCGCGATCGCCGAATCCGGCGCGGGCGTGATCCAGCCCTGACGGGTCAGCACCGGTTCGGCGATGTCCTCGGGGTCGACTTCGAAGGCGTCCGGGAGTTGAGTCGTGCTCATGGTCGTCTCCTGTCAGTTGTCCGCAGCGGAAACGCTGTAGGTGAAGCTGCCGCCGCCGCTGTGCACGACGCGAATGCGGTAGTCCTGGGGAACGGCGGCGTTCGCCGACACGTTCGCCGTGACGGGCAGGCCCGGGCCGACTTGCAGCACCTCGGTGCCGGTCGTCGATCGGGCCGTCGACTGGAGCAGCGTCCAGTACTTGCCGGACGCCGGGTCCTTGCCCTCGATCACCAGCTGCACGGTCTGCGCGCCGGGGACCGCGGTCACGTCGATCACTGCCGTGATGGCGTTGGCGCGCGGCGCAGAAGTGCTGTCGTCGCCGACAAGGTTTGCGGTTCGCACCGCGCTGGGAAAGATCTGTTTGGCCATGGTTGTGTCCTTCGTTTTGGATCAGTTGCCGTCGTCATCAGGTGTGGTCATCTCGTAGAGCTGCGCCACGTCTTGCACGACGATGTCGTGATTCGGGTGCTTGGCGTCCTGGTACGCCTCTTCGCCAATCAGCAGGCGGGCCAGCGTCTGCGCTTCCTCATGCGTGAGCGCCTGGGTCACGCCGTTGCGGGCGTAGTCGTGAAAGAGTTCGTGGGGGTTTCTCATGGGTTCACCTCGCTGAAACGTCACCAATGCCCGCGATGAGTCCTTCGTAAAAGCCGGACCGGCGGGCATGAAAGCGGTCGGCGGGTTCGTCGGCTTGCGGTATCGATGCGAAGGCCAGCGCGTCGTGGAAGTCCTCGCGGCTGACACCACGCGCGAAGAACTGCCGCACGAGTTGCCGGCCGGTGTCCTGGCTCTTGGTGAAGACCTGGGCCAGGTCGTCGGCGTACGCCTGGCGGCACTGCTCGATCAGCGCGGCCAAGTCCAGCCGGGGGGTGGGGGTCTCGGTCGTCATGAGCACTGATGCGGGTTCGCGCGGGGCTGGGTGTGCATCGCGGCAGGCGCCCCGCCTTCCGGACACGCTCCGGACAAAACTCCGGACAAGTTCCGGACATTCCGGACGCCAACCCCTTCCGGACAGACAAGACACACCTCTATAGGTGTGTCTTGTCCGGATGGGTGGCTAAATTGGGATGTCCGCTTCATGTGAGTCGGTACAAGCCGCGGCCAGCGTTACAGACCATTCCAGCGTCCATCAGCGCGTCCCGAATGCGCTGCATGGCCTTCTCCTGGCCCGACAAGCCGGTGGTCTTGTTGATGACGCCAGCGGCGGCGCACTGCTCCCGCCAGAACTTGAGCGTCGTGTCCCCGCTGGTGCACGCCTGGCGCAAGATCTCCAGGGCCTGCATCTCCCGCGGGCCGACCGAGCCGCGCTCCACTTGCTCGAGCGAGACCTGGGACAGCAGACCGCCGGCCCCACGCTTCAGCCACACAGGGACGAACGCTTCCGGGGGCAGCCGGTTGCCCTTGGTGGCGATCAGTTGCACGTAGCGCTGGCGCTCCGCTCGATCGTCCACGCCGAATCGGCGCGCCTCGTCGGCGGTCATGTTGCGGAGCGCGAACTCGCCGCGGACCGCATCCGTGATCGCGCCACTGCCGCGCGACGCGTGCGAGCCTACCTCGTCAAGCTGGTGGATGGCCTTGGTGCTGTGCGTGGCCAGCACGGTGCACGCGCCAGACTCGATCCCGATGCGGTCGACCAGTTCGCCGAGCCGGCGTTGATGTGCGGGGCTCATCTCATCGCCTTCGGTCACGCCGAGCGCCGGATCGATGCCCACGAATGCGAGCGGCTCAGGCAGCCCCTGCAATTGCTGCATCAGCCAGTCATAGACCTCGGTCTCGGCCAGTGCGTTTCCGTTGAGCTGCAGCAGTCGCGCCGGCAGACCGGCCAGCGGGTAGATGCGCAGCCGCTGGGTCAGAAGACCTTGCTGGCCCTTGTCCAGCTGCTGGCCGAGAAGGTGCAGTGTTCGGTGGACGTCGTCCAGCGTGTCCTCGGTCAGGAAAAGCGCGGCACTGCCGGTGCGGGCGATCCGCCAATCCCACGGGAGATGTCCGAGCACTGCGCCCTGCGCGAGCGCGTAGAGCAAGGTTGTCTTGCTCGACCCTCCCACGCCAGTGAGAACGTGCCCTCGACCGGCCAGAAGGCGCTCCTGTGCGAACCACTGCACCGGCTTGGGCGCGGTGGAGAACATGCCGTGAATGCGTCCGTCAGGCCACGACAGGCCAATCGGCTCGGCAGTCGGATCGATCGGCGGCACGCTCTTCCCTACCCGCGCACGCTTGCGCTCCTCGACGGCCTCGTCGGAGAGGTCGACCGGCGCACGGCGGGATGTGCTCTTCTCGGGCGGCATCAAGCCCAGCGCTTCGCTCAGGCTCATGCCTTGGGTCTCCATCCTGCAGCGATCAGGCGCTCGCGCAGTTCGGTGCGCAGGTAGCTCTCGATCCAATCGCGATGCTCCGGCCAGCGGGCGCCATGGCATCGCTCCAGCAGTTCAAGCTGGCGCCGATACCAGTGCTCCGCCCGCTCGAGCATTTCCTGCGGGGTCAGTTGTCCGCGCTCGACCTTCACGGCGTCACCTCCAAGACCAGCACCGGCCCGGAGCCGTGCTGGCCCATCAGCGGCGCAAGGAATGCGCTACGCGCCTGGCGGTATCGCTGGCTGACCCTCTTCCACTCGCGCTTCGTCGGTGGGCGCGTCAGCCACTCGGCCTCGAATCGCTCGCCACGCACGCGGAATCGCACGGCCAAGCCCGCGCCGACGCGATGCCAGTCAGAAGCCATCGCAGCGACGCTCACGCTCGCGGCCTCACACGCTCGAGCCACGTCCGCAGCTCGGCCAGATCGGTGAAGCTGCGCGTCAGCGCCCAACGGGTGACCACCAGCATCGGGCGGCCTTCGTCGCTGTCGGTCAGCACCGCGGAGAAGCCCGCGAGCAACGCCTCGGCTTGCGCCGTCTTCCAGGGTTTGAGTGCATCCATAGCGGAGGCATCCTCCGCGCCCTGGGTGAGAGTTTTCTCAACGATTGCGGCGCTCATGCGGCAGCCTGTTCCTGCTGCTCAGAGCCGAGCGAGAGGACCGTCTCGATTGGCCAAACGCGCGTCCGCGGACCCAACGGGCGCCCCTGAGGCGCGCGCCCCTGTGCGATCCATTCGTACCAGGTGCTGCGGGAGATCGGCAGAAGCCCCGGCCTGCCCGACTTCGAGTCGCGGCAGATGTCGGAAACGCGCACCAGGGCGCCGGGTCGGTACTCGATCGGTTCGGCCATCGCTAACTCCTACGTCAGTGGGTGTTAGCGCTCATGGTCGGATTAGTCGCCGCCGAAATATCGGCGGAACTCAGTTGCTACCGAATTTCGAGCCTCCGCAGGTACTTGGAGATGGTCTTCTCGTCCACGCCTAGGCGGCCCGCCAGCCATTTGATCCGCCCGGCCTTGTGCCCTTTACGCTTCCACTCGTCGACTGCAGCGAAGACTGCCGCGTCGTCCAGCTTGAGCCTCGGCCCGCCGGCACCTCGGCGATCCAGCATCGCGCCGCGCCGCATGAACTCGGCATCAAGAGCAAGGCCTGCGGCGCCTGGCTCGGCCGGATCTGCAAGCTGCATGGCAGCAGCGTAGAGCTCCCACGGGTGCACGGCGAAGTCGCTTTCAACGATCCAGCCGTCAGGGGTTAGGCGCGCAGTCACTAGGCTCGCGACAACTGCCTCGCAGGCCGCACGTAGAGCCTCAGCAGGTACAGCCGTGCACTGGCGCAACTCTTCCGGCAGTTGCTGCCGTAGAAGCGCCTGCAGGTCCGCCTCGCGGCGGCTGTCTGCTTTGCCGGGCATCAGTGCTGCGCTTCGCCTTGCGCTGCGCTACCGACAACGCTCGTCAGGAACGTCTGCAGCCGCGAGTCATCAAGCGCCGCCACTGCCTGCCGGAGGCGCGGCACCAGTGTCGCGTCGTGCGTGAGCGCCGCCTTGTCGAGGATGAGGCACATGGCCTCCAGATGCTCGCCGATCGCGGCGTGGTCCTTCTCTGACACTGAGTAAGGCCCCCACCATTGATCGTTCGGCTTCCCGTTGACCGTCTTGGAGCTGGCCCAACCCAGTGCAAAGACCCCGGTCCGAAGAAT
>VYMG01000382.1_pt1 | contig 13212 bp, 13 predicted proteins | sample 5115261 | NCBI WGS metagenome assembly VYMG01 (sample SAMN12291781, study PRJNA351875) | freshwater metagenome | isolation source: freshwater lake | place: USA: Michigan, Wintergreen Lake | collected 2013-08-08 | reverse complement strand
GCGATCGCGCTGGCGTTCGCGGTCGCGATCCCGCGGGTGCTGATGCGCCGGCTCGGCGCCGAGCCCGACGAGGTCGCGCAGGTCGCCTCGGCCGTTGCCGCGGGCGACCTCGCCTCGGCGGTGCGGCTGCGCGACGGCGACACGACCAGCGTGATGGCCTCGATGCGCACGATGCGCGACCGGCTCGCCGACATCGTCAGCCAGGTCCGCGCGAGCAGCGACGGCATCGCGACCGGGTCCTCCGAGATCGCGAGCGGCAACGCCGACCTGAGCCGGCGCACCGAGGCGCAGGCGGCGAGCCTGCAGGAGGCGGCTGCGTCGATGGAGGAGATGTCGAGCGCGGTGAAGGCGAACGCGGCGTCGGCGCTCGAGGCGAACCGACTCGCGACCGAGGCCTCGGGCGCCGCCACGCGCGGCGGCGAACGGGTCGGCGACGTGGTGCGCACGATGCAGCAGATCGCCGAATCGTCGAAGCGCATCGCCGACATCATCGGCGTGATCGACGGCATCGCATTCCAGACGAACATCCTCGCGCTGAACGCCGCGGTGGAAGCGGCGCGCGCGGGTGAGCAGGGCCGCGGCTTCGCGGTGGTGGCGAGCGAGGTGCGCAGCCTCGCGCAGCGCTCCTCCGAAGCCGCGCGCGAGATCCGCGGGCTGATCGGCGAGAGCGTGCAGCGCGTCGAGGCGGGTGGCCGCGAGGTCGACCAGGCGCGCGCCTCGATGTCCGAGCTCGTCGACCGGGTTCACCGCGTCGCCGGCCTGATCGCCGAGATCACGTTGGCGACCGACCAGCAGGCGGGCGGCGTCGCGCAGGTCGGCGAGGCGGTGGCCGACATCGACCGCTCGACGCAGCAGAACGCGGCGCTGGTCGAGCAGAGCGCCGCGGCCGCGGAGAGCCTGCGCTCGCAGGCCGAGGGGCTGGTGACGCTTGTCGGCACGTTCCGGGTCGCATCGAACGCGGCGACGCGGCAGCCCGCCTGAGCGACGGCGTTCAGGGCTCGATCGCGAGCCCCGCGACCGCGCGACCGCCCGCGACGACGCCGATCCGCGTCGCCGCGCCGGTCCCGAGGTCGATCCGCCAGAGCACCGACTCGTTGCCGAAGGCGCGCGTGAACGCCGCATAGGCCGTGTTGCCCACGTCGGCGATGTCGAAGCTCGCGCGCGCGAACGTGCCCGCGCGCAGCGGGCCGACGGTCGTGATGCGGCCGGTGTTGGGCGACACCACGGGCGTCGTGCCCTCCCTCGAGCCCTGCATCACCAGCAGCCCGTTGGCCGCGTCGATCGCGTAGTGGGTGGTGATCTTCTCGTCGACCTTGTTGTGCGAGCAGGCGGCCGCGACGATCGACAGCGGCCGGCCGGCATTGCGGTCCCCGGGCGCCCACGCGAGCAGGGCGTCGGTCTGCAGGCCCTCGGCATCCGGGTCGCCGTCGACGACCGCGCCGTTGTCCGGGTGCAGCCGCATGTTGAGGCCCGCGTCGCTGACCACGCGGATGCGGTCGGCCGTCGGATTGAAGTCGAACCCGAACTCGCTGCCGCGCATGGGCACCGGGATCACCGGGCCGACCTGGGACGCCATCGCGGTCGCGGTGTCGACGCGGTAGAGGATCCCGCTGCTGCCGAGCGCGAACAGCTGCCCGCGCGCGACCCGCCAGTCGATGCCCAGGATGCGCTCGCCCGGCTGCAGCCCGCCGAGCGCGCGGTCGCTGAGCGCGACGCCCGGCCGGTCGCCGTTGATCGCGATCAGCCGGTTCGCGTCGTTGACGACGTGGAGCGTCTCCTTCGCGGGCGGGCCGGAGCGGCCGTCGGGCGACGATGCGCAGGCGGCCGCGAGGACGACGGGGACGGCTAGGGCGGCGGCGAGGACGGTGCGGCGCATGGTGCGGATCGGGCGGAAAAGCGGAACGTCGATGGTGACACGGGCGCCGGTGCGGCCGCCCGGCGGCCGACGGCGGGTCGACGCCCGAAGACGTCCGGCCCGTCCGTCGACTAGGATTGACGCGACCCGAGGAGGAGACCCCGATGCTGCACCCCCAGGCCCGCGCGCTGCTCGACCTGATCGACAAGAGCGGCATCCCGCCCACCCACACGCTGACGCCCGCCGAGGCGCGCCGCTTCTACCGGGAGCGCCGCGCGTTCACGCAGCCGGATGCGCCCGCGCTCCCGGTCGTGCGCGACCTGCAGGCCGACGGACCCGCCGGCCCGATCCGGTTGCGGCTGTACCGGCCGGTCGCCGAGGGCACGCTGCCGGTGCTCGTCTACTACCACGGCGGCGGCTGGGTGATCGGCGACCTCGACACCCACGACGTGCTGTGCCGCCAGCTCGCCCTGCAGGCAGGGTGCGCGGTCGTGGCGGTCGACTATCGGATGGGGCCGGAGCATCGCTTCCCGGCCGCGGTCGACGACTGCGTCGCCGCGACGCGCTGGGTCAGCGCGAACGCGGCCGCGCTCGGTGTCGATGCGTCGCGCCTCGCGGTCGGCGGCGACAGCGCAGGCGGCAACCTCGCGGCCGTCGTCGCGCTCGTCGCGCGCGATGCGGGCAACCTGCCGATCGCGTTCCAGCTGCTGATCTACCCGGCGACCGACCAGCGCCGGGTCGCGCCCTCGCACACGACGAATGCGCAGGGCTACCTGCTGACCACCGACTCGATGCGGTACTACCACGACCACTACATCGACGACCCGAAGCACGATCTCGACTGGCGCGCCTCGCCGCTGCTCGCGCCCGACCTGTCGAAACTGCCGCCCGCGCTCGTGCTCGTCGCCGGCTACGACCCGTTGCGCGACGAGGGCGTGCAGTACGCGCAGAGGATGACCGAGGACGGCTCGCGCGCGACGCTGGTGAGCTTCGAGCGCCAGATCCACGGCTTCGTGCCGATGGGACGCGCGCTCGAGGAGGCGAACGAGGCGGTGGCGATGTGCGCGGACGCGCTGCGGCGGGGGCTGCGGGCCTGACGGTCCGCGAGGCCGCGGGCCGATCAGGTCCGGGCGGGCACCGGGGCCGGTCTGGCGGCGAGCAGCTCATCCAGCGGCTGCGGCCGGTGCAGGAGATGGCCCTGCGCGAAGTCGATGCCGAGTTCCTTCACGCGTTCGAGCACGGCCGGTCGATCGACGAACTCGGCGACCGTCCGGACTCCGACCACCCGGGCGACGTCCACGAAGCCGCGCACCGCGGCTTCGTCCAGCGGATCGTCCACCACGTCGCGGATGAACCGGCCGTCGATCTTGATGACGTCGACCGACAGGCTCTTCAGGTAGCCGAACGAGGACGCCCCGGCGCCGAAGTCGTCGAGTGCGACCCGGATGCCGAGGGCTCGGACCTGCTCGACGAACGCGGCCGCATCGGCGATGTTGGTCACCGCGACCGTCTCGGTGATCTCGAGGCACAACCGCCGGCAGACCGCCTCGCCGGCGTCGCCGAGGATCTCCATGACCTGCCGGTGGAAAGCCCGGTCCCCGATGGACTGCCCCGAGAGATTCACGCTCAGGCTCGACAGCCCCGAGAGATCGCCATGCCGCTTCAGTCGGCGGACCACCTGCTTCAGTACCCAGCGGTCCACCCGGGTCGACAGATGGAAGCGTTCGGCCGCCGGCAGGAACGCATCCGGCATCACCAGGGCGCCGCCGGGGTCGCGCATGCGCAGGAGCACCTCCGCGTACAGGTCCGGGTCCGGTTCGGCGAGCCGGGTGATCCGCTGTGCGTACAGCTCGAAACCGTCTTCGTCGAGCGCCTGTTCGATCCGCGACGCCCAATGCATCTCGCCCTGGCGCGCGCGCATCGTCTGGTCCGTGTCGAACCACAGGTGGACGCGGTTCCGGCCGGCTTCCTTGGCGGCATAACACGAGGTGTCCGCCGCCTGCATGACGGCCGCCGCCATGCTCCAGCGGGGGTCCACGGGAACCAGGCCGATGCTGGCGCCGATCCGGAAGCGCTTGTCGTCGTGAACGAAGCGGAACTCCTCCATGCGTTCGCAGATCTTGTGCGCGACCCGCTGAGCCTGTTCCGCCGAGCAGTGCTCCAGGATCACGGCGAACTCGTCGCCGCCCAGCCGTGCCACGGTGTCGCGCGCGCGCACCGACTCGCGCAGCAGCCGGGCCGCATGCTGCAGCAGCCGGTCGCCGACCGAGTGGCCGCAGGTGTCGTTGACGCGCTTGAACTGGTCGAGGTCGATGTACATGAGCGCGTGCTCGCTGCGCTCCTCGTGTGCCGTGGTCAGCACCCGCTGCAGCCGGGTCTCGAACTCGGTGCGGTTCATCAGGCCGGTCAGCGCGTCGTGCGTCGCGCGGTAGGTCATCTCTCCGCTCAGGCGGCGCTGCTCGGTCACGTCACGGAAGACGAGCACCACGCCGAAGATCTCGCCGACCTCGTTGCGGATCGGGGAGGACGAATCCTCGATGCCGAACTGCTCGCCATGCCGCGAGATCAGCAGGGTCTGCCTGGATCGACCCGCCGCGGTGCCTTTCTGGAGACAGGCCGTGACGGGGTTCTCGGTCGGCGACCTCGTCTCCTCGCCGATGACGTGGAAGACCCGTCCGACCGCGTGCCCCTTCGCCTCGGCGTTGAGCCAGCCGGTCATCCTCTCGGCCACCGGGTTGAGCCAGGTGACCCTGCCGTGGCGGTCGGTGGTGATGACGGCGTCGCCGATGGACTGGAGCGTCACGCGCAGCAGCTCGTGCTGTTCGGCCAGTTCCTCGTGCAGCGCCCTGCGCTGCGTGATGTCCTGGAACCCGCCCAGCAGCCGGACCGGCTTGCCGTTCTCCAACTCCGCGTTGCCCACGGCACGCACCCACAACGCCCGGCCGTCCGCGCGCACGAGGGGCAGCTCGAGATCCCAGGCCTCTCCGGTGGCCATCGCCCGCTCGACGGCCGCCTGGATCACCGGCCTCGCCTCGGGGGCGTAGAAGTCGATCGCCGTGTCCAGCGTGGGCACGAAGTCCGGCGACACGCCATGGATCACGCGCGTCTGGGGTGTCCACATCAACGTGCCGGCCACCAGATCCAGCTCCCAGCCGCCGATGCCGGCCAACTCGCCGGTGCGATTCAGCAGCGCCTCGCTCTTGCGCAGCGCATCTTCCTGGAGCTTTCGTGCCGTGATGTCGAGGTGCGTGCCGAACATCCATTCGGGCTTGCCATCGGGTGTCCAGCTGAGCACGCGACCACGGCCCAGCACCCACACCCAGTGGCCGTCGCGATGGCGCACCCTCGCCTCGCACTCGTAGCGCTCGGTCTCTCCTGAGAAGTGCTTCGAGAGCAGTTCTCCCGAGCGCTCCAGGTCCTCCGGGTGCACCCGTGACAGCCAGCTCCCGATCGACACCGGACCCATCTCGTCGAGCGTGTGACCGACGATCGCGGCCCATTGCTCGTTGACCCGGATCTGTCCGGTCTGGACGTTCCATTCCCAGGTACCGGCACCGGTGCCCTCGATGATGCCGGCCATGCGTCGCTGCTCGGCCGTCTGCAGGTTGCGGGGGGTCCTGGATTCGGCGACGTCCTCGACCGAACCGACGTAGCCCGTGGGTCGGCCGGACGCATCCACCGTCGCCCTCGCGCGAGCATGCACGAAGCGCTCCGCGTCGTCGGCATGACGGGTGCGGAACGCCTTGTCGAACTCGACACCGGCGCGAGCGGGGCGCGCCCACGCCGCGAACACCCCGAGCGGCGACACGTCGCACAGCACCCTGAACCGGGCCTCGCTCTCGGCGAGCGCTGCACGAGCAGCCGCCATCCGGGCCCTGAGTTCGCGCTCCGAGCGCAGCGCACGACGCCCTTCCAGCATCCGCACCGCGCCCAGGGCCAGGTGGCCGAGGACCTCGCGCTGGGTCTCGTCCAGCGTGCGCGCTCGCCGGTCGAGGACGCACAGCGTTCCGGCGTGGGTCCCGTCGCCGAGCTTCAGGGTGGCGCCCGCGTAGAACCGGATGTCGGGTTCGCTCGTGACGAGCGGATTCTCGGCGAATCGCGGATCAACGGTCGCATCCGGCACCTCGAGGATCCCTTCCTGCAGGATCGCGTGCGCACAGAAGGCCTGCTCGCGAGGCGTCTCGGTCACCCCCGTCAGCCCCACGTTGGCCTTGAACCACTGGCGATCGCTGTCGATCAGGCTGATCAGCGCGATCGGGGCCCTGCAGCTCAGGGCCGCGACCTGCACCAGGGCATCGAACTCGTGCTCGGGCTCGGTGTCGAGGACATCGAGCTCGCGCAGAGACTCGATCCTCATCGGTTCGTTGCTCGGCAAGGGTGCGGCGGCCATGGCGGCTCCTGCGGACGGCGCAGTCTCGTCGAAGCGCGTGTCGTCCGGTCCGACGAACAGCGGCGGAACACCCGGCCAGAATCCCGCCCGGGTCGCCGCGATGCGCTGGTGACCGCCATGCCGCGGCGCGCCCGAGGTGCGTCGGCGGCGGCCCTCTTGCGTCGATGACGCATCCTGTCGGACGGCTCAGCGATGACCACACGGCCCGCCCCCCCCCGCCAGGTCTCGCACCGCGCGGCCTCGGTTCACACAGTCGGCGATCTTCTCGGGCATCGTCTCCGGCAACGACGCCGCGCCGGGGCTGATCCGATCCACCGTCACGGGCCCCGACTACCTGACCGGGGGCGAATTCGGTGTCGAATCGTCGGTGCTCGCGATGGCCCTGTGCACGACGACCGGGATCGTGATGCTGGTCATGGCGGTGCGCAGAGGGAGGATCGTGCCGCCGGTGTGGATGCAGGCGGGCTGATCGGGCGGGGGTGGGACGCGAGGTCGCGGCCGAGATCGGGTCGAGTGTGGAGCGTGGCTGCGCAGGGCGGGTTCAGACTGGTTACGCTCGTCGGACGTCGGGGGCGGGATGACCGCAATCGACCCAAAGCCGTCATCGGCCGCCCTGATTTCGGGGCGGCAAAGCCGTCAGTCAGACCACTACCCACGCACCTGACGGGTAGGTTCGCGACGCGGCCTGCGGCAGCATTCCTGGATCTGGAAATGTTCCCTCCAGCGGGTTTGACAACTGTTGTCAAGCCGACCAAGATGCCTGCATGAGCCGCCAAACCATGAGCTTTGCCTTGCCCGAGTCTATGCGCGAGTACATCGACAACCGGGTCGCCGCCGGCAACTACGGCAACACCAGCGAGTACATCCGCGACCTGGTCCGCCGAGATCAGGAAGAGCAGGCCAAGAAGCGGCTTCGCGATCTCATCGAAGCAGGGTTGGCATCCGGGCCTGGTCGGCGTCGCACCAAGGCGGACGAGAAGGAACTGCTGTCGATCGCTCGCGGCGAGATCGATTGAAGTCGGCAGTTCTGCGTCCGCAGGCGCTGCACGATCAGCAGGGCGAGGTCAGGTACTACCGCACGGAGGGTGGCACCCGAGTGGCAGTGAAGCTGGCCAACGCCACCAACGCCGCGCTTGACCAGATCGAACTCGACCCTGGCATCGGCTCACCGACACTCGGCAAGCTTCTGGGCATTCCGGGGCTTCGGACCTGGCGGGTGGCGAAGTTTCCGCTGCTCTGGTGCTACTTCGAACGCGGAGACCACCTTGATGTGGTCCGGCTGCTGGGCGAGCGCCAGGATATCGCCGCGATCTTGGGCGACGAGTTCGCCTCGAACTGACGGCACCGGGGCCGCGGCGGGCGCAGGTACAGAGCTCGATGACTGGTCCATGGCAGCCTGTTGGCCAAGTTGGCCGGCCGGAACCGGCCACAACCTGCCGTTTGCGAACGGCAGGTTCCGGGCAGTCCACTGAGCAGCGCCAAGCGCGCGTCGTTGGTGCGCCCTTGTGCGCTGCCCAAGATTTTGTCGAATTGACTGTTAACCGGATAACAGGCAAGCTCTCCTTCATGTCGATTCAGTCGTTCTGCTGTCCCGACACGGAGGGCCTGTTCACCACAGGCAAGTGTCGCCGGTTCGCCAACATCAAGAGCGTGGCCGAGCGCAAATTGGCCCAGCTCGACGCGGCGCCTTCCGTGAGTTTCATGAAGGTCCCGCCAGGGAACGACCTGAAGGAATACGACGGTGCTTGGCATGTGCGAATCAACGACCAGTGGCGACTGACCTTCAAGTGGGGTGAGAGCGGCCCCTATGACGTGCTCATCGAAGACCCACACTGACCCAGGCCCGACCGGCATTCGAACCCTGAACAGCAACGGAGTGCGTCATGTTCAAGAACGGTATGCGTCCTGTCCACCCTGGTGAAATCTTGCTGGAGGACTACATCAAGCCCATGGGCGTCAGCGTGCGCGCCGTGGCCATGGCCCTGCATGTGCCTTACTCGCGCCTCAGCGAGATCACCAAGGGCGAGCGCGGCGTGTCGGCTGATACGGCTCTGCGGCTGGAGCGCTACTTCGGCAGCGAGGCCAAGGGCTGGTTGAACCTTCAGGCGGCCTACGAGTTGCGAGTGGCCGAGATCGAGAACGGCAAAGCTATCGCCAAAGAGATCCAACCGTTCTCGCTGGCCGCCTGAGCCACGCCAGCAGGTTCACCTCGAGCGGCTGCAGCCACGAGCCGACCTTGATGAATGGCTTCTTCAGCACGGGCCGACGCGCATGCCGCACCGCTTTGCGCCCATGGTCGTCAATGGCTAAAATGGCCAGACATCCTGGGAGACCACCATGCGCGTCACCGCCACAGAAGCCAAGAACCGCTTTGGCAGCCTCTGCGTCCAAGCCAAGCGCGGCCCTGTGTTCGTGGAAAAAGCCGGCCAACTCGACACCGTGATCCTCTCGGCCGAGCAATACCAGGCCCTGAAGGCCAACCACGACAAGGCGAGCCGAGCCGCGCGCAAGAAGGCGTTCGAAGCCGAGTACGGTGATTGGATCGCCGTCCAGAACGCTCGTTTCGAGACGCACGGCATTCCTGGCGCCGACCTGCGCCCGTGGTGAGCGGCCGATGGCCCAGTACGACGTCTTCACCAACCCCAGCGGCAGCGCGGCCGAGGGCATCCCCTACGTGGTGGTGGTCCAGAGCGATCTGCTGGATGCCTTGGCCACGCGGCTGACCATGCCGCTGGCTGTGCTCGATGTCGCGACCAAGGTGCCGACGGCGCTCTGTCCGGTCATCATGGTGAAGGGCCAGCGGCTACATGCGCTGGCGCACTACGCCGCACCTTTGCCCGCTAAGGCCTTGCGGCGACCGGTGCAAAACGTGACTTCGCAAGCCAGCGCGCTGGTTTCGGCCTTGGACGCGGTGTTGTCGGGAATCTAGTTCGTACCGATCGGGACGGCCGCATCGCCGCACCGAGACCGGTGCGGCAACTGTCTACTCAGGGTCGGCAGTGACCTGTCGGATCAACACGCAGCGGTCATTCGGCCGAGCACCGGCGATGTCTGGTGCAGCTCGGGCAGGACGACCCCTCGTCGGGGGGCGAGGCGCCATCTATGTCGGCCGTGCTGCTTGCAGCGGCCGTTGGCGGCAACCGCGACCCTGCGCCCGAGCGTCAGCAATGTGGCAGAGACCGTGAGCTCGAGGTCTGCCGGCCACCGACCGCAACCGCTGCGCACCGGTCGCTCGCCGGCTCACGCCAAGGGACGACAACCGCCGCGCAACGGCCTTGCCGGACCGGCTGCTTCGCACGCGAACGGCCTCGTGAAGCGGGCCCGCGATCCGCAGGGCCCGCGACGCTGCGGTCTCGGCAGTGAAGCACCGACGCTGCGACACCGGTCCCGCACGACGCGCCGAACGTTTCCGCGGAACCCTCCCCGCGCCCTCACCGCCCGCGATCGCGCCTGCGACCCGGGCGCAGCGTGCGATGACCGCCCTGTCATCAGGCCGTCATCGCATCGTCATCAGAGGTCTAGATGATCCGGGCCTTCCTTCACCGGAGGCTGCGGAATGTCCATGCCCGCGATCGAGGTCGAGTCGCTCTCCAAGCGTTTCGGCGAGCACCGCGCGCTGCGCGACGTGTCGCTGCGGATCGCGCCGGGCGAGATGGTCGCGCTGCTCGGTGCGTCCGGTTCGGGCAAGTCGACGCTGCTGCGGCACCTGAACGGTCTGCACCGGGCGGACGCGGGCACCCTGAGCCACGTCCGGCTGTTCGGCAGCACGCTGCAGAAGGGCGGCGTCCTCGCGCGCGACGTGCGCGCGATGCGCGCCGAGGTCGCCGCGATCTTCCAGCAGTTCAACCTGGTCGACCGGCTGCCGGTGATGATGAACGTGATGGCCGGCGCGCTGCATCGCCAGCCGCTGTGGCGTGCGCTCGCGCGGCGGCTGCCGGCCGCCGAGCACGCGCGGGCCTGGGAGGCGCTGAACCGCGTCGGCATCGAGCGCTGCGCTTGGCAGCGCGCCTCGACGCTGTCGGGCGGCCAGCAGCAGCGCGCGGCGATCGCGCGGGCGCTGGTGCAGGGCGCCCGCCTGATCCTCGCCGACGAGCCGGTCGCCTCGCTCCTCGCGGAGCTGAACCGCGAGGTCGGCGTGACGATCGTCGTCTCGCTGCACCAGGTCGAGCACGCCTTCGAGTTCTGCCCGAGGACCGTCGCGCTGCGGGCCGGCGAGGTCGTCTTCGACGGCCCGACCCGCACGCTCGACGTTCAGCGGCTGCGCGCGCTGTACGGCGCGCAGACCGACGAGCTGTTCTCCCGGCCCTTCGGTGACGGGGAGACCGCCGGCCGGCCGTTCGTGGACCTCGACACGGCCGCCGAAGCCGCCTGAACCGTTTTCCTCCCTTTCCATTCCCTCCAGCTGAACCAGGAGTTCCCCGATGAAGCATCTGTTCGCGACCGCCTGCCTCGCGGCCGGCTTCGCGCTGTCCACCCCGGCAGCCGCCCAGACCATCAACTTCGGACTCATCTCGACCGAGTCGTCGACGAACCTGAAGAGCGCCTGGCAGCCGGTGCTCGACGACATGGCGAAGGCCACCGGGCTCGAGGTCAAGGCGTTCTTCGCGCCCGACTACGCCGGCGTGATCGAAGGCATGCGGTTCAACAAGGTCCAGATCGCGTGGATGGGCAACAAGGCGGCGATGGAGGCGGTCGACCGCGCGAGCGCCGAGGTGTTCGCCAAGACCGTGAACAAGGACGGCACGGAAGGCTACTTCTCGCTGCTCGTCGTCCACAAGGACAGCCCCCTGAAGAGCCTCGACGACGTGCTGAGGCAGCGCGCCGGACTGACGCTGGGCTTCGGCGACCCGAACTCGACCAGCGGCACCGCCGTGCCCGGCCTGTACGCGTTCGCGCAGAACAAGGTCGACCCGGTCAAGGACTTCAAGCGCACCGTGCGCGCGAACCACGAGACCAACCTGCTTGCGGTCGTGAGTCGCCAGGTCGACGTCGCGACCAACAACACCGACAACCTCGATCGGTTCGCACTCACGCATCCCGACCGCGCGAAGGACGTCCGCGAGATCTGGCGCTCGCCGATGATCCCGAGCGACCCGATGGTCTGGCGCAAGGACCTCGACGCGACGGTCAAGGCGAAGGTGCGCGACTTCCTGCTCGGCTACGGCAAGACCGAGCGCGAGAAGGAGAACCTCGCCAAGCTGGGCCAGAGCGGCTGGCGTGCGTCGGCCGACAGGCAGCTCGTGCCGATCCGCCAGCTCGAGCTCGCGCGGTCGCGCGCGACGATCGAGAACGACGCGGCGCTGTCGGCCGAAGAGCGCGGCCGCCGGCTCGCGGAGATCGACGGCCGCCTCGCGGAACTCGGCCGGCTGGTCGCGAAGGCCAACTGAGCCGGGAGCGCAACGCGATGTCCTCCCCCACGGTCATGACGATCGCCGCGCAGTCGGTCGGGAAGGCGCCCCCGGCTCCACGCACCTCGACGACGACGCTCGTGATCTGGGGCGTGCTCCTCGCGCTGCTCGCGGGCAGCTGGCAGGGCGCCGAGATGCGGCCGCTCGAGCTGCTGTTCAACAGCAGCAACATGACGCAGTACGCGAGCGGCTTCTTCCCGCCGGACTTCCGCGAATGGCGGCACTACCTGAGCGAACTGGTGGTCACGCTCCAGATCGCGCTCTGGGGCACCGCGCTCGCCATCGTCTGCTCGATTCCGCTGTCGCTGCTCGCGGCGAGCAACCTGACCCCGTGGTGGGTCAACCAGCCGGTGCGCCGGGTCCTCGACGCCTGCCGCTCGATCAACGAGATGGTGTTCGCGCTGCTGTTCGTCGTTGCAGTGGGCCTCGGCCCGTTCGCCGGCGTGCTGGCGCTGTTCGTGCACACCACCGGCACGCTCGCCAAGCTGTTCTCAGAGGCGGTCGAGGCGATCGACCCGCAGCCGGTCGAGGGCATCCGCGCGACCGGCGCGCATCCGCTCGCCGAGATCGTCTTCGGCGTGATCCCGCAGGTGCTGCCGCTGTGGATCTCGTACACGCTGTACCGCTTCGAGGCGAACGTGCGCTCCGCGTCGGTCGTCGGCATGGTCGGCGCGGGCGGTATCGGCATGGTGCTGTGGGACGTGATCCGCGGCTTCCAGTACGCGCAGACGGCGGCGGTGCTGCTCATGCTCGTGGTCACCGTCTCGGTGATCGACGTCGGCTCGTCGGCGCTGCGCCGGCGGCTGGTCTGAACCGCGGGCGAGGTCGGCGCGACCCCGTCCGCCTTTCGCGAGACCCGATCGTCATGACCCCGTCCCCCGTCGGACCCACGCTCGATCGCATCGCCCGCCTGTTCGCCGATCACGGCGACGTGCCCTACGAGGGCGCGCGTCGCGAGGTGGTCAGCGCGACCGAGCACGCGCTGCAGTGTGCGCAGCTCGCCGAGTGGGCGCTCGCGCAGCCCGAGCTGGTCGCGGCCGCGTTCCTGCACGACATCGGCCACTTCCTCGCGGCCGACGCCGCGGCACGCTCCGACGCGGTCGACGATCGCCACGAGGCGCTCGCCGTGCCGTTCCTCGAGCGGACCTTCGGCCCCGCGGTGGTCGAGCCGGTGCGCCTGCACGTCGAGGCGAAGCGCTACCTGGTGCGCATCGACGAGGACTACGCGCGGAAGCTGTCGCCGGCGTCGGTGCATTCGCTCGCGCTTCAGGGCGGACCGATGAGCGACGCCGAGATGCGGCGCTTCGAGGCCCGACCCTTCGCCGAGGACGCGGTGCGGCTGCGCCGCTGGGACGATCTGGCGAAGACGGCGGGCCGGTCCGTCCCGCCGATCGGGCACTACCTGGCGCTGGTCGAGTCGCTGACCTCGCGGGACGGCGGCGCCGCGTGAAGGCCTCGTCGCGCGGCGCGTTCAGGCGATCCGCTCGCCGCCGACCCAGGCCTGCCGCACCACCGGGTGCCCGTCGAGCACCGCGATCCTGAGCAGGTCGCCGAGCTGG
>VYMG01000296.1_pt1 | contig 13300 bp, 9 predicted proteins | sample 5115261 | NCBI WGS metagenome assembly VYMG01 (sample SAMN12291781, study PRJNA351875) | freshwater metagenome | isolation source: freshwater lake | place: USA: Michigan, Wintergreen Lake | collected 2013-08-08 | reverse complement strand
ACGGTACGCGCGTGTTGCGGGCTGTTGGCAGCGGGGAATGTGCGGTTGCGGCGCTGGCTTGAGGATCAGCGGCGGCGGCGGCGGGCTGCGAAGACGGCACACGTGAGCAGGCCACACGCGGACGCGGGCGATGGGATGACGGTGGCGGAGAAGCGAAACTCATCGCTGAACGCGGTGGATGCGGGCAGCCCGAGCGTCTGGCCGCGGATGTCGCCTGAGATGGTGAAGCGGAAGACGTGATTCTGGTTGGCGGGGAGCAGGTGCGCGAGCAAGAACAATTGCGTGGTTGATCCAGGCGTGAGAGGCAAGGGCTGGAACTGCAGGATCTGCAGCACGCCTTCTGAAATGATGCGGAGTTCAAGCAAACCGGCCGTGACGATGTTGTCGCTGGCCGTGAGATTGACCGTTCGGTCGATCCGAAACTCGGCCAGCGTGGCTTGATCGGTGCGCAGGCTGAACTCGGTGACGCTCTCGTATGTCGCGAGCGGCTCGAAGGGCGATTGCGTTGCGGGCGTGGAGACCAATCCGGTGTTGGTGTGCACGCCGCTGAACGCCCAAGGCTGCACCGAGAAGGAGCCAAGCTGCGAAGTGAGCGATGGAGCAACGCCCGGCGTGCCGAGTGTGAAGATGGATGAGTTGGGTGATTCGAGCAGCGAGCCTGCGCTGCCCAGGCGCGCTCGCAGGCGCGTGGATGAGACGGAAGCGTCGAGAAATCCGGCCATCACGGGGGATGTGAGGCAGAGCGATGCGGCGGCGACTGCGATCAGGCGATGAGTCTTCATGGGCCCCTTTTTCCACGGATTCTGTCGCAGCAGCGACTGACGACCTTCCAATATGACACAAACGGGGCAGTGTGCCAACAAAGTGCACAGTTTTTTGTGTGCTTGCACAAAGCTCAGGAAGCTGACCGGCGGCGACGGACAGAGACGCAGACCAGTGCCAGCAAGCCGCCAGCTGTCGCGGGGCTGGGAACGATCGTCAGTGCGTATGTGTAGTTCAGGCGGTACGACTCGGAGTGCACATAGTCGAACGAGTACAAACCCACTCCGCTCACAAACATTCCCATGAAGACTTCATACTGACCTGCCTGCAGTAGCACCGTCATCGGATCAGCGGAAACTCGTGGCTCCAGACTTGGGATGCTGGGCCCGCCCAGTGGCCTGAAACCGAATGTTCCCAAGCCTCCCGAAGGAGATGTATCGCCGGGTAGATTGCTGGTGTGTTCATCGAGTCGTGTGCGCTCGATACGAACCCATGTATCGGTTCCGACTGCGAAGCGAAGGAAAATGCCGCTTGACGCACCGAGGCCAGGAAACAACTCTGATGTGAAGTTTGGTGCGACGGTCCGGCTTGCGAATACACCGCATGTGAGCGAAAAGCCATTTGACCGAAGGTCGGAGATCCGCGTTCCCTCGCTCACATCTTGCTGGAACTGATCCGGACCGTCGTACAGGTATGAGTATGGGTTGACGTTCATGTTGACAGATGCCAACGGGAGTGCATCGCCAAACAGCCCGGCTCGCTGCTCCATGTAGACGATGTCGCCAAAGGCATGGTGCACACCTCCGCAGAACGAACCCAGCAGCGTCGCCAGACCCAACACTCTCGTACCACGCATCGAAGCCCCTTCCCGTCCATGACATCGCCCACGGCAGCGAGCCGTGGTGCAACGAATATGACACAAATGGGGCAGTGTGCCAGCAAAGCGGCGAGTTTTTTTGCACGCGGGAGCTGCGCGGCGGCGAGACAAAATATGCGAACCGCTTACAAACCTTGCGTGTTTCTCGTACAAACCTCTTCACAGCGGGGCAATTCAAGATAGACTGGTCTCATGCTTGTTCCCCGAGTTCATTCTGGCACCTGAGGTGGCGGGCCCACGCGTTTCGTGCGGCCCGCACTTGTGGAACAACCATCTTTACGGAGACAACCCATGCCCAGCCGCAACGCCAGCGATATTCGCAACATCCTTCTGTGCGGGAGCGGCGGCGGCGGAAAGACCACGCTGTGCGAACGCCTGCTGTTCGCGACGGGCGCGATCAAACGCATGGGGAGTGTCGCGGAAGGTTCGACTGTCAGCGATTGGAGTGATGACGAGAAGCATCACAAGCACTCGCTGCAGCCAAGTCTCGTCCACTTTGAGTACGAGGGGCATCTGGTCAATCTGATCGATACGCCCGGCAAAGTTGACTTTGTGGGCCATGCCATCGCGTGCTTTCCCGCGTGTGAGACCATCGCGGTGGTGATCGATGCGACGCGCGGCATTGACAGCATGGCGCGGCGCATGATGGGCGTGGCGGAACAACGCAAGATTCCGCGGATGCTGATTGTCAACAAAATGGATGAGGCGAGCACGAGCCAACTGGAAGCGCTCACGGATCAACTGCGCGAGACCTTTGGCAACATCTGCCTGCCGATCAATCTGCCGCGCAATGCGCGCGGGGATGTGATCAACGTGTTTGAGCATGACGGCAAGGATGGCAAGGGTGACAACGCTGACTTTTCGAGCGTGCACGAAGCCCACAAGAAGATCGTCGAGCAGGTGATTGAGGTGGATGACGAACTGACGATGCAGTATCTGGAAACGGGCGATGGGCACTTTGATGCGGACAAACTGCACGCGGCGTTTGAGAAGTGCCTGGGCGATGCGCATCTGGTGCCGATCTGCTTTGTGAGCGCCAAGAGCGGCGTGGGTGTGGATGACCTGCTGCACATCTTCGCGAGTTTGTGCCCCAGCCCGCTGGAAGTGAACCCGCCGGAGTTTGTCATTCGTGAGAAGGAAGACAGCGACGAAGTGGAGTGGCACGCCAAGCCCGAGCCCAGCGGCAAGCTGCTGGCGCACGTCTTCCGCGTGGTGATTGATCCGTTCCTGGGCAAGATCGCGATTTTCCGCGTGCATCAAGGCACGCTGAAGGCCAAGAGCGACATTCTCATCAACGATCACAAGAAGGCCGTCAAACTCGGCCACGTGTTCATCCTGCAAGGCAAGGATCACGTCGAAGCCCACGAGTTCGGGCCCGGCTCCATTGGCGCCATCGCGAAGATTGACGAACTGCACATCAACGATGTGATTCATGAGAGCCACGAGTACGACGCTGTGCATTTGATTCCGCTGCCCGTGCCCAAGCCGTTGTTCGGCCTCGCGATTGAACTCAAAAACCACGCCGACGAAACCAAGTTCAGCGCAGCCGTGCACAAACTGATGAGCGAAGATCCGTGCCTGATCGTCGAGCGCATCGCGGCGACCAAGCAAACGGTGATGCGCGGGCTGGGCGAACTGCATCTGCGCGTGGTGCTGGAGAAGCTCAAGAAGGCCGGGATCGATCTCATCACCAGCACGCCAAAGGTGGCGTACAAGGAAACGGTGACGAGCAAGAGCGAAGGGCACCACCGCCACAAGAAGCAGACGGGCGGCGCGGGGCAGTTTGGTGAGGTGTATCTGCGCGTCGAGCCAATGGGTGATGATGCGACCACCGACTTTGAGTTCGTCAACGAAACCGTGGGCGGCAGCATTCCTCGCCAGTTCATTCCAGCCGTGGAGAAGGGCGTCAAGCAGGTCATCGCCGACGGTGCGATCGCGGGCTACCCGATGAAAGGCATTCGCGTCAGCGTGTACGACGGCAAGTACCACGATGTGGACAGCAAGGAAATCGCGTTCGTCTCCGCGGGCAAGTGGGCGTTCATTGACGCGGTGCAGAAGGCGCGGCCCGTGCTGATGGAGCCCTACGCATTGCTCGAAATCACCGCGCCCTCACGCTACATGGGCGATCTCGCGGGGCACATCTCCACCAAGCGCGGCCGTGTGCAGTCCAGCGACGTCATCAGCGGCGATCAGTGCATCGTGAAGGCGATTGCGCCGCTGAGTGAACTGCAGAACTACGCGAATGAACTCAAGAGCATGACGGGCGGGGCCGGCACGTTCACGATGGACTACAGCCACGACGAGCGCACGCCCCCGCAGGTGCAGCAGCAGGTCATCGCGGCCTTCAAACCGCACGCGCACGAAGATTGAAAAGTCGCTCCTGTCGCCAATCTCGCCTGCCGGCAGCATCAACCGTGCTGCTGGCGGGCGATGCGTGGCACATCGCGCTGCGTCAGGCCGCACCGCCGGATGATGAGGGCGGCCTTGAGCTGGCTGTCGCACCCAAGTTTCGCGTACACGGCCTTCTTGTGGCTCGTCACGGTGTCCAGGGAGCGCGTCAGGGCTTCGGCGATCTCCTTGGCGTCCATGCCCAGGCCGATGCGCACCGCCACTTCGCTCTCGCGCGGCGAAAGCTCGGCGATCTTGCCGTAGTCGTTCCACGTCGCCTCGACGTAGTTGAAGTCTTCAAACTGCGCTGGATCGACAACGCCCTCAAAGACTTCGTGCAACGCCCCCACCACCGTCTCCCCGGGCTTTGCAAGATCCACCGCGGGGTAAAAGTGCGTGATGTGCTGCACGCCGCGCATCACGCTGCGGACCACCATGGGCTTGCGCGTCGCAATGACTTCCTGCAGGTACCCGATGCGCTCACGACCCGACTCTTCGCCCAGCAGTTGCCGCAGGTTGCGGCCCGTTGCGGCCCCATCGACGGCATCAGGCCCCAGCAGCGTCCGCGTGAAGGCGGGCGACATATACAAAACGTCTCCCTCGGGGGTAAAGACGCTCGCCATCAATGTGTTCGCGGTGAAAAATGAAACATGGTACCGACGCGATGCATCGTCAAAAGCCGTTGACACGTGATCCCTCCTGCCCATCACGGCACTGCGCACCCGATGCTCCCATTATCTGCATAAACCACAAGGAACACCTAGTTTTATGCGGCATAATTCCGACTTTGGTGGCACAATTCACCCCCGACCGTGATAATCCCACCAGAACAAGTACTCCGCAGGCACGCAATCGGAGGAGACAGAGTTTTCATCGGTGGCGGCCCGAACTTGGATGCAGCAACACTCACACTTTGCGGTGTTCTTCATGCCCAATTCAGACATTTTTGCGGGCTGTATGCACTGATCCGTATGCCGTTTTGCGCAAGACCTGACGCATCGCCCATCCATTCAGGCGGCTCGTTGCTGGCCAAGCCGCCCTGCCGGGCCCACCACGCCCAGCAAAATGGGAACCGGCAGGCTGGTGGCCCCGCGCACGCGTCCGCGTTGGCCCTGGATGGCGTATGTCACTTCGCTGATTGCCCTCGGGAGGGTAATATCCACGTACTTCTTCATTCCAACAGTTGCCACCAGCTGGAAAGTTTCCTCATTTTGAAGTTTTCGCAGCACGTTGTAGGTAACATTGCTGCTTCCGGCGGGGTTGTCAACCTCCCACGAAATGGAGATGCTCCCTTGCGGCAGCAGTGTGGCCTCGATCCGGTACGGCTGGCCCGGCGGCGCGAGCGGCGTGGCCTGCTTGGGCGGCGCGATCATCGCCAACGTGTACACACCGCGGTCCCCGCTCTTGGCCGCCGTGAGTCGAATCGTCGCGAGGGCCTGCGCGGTCAGCACGCGGCTGCGTTCCTCGGTACTCCGGTACTCCGCCCCGCCTTTACTCTTCGTCCGCGCGCAGGCGACTCACAACCGTGAAGTCCTCCAGCGTCGTCGTGTCCTGCGTGATCTTCTCCACGCCCGCGGCGATGTCGCGGAGCAATCGCCGCATGATCTTGCCGCTGCGGGTCTTTGGCAGGCCTTCGGCGAAGCGGATCTGGTCGGGTTTGGCCAGTGCGCCCACTTCTTTGCCCACGTGGGCGGTGAGTTCTTTGCGGAGCGTGTCATCGGGCTGGCGATTGTGCTTGCTCAGCCACGCGGGACGGAGCGTGACGAAGGCGCAGATGGCGTTGCCTTTCACATCATGGGGCATACCGACGACTGCGGCCTCGGCGACGGCGGGGTGACTGACGAGTGCGCTTTCCACTTCCATCGTGCCCAGCAGGTGACCGCTGACTTTGATCACATCATCGATGCGGCCTTGGATCCAGAAGTAGCCATCTTCGTCGCGGCGTGCTCCATCTGCCGAGAAGTAGTACGGCTGGCCCGTTGCAGGGTCTTTGATGCGGCCCCAGTAACTGCTCACGAAGCGTTCGCGGTTGCCGTAGACGCCGCGCAGCATGCCCGGCCAGGGTCTGCGGATGACAAACAGGCCGCCCTTGTTTGCGCCGATCTCTTCACCCGCTTCATTCACGACTGCGGCGTCGATGCCCAGCATGGGCAGCGTGCAACTGCCGGGTTTGGTGGGCGTCGCGCCCGGCAGCGGCGTGACAATGTGGCCGCCGGTCTCGGTTTGCCAATAGGTATCGACGATGGGGCAGTTGCCACGGCCGATGTTGTGGTGATACCACATCCACGCTTCGGGATTGATGGGTTCGCCGACAGATCCAAGGATGCGCAGGCTGCTCATGTCGTGCTTGGCGGGCAGATCATCGCCCCACTTCATGAATGTGCGGATCGCTGTTGGCGCTGTGTAGAACTGCGTCACCTTGTGACGGCTGATGACTTCCCAGAAACGGTCGTTGGCAGGGAAGTTGGGCGCGCCTTCGTACATGAGTGAGGGCACGCGGTTCATCAAGGGGCCGTAGAGCACGTAACTGTGCCCGGTGATCCAGCCGATGTCGGCGGTACACCACAGCAGCTGGCCGCAATCGGGAATCATGTTGAATGTCAGGCGGCTTGTGGTGTTGACATACGTCAGATACCCGCCCGTCGTGTGCATGATGCCCTTGGGTTTGCCCGTGCTGCCGCTGGTGTAGAGCAGGAACAGCATGTCCTCGCTGTCCATCTCGGTGCATGGGCAGGCATCAGTCACGAGCGGCAGCATCTGGTCGTACCAATGGTACTTGGTGCCGTTGTTCTGGATGCTCGCAGGCGTGGTGCCGCTGGCGAAACGCTCACTGGGCAACTGATGCGAACTGTGCCGCACCACCAGGACGTGATTCACAATGTGTCCATGGTTCGCCAAGGCGTTGACAGCATCGTCCACGTTCTTTTGCAGGGCGATCACTTCGCCGCGGCGGTAGCCACCATCGGCTGTCACGATGACTTTGCTGTGCGCATCCTGCACACGCTCAGCGATGGCCGTGTGCGCGAAGCCGCCGAAGATGACACTGTGGACTGCACCGATGCGCGCACACGCGAGCATGGCGTACGCCAGTTCTGGAACCATGGGCATGTAGATGGTGACCACGTCGCCTTTGCTCACGCCCAGGCGTTTGAGCATGTTGGCCATCTGGCTCACTTTCACCTGCATCTCACGATACGTGATGACCCTGATTTCCGGCTCTTTGGCGTAGCTGCTTCCCGGCGCGGGGTGACTGGTGCGCGGCGCGACCGGTTCACCTTCCCAGATGAGCGCGGGCGACTCGCCGAAACCGGCTTGCACATGGCGATCAACGCAGTTGTAACACGCGTTGAGCTTGCCTCCCACAAACCACTTGGCGTCGGGCGCTTTCCAATCCAGCACTTGATCCCAATCACGGAACCACGCCAGCCGTCGAGCCTCGCTGCTCCAGAAACCTTCGCTGTCTTCCACGCTGCGGGCGTGCATGTGCCGGTATTCAGCCAGCGATGCCACGTGCCACGCGGGGAAGCCAAGTTCTTTCGCGTTCCTTGGCGGAAAGACACGTGTTTCCGTCAGCGTGCTCGAGATGGACTCTTGACCGGTTGTGCTCATTGTCGTTCCTCCTGCGTGCGTGCGAGCCGACATGCATGATATGAGAACGGCGAGCAGCTTCGCAGCCCAGCTGGTACAGTCGCACGTGCCCGAGAAGCCCCCCATCACGCTCACGACCAACCTGCTCGACGCAGGCCTGGCCACCGAGCGGCAAGCCGCGCTTCTGGGGGGACTGGGCATCGGTACTGTCGGCAGGCTCATCGCGCACCTGCCGATGCGTCACGAGACGCTCGAAAGCGAAACAACCATCGGAGATCTGCTCGAAGGCTCCATCGGCAGCGTGCGCGGCGAAGTGACGGCCGTCCGCATGGTCCGAGGCCGATCATCGCGGCTCGAAGCCGTGATCATGGATCACACGGGTCGGCTGGATGTGACGTGGTTCAACGGGACGTATCTGGCCGAACGCGTGCGACCGGGTGTGCGACTGCGCGTGCAAGGCAAAGTGCAGCGCCGAGGCCCGCAGACGCAGATGGTGAACCCGAAGCTTGAGGTGCTCAATCCGATCAAGGAAGAGCCGCAGGCCCGCGATGCCCGCATTCGGCCGGTGTACCCGGCAAGCGAAGCGATCAACAGCGCGGAGATCGAGAAGATCGTCGGCAAGGTTCTGCCGCGTGCCTTGCCACTGCTCGAAGAGCACTTCACCGATGTATATCGCAAGGAGCGCGACTTGCCCACGTTGGCTGATGCGTATCGCATGATGCATCAGCCGTTTGCCATGGAAGAGATCGGACGAGCACGCAGGCGGCTGGCCTTTGACGAACTGCTGCTGCTGCAACTTGGCGTGGCGATGAAGCGAGCACAACTGCGCGACGCCACGTGCAGCCCGGCCCTGGCGTGGAACGCGACGATTGATCAGCGCATTCGCGCACGCGTTCCTTACACCCTGACGAGCGGACAGGAACAGGTCATCGCAGACTTGATCGGGGACCTGACGACGAGCGTGCCGACAAACCGGCTCATTCAAGGCGATGTAGGCGCGGGCAAGACGGTCGTTGCCCTGTACGCAATGATGCTCGCGGTTGCGAGCGGCCATCAGGCGAGCCTGATGGCACCCACTGAGATCCTCGCTGAACAGCACTTTGCAGGCATTTCCAAGCTGCTCGCTGGAAGCAAGGTGCGGGTCGAGATGCTCACCGGCAGTGTGAGCGTGAAGGATCGCGCGAGCATCCTCGCGCGACTTGTCGAGGGCGAGATCGACCTGCTCATCGGCACACACGCGCTGCTGACCGAGACTGTCGCATTCAAGAGTCTCGCTGTGGCGATCATCGATGAGCAGCATCGCTTTGGCGTGTCGCAGCGAGCAACGCTGCGCGCGCAAGGCAGCGAAGATGGCGTAACGCCACACGTGATCGTGATGACCGCGACGCCCATTCCGCGTTCGCTCGCACTCACGCTGTTTGGCGATCTGGATATCAGCACGATCACGGGCCTGCCGCCGGGGCGCAAGCCTGTCAAGACCAAGGTGATCTCCAGCCATCAGCGCACGATCGCGTATGACGACCTCCGGGAACGAATCGAACGCGGCGAGCAGGCGTTCATCGTCGTGCCGGCGATTGAGCCGGGTGAACTTCCGGCAAACGGAACCACGCCACTCATCGACGTGCGCACGGTGCAGCGGGCGATGGAAGACCAATATCTGTCCGGCAAGCGCATTGCGGCGCTGCACGGCGACCTGAAGCGTGCCACGCGCGATGCAGTGATGGAACGCTTCCGGCTGGGTGAGATCGACGCGGTTGTGGCGACGACCGTCATCGAAGTCGGCGTTGACGTGCCCAACGCGACCGTGATGATCGTGGAGCAGGCTGATCGATTCGGTTTGGCGCAGCTGCACCAGTTGCGTGGCCGCGTGGGTCGTGGCGACAAACCGGCGGTATGCTACTTGATCGGTGATCCGAACACGCCCGAGGGCAATGAACGCCTCGCGGTGATGGAACGGACCAACGACGGCTTCGTGCTTGCTGAGAAAGACCTGCAGATTCGCGGCATGGGCGAAGTCTTCGGGCTCAAGCAGTCGGGGTTGCCGCCATTTCGCATTGCCGAACCCATGCGCGATCGCGATCTCCTGGTGCTCGCGCGGCACGATGCGAAGGCATGGATCGACAAGACGCCACGACTGGACGCCCCGCAGGACGCGCTGCTCCGCCGGCGTCTCATGAAGGCGCACGGCAAGTACTTCGGGCTGGGTGATGTGGGCTGACGCGTTTACGCCGCTTCGCCGCGCTCGAGCACTTCCGGCTTGGTGCCGCAGACGCCGTCGCGCGTCACGTAGAAGAAGTCGGGGCAGATGGGATACGGCAAGCGCTTGTAGTCGCTCGTCACGCGGTCACGCAGACGCTTCAGGAACGGATCAGGCCCGAGACTGAAGGCCACGAACATGTCGCGAGCCGGAATGGCGGTGTAGAAGTCGCCACCGAGCTGACCTGCGAGGCGGTCATACAGCCCCGTGAGCAGAAGTCGCGCGGCGTCGTAGCCATCGTGCTGACCGAGAATCGCGGCTTTGCCGCCTTCTTTGCTTTCGACGATCTGCACTTCCAGTTCAGGCGCGTAGCGATCAAGGTTCTCGCGAGCGATCTCTTCAATCGCGTTGATATCGACCTTCCAGCGAAGCAGCTGCTCCGTCGTGATGCTGACCGTCATGTGCGGCAGATCAGTCACGAAGACCACCACCGTGTCATTGACGAACGGCACGTGTGCGACCTGCTCGCGGGAGAGATGCTCGAAGATGGACTCGGGCTGAATCCGCGGCATGATGCGCGGCTTCGCGAAGTCGAAGCTCATGGTGCCCAGTTGAATCGCCTCGCCCGCGAACAACTGCTCCAGATAGTGCTCCACGATCTCTGTGCCCCGGCTGGGCTCGTGGTTCACCATGCGGTACAGGTTCTCAAGGTCCAGGCGCCTGCCGTTCACGAGCAGTTCGCGGGGCCCCACCAGATCGACCGCGTAGTCGGGCTGGAGACGACGCAGCATCTCTGCGACACATTCGGCGAAGGCTTCAGGTTCCTGGGGCATGTGGGGCATATGCGAGTCCCTTTGTTTCGCGCGAGACGTCACGCGATGACATTGCATCGAGAAGAATGCAAGTGAAAAGAACGCTGAGTTGTGTTTTCGCACGCCCGCATGACGTCGCGAGCGATACAAACCGCATCATCGCTCACCCTCGCGCAAGAGCGAACGAACATGATCTCGTGACGCGTGATAACGCGACAGGACCCGCGCACTGCACGGGTCTTCCATCGCTGCATGACGTTACATGTACCGGCGGTGGCGCTCACCCCCGCGCGTTGGCGCTGCGAATCACGATGCGCCGTGGCGTGGTCTCGCGCACGCCTGACACATCAAGCTTCTCCGCGCTCGCACGCTGGCTCGATGTGCGCGTGGGCTTGGGCGCGTTCTCACGCATCTGCTGCGAGGAACGCGTGACTTCTCGGCCCTCGCGAATCTGCTGGCTGCTCTTGCCCACAGGGCGGTTATCTCGCATCGCGTCGCTGCTGCGCGTCACATGGCGTCCCTGCGCCATCTGCGCGCTCGAGCGTGTCACAGTCCTTTCCGTCGCGGGCCTGGCCTTGGGCAGAGCCACGGGTGCCTGCGCCACCGCGGGGCCGGCGGGCGCAACACGTTGCTGCACGCGCACAGGCGGCTGCGTCGCCTTGTCACGCAGGGCGCTGTTGGCACTGGTGATGACCACACGCCGACCCGTCGGGGCGGGCGCATTGGCCCGGGCCTGCTTCGCGGCGCTGGCGATCGCCTGAGGGCTGCCACCAGACGTTCTACTCGGAGCGTTGGTCGCGTCCGCCCGCTTGCTGGGGCTCTTGGCAACCACCTTGGGTGCCTTACGGGCATGCTGCCCCTCGGCAAGCACGCGCGTCGTGCGCACGCCTTCCCCTGGTGCTGCAGTCACCTCGCCGCCCGCCTGCGCGGCATTTCCCGCGATGGCGACCAGACCGGCGGCGGCGATGAACTTGGCGGCGTTGCGATCAATCACAGTGGAGCCTCCGACTCCCGCACGCCACACGACGCCGAGAGTTGAATGAAGTATCGGATTAGTGCGCGCCTTCGGTCACGCGAAGGACCTCGGAAATCGTCGTCGTCCCCTTCGCGACCTTGCGCAGGCCGTCCTGCCGCAACGTCACCATGCCTCGCTCGATGCACAGACGCCGGAATTCTGCGACGTTGGGATTGCGAGCGATAATGTCCCGCAGCCCGTCGTCAATCACCAGCATTTCGTAAATGCCGACACGACCGCTATAGCCGGTCTTGCGACACTTCTCGCACCCACGGGCTGCCCAGATCTCGTCATTGGGCAGACCCTGCATGCTCAGAAACTCGGCCATTTCCTCGCTGGGCGGCTCGGTCTGCTTGCACTCCTTGCACAACCGGCGGATCAGTCGCTGTGCCAGCACGCCGTTCACGGCGGCGCCGACGAGGAACGGCTCGAGCCCGATGTTCACCAATCGAGTGATGCTGCTGGGCGCGTCGTTGGTGTGCAGCGTGCTGAGCACCAAGTGACCCGTCAATGCGGCCTGCACCGCGATGTGGGCCGTTTCATGGTCACGAATTTCGCCCAGCAGAATGACGTCCGGGTCCTGACGCAGCAACGAGCGCAGCGCGATGGAGAAGGTCATGCCGATCTTCTCGTGCATCTGCGTCTGCGTCACGCCTTCGAGCGTGTATTCGACGGGGTCTTCCACCGTCGAGATGTTCATGCTCGTCTTGTCGAGCGCCCGCAGCGAGGCGTACAGCGTGGTCGTCTTACCGCTACCCGTCGGACCGGTCACGAGCACGATGCCGTGGGGCGCATCGATCTGCTTCTTCCAGATCGTCAGCGCGTCTTCGTCAAAGCCGAGCTGCTCCAGATCGACGGAGATGTTCTTGTCGTTCAAGATACGCATCACGGTCTTTTCGCCGCCCGAGCAAGGCAGCGTCGACACGCGCAAGTCGATCTTGCGACCGTTCACCATGGCGCGGATGCGTCCGTCCTGCGGGATGCGCCGCTCGTCGATGGCGAGGTTCGCCATGATCTTGATGCGGCTCGTGATCGCCGGACCCATGCTGGCCGGCGGATTGAGCACTTCGTACAGCTCGCCGTCAATGCGGAAACGCACTTTCAGCTTCTTCTCGCTGGGCTCGATGTGAATATCGCTCGCGCCTTGCTGCAATCCAAGCTGAATGATGTGGTTGACGTAGCGGATGACCGGACTTTCCTTCGCTTCCTTCTCAAGCGCGGACTCGTCGGCTTCCTTCTTCTCTTCAACCTGCACGTCGCCTTCTTGCACTTCCGCAAGAATTTCGCCCACGTTGTTGTCGTTCTGCTGTCCGCCGCCGCCCACCATCTCGAGCGCGCCGCGAATGTCCAGCGCCGTCGTCAGCACGATCTTGATGCCCGCGACGCCCAACTTCTCCTTCACCGTGTCGATCAGGTACACGTTGTCGGGCTGCGTGAGCGCCACGACCACGCGCGAGCCATCCTGACGCAGCGGAATCACCTGGTTCTGCTTGCAGAACTCAGGCGTGAGCCGTTGCAGCATCTTGCCGTCAAAGCCGCCGTCGAGGCCCTTGGTCAGATCGATGCGCTCAAAGTTGAGGTGGCTGACCTGCGCCAGCGCCTGCATGACCTGCACTTCGTCCGCGCCTTGCTCCAGCAGAATCTCGCTGAGCCGGCGACCC
>VYMG01000293.1_pt1 | contig 13453 bp, 13 predicted proteins | sample 5115261 | NCBI WGS metagenome assembly VYMG01 (sample SAMN12291781, study PRJNA351875) | freshwater metagenome | isolation source: freshwater lake | place: USA: Michigan, Wintergreen Lake | collected 2013-08-08 | reverse complement strand
CCAACTATCATTAACAACAGTAGATATCTGGCTCGCCCCAGTTCATTCTCTAACACTTTCTGGTATAATTCACTTATCATTTTCGTTATCTAGGTCATATTTACTATATATGACTGATCTTTTTTGGGAGTCTGTGTCTGTATTCCATGCTACATAAGCTTTTCAGCTTGCTTGTCCCCCTGTCAGTTGAAACCTAGTTGATTAAAAAGATAAATTCTCAAAACTTGCTATGATCTAACAAGATTGTTACTGCACTTTCTCGGCTTAATTATCCCCTGCAATGACTCGCCAAATTCACGACCAATTTGCCAAAGAATATTTAGAAGAACTCTTAGCGTCTCTAGGAACGATTAAAAAGAGCAAGAAAATCAAGAGTGAAGTCCAAGAAATCGATGTCTGGTTTGAACCAGCCAGTTCAGCATCAAGGACTGAATTACCCTTGGGGTTACTGGGTAAAATGGCGGCGACTTGCTGCTTGTTTGAACCTTTCCGTAACCCACCCTCCGAGGTAGAGATTCGCAGTTGCATCTCAAAGTTATATGCGGTTCATGGCGAGGTCTTAAGGAAGGCGAAACGGACAAGCAAAACTCTAACAGAAGCTGAACTACCAGTTCTCTGGATTTTAACGCCTACTTTTTCAGCGAGAATGATTGAAGAATTCGTGGGAATCCCCCCTTCATTCCTACCGGAAGAGGGGATGAAAGAGGAGTGGGGAAAAGGAGTTTATTTTTCCCCTAGCCTGTTCAAAACAGGAATTGTTGCCATCCATCAATTACCAGTCAATGAGGAGACTTTATGGTTGAGGGTACTAGGGAAAGGAGGGACACAGAAACGAGCAGTAGAAGAATTAGTGCAATTGCCTGAAGGTAATCCTTTCCAAGAGAATTTACTGGAAATTCTGGCCAACTGGCGGCAGAGTTTGGAATTAAGAGATAATTTAAGTACCGAAGAACAGGAGGACATTATGAACCTATCACCAGCTTATCTAAAACAACGGGAAGAGTGGAAACAAGAAGGGATACAACGAGGCAGTTTAGAAGAACGGTATTCCCTGATAACCAGTCTTCTGGAAGGACGCTTTGGCAGCCTAGATACAGAATTATCTGGTCTGGTGGAACAGATTGTCCAACTTCCCGTCTCCGAACGCACCGGGTTACTTCTTTCTCTGGCGAATTTATCTCGCTCAGAACTGTTAGAAAGATTCAGGGAAAATTAAACTTTCAGTCCCAATCTCAAAAACAGACAATTAAAATTCCCGATCAACAATCATTTCCAAATCCTGAAGAACCTTATAGCGCTTTTCACGTTACTGAGGTATCGACAAGTTTTGCTAACAAAGGGTTTAAGATCCTTGCCCATACCTCATTCTGATGAAAACTGCTATAAATGTCCTGCTTATTTTGCTAGACTAAAGAAGTCCCAATTCTTGATTAGCCTGAGATAGGAAGGATTATGGTCAATCAAATCAGCATTGTCATCTCCAAGAATCCCGACGGATATTCACTCAAATCTCCTGAATTAGCAGCAATTGATTACCAGGATAGCTCTCTAGAAGGCGTTTTAAATCGACTGAAAGATGCCCTGGAAACTCATCTGATGGCTTCTGATATATCTCAAGAGGAGACTGGAGAATCAATTTTAAAGATAGTTGATAGGTTGAATCTGAACTTCCCTGAAGAAGAACTTGAGCCGCTTCCATCTGACGGTGCAGAAGAGCATGACCATTATCTTTATGGGAGTCCCAAGAAAAGGCAATGAAACAAATTTTTGCCGACACTTTCTACTGGGTTGCTTTAATCAATCCCCAAGATAATTGGCATCAACGAGCCAGAGAAGTTACGTCCAGTCTCAAAAACGTTAAACTTGTGACGACGGATGAAGTTTTGGTAGAGCTACTGAATTTTATGTCAGTCCGGGGAGCAAATCGGAAGCGGCGTACTGTCGAATTTATCGATGATCTGCTCCAGAATCCCCGCCTTCAAGTCATTCCGCAAAACCGAGAATCATTCCTGCAAGGCTTCGAGTTATACCGCCGCCGTCCAGACAAAGAATATAGGCTGACAGATTGTATTTCATTGACGGTCATGCAGCGCTTAAAAATCAGTCAAGTGTTAACTCACGACAATCATTTTCAGCAAGAGGGTTTCATAATTCTATTTGAATAACAGAGGGAAAATTAAACTTTCAATCCCCCTAAGCTAGGAAAAACTATTCCCAAGCATTAATGGTAGTATATCTGCTGAATTATGGGCAAATCTCGCTCGCAGAACACATGAGTAGAAAACGGGTTTCTCCGAGAAACCCGTTTTCTGTGCGTTACTCAACGGATTTAGTATGACAACTGATAAAAACCCCTCCAATTAATGAAGGGGAATTATCGGATTTTATTGATGGTATTAGGAGACTTTTGTGGTTTCTTTTTCTGAGGATTTAGAGGATTTCAATTGGCGCTTGAGGGTTGAGGCTGCGCCGAGTGTGCCGAGGACGAGTATGCTTAGGATGGAGGCGGGTTCGGGGACTGATATAGGTCCTTCACCTGGACCATACTGATTAAGGCGGAAGTTATTGAGATGGGGATTGGTAGCGAGCCAATTAGTAGGAGTTTCTTCAGTTGGTATGGTTCCGTCAGGCAGCACATTGGTGATGTGATAGGTATGCTGGTTCCAAATGCGACGAGTTTCGATCCAGTCGTCGTTAGCAGAGCCGTAAACGAAGATACCCCGCTGTGGACCGAAGCCACAGTTATTGTTAGCGACGGCGACAATCTCCGCCGAGTTGTCACCATCGACATCGGCAACGAATGGGTACTCGTACCAAGTACAAGAACTCTTGGGTGTCTCAAACAAGGTAAAGCCGTCAGAACCGCGATAAACTCGGAGTTTGAGTTCATCGCCGTAAATCACTTCGGCCGCCCCGTCACCCTCGAAGTCGAACACTGAGGAGCCAGTGCGATTGGAACTGCTATCCTGAGTGACTGTTTGCCATTTGAGTGTGCCATCCGTTTCAAATACCGCATAGCGCGTGGCACCGGCAACCCCAATCTCTGGAGCGCCATCGTTGTCGAAGTCGGCAATGGTTGGCGGTCCTCCGACTCCGCCTCCGGGAAGAGAAACTCCACCCCATATTACTGACAGGTCAGGCTCCAGCAGCCAAACCAGACCGCCGTTGACTAGGACGATTTCGGCTTCGGGATCGGCATCAAAGTTAGCAACGGCGTTAAGTCCGTCGGGAAGCGCCGCGTTCTGGTGTTTGATCGCGCCGGTGGCACTGTAGATAGTGTTGCCAGCTACGATATCGGGGCTTCCATCAAGATCGACATCGGAGACCAACGACAGAGGTCCTATGCCTTGTGAGCCGCTTCCTCCTGTGCCTGTCCAAAGGATGCTTCCATTGTTGTCTAACACCTGCCGACCAATGATGATTTCTGGCACTCCGTTTTCATCAAGGTCGGCGATTGCCGGTGCCCCCCAGTTCACCGCCTGTAGCACTGGACTCCGCCACTTGAAGCTGCCGTTAGACTCGAAGGCGAGCAGCCGCGTCCCCGAGGCATCGTTAGCGATGATTTCGGGAAATCCGTCCCCATCAATGTCTCCGGTGGCGATGGAGGAAGCGGTGTTGATGCGGAGCGTTGGGTCAGTTACGGTGAATAATTCGCTGCCATTGTTGCCCCTCAGCGCACGGAGTACGCCGCTCTCAACACCCCCTGTAGAGTTAGTCGCGCCGAAGACTACCTCGGGAATACCGTCTCCAGTGAGGTCGATTGCCGAGGGGGTATTCATGACGTTCAGGTAATCTGGCAGGGTCGTACTCGATGTCCATGACCATTCCAGAACAGTTGAAAAGTCGGCAGCACTAGCTTTTGCCATCCCTCCTAAAGTCGCTACAGTAGCTCCTCCAGCAAGTGCAATATTTAATAACTTTCTCGCCCAAGACAAAATCATGTTAATGCTACTCCGCTAAATTAGATGAATTAAAAACCCACTTTCCGCACTTCTTAACATTCAATTGATAATTTTTACTAATATATTGCTTGAAACTCATTGCCAGTAAGGACTATAGCTACAATGATTGATTTTTATCAAGGTGAAGAATTGTAATTTTTTTTCTCAGAAAAAATCAATTGTTGAAAATGCTCTCAATAGTAGTTTCTACAATCAAGGTTTTTCCTCAAAACATCTTGGGGAATGTAAAAATATACATAGGTATATGAAGATGTGCGGAATGTCGGATTAAAATGATCTCGCCCCTCTCGCAGCCAGGTCAAGCAACAACCCAACCCAACCCCAAAAGGAGATAGCAAAACAATACACATTCCCCCCCCCAGAACTGTATTCTAAGCTACATTTTTATAAATATTTACATTCCGCTCCGTCAGGCTTCTTTAGCAACGTTAAGAGCGATCGCATTCTATCTCCAGTAGTCAACAATGCCGATGACAAGAGCTAAGTTAAGATTGAGGGGCATTCAGTTGTTAACTCATGTAATTCTTGAGTAGGGCGAAAATATGACGACACTACTTGTGCAAGCGACCTCGGCTCCTTTGATGATTGATCTTCCTTGGATTATGCCGATGACGGAGGAGCAGTTTTATGAATTTTGTTTAGCCAATCGAGATTTACGCATTGAACGCAGCGCTAGTGGAGAAGTGATCGTTATGCCCCCTGCTTTTTCGGATACGGGTAATCGCAATCTTAATATAGCTGTGCAACTGGGGAGTTGGTCAGAACTAGATGGAACGGGACTGGGGTTTGATTCTAGTGCGGGTTTTACGCTGCCCAATGGTGCAATTCGTTCACCCGATGCTGCTTGGATTAAATTAGAACGCTGGAATGCTTTAACAGAAAAACAAAAAGCCTCTTTTGCCTCCATCTGTCCCGATTTTGTCATTGAATTACGTTCTGCTAGTGATACAGTATCCAGTTTGCAGAAAAAGATGGAGGAATATATTGCCAATGGTACTTTATTGGGTTGGTTAATCGAGCGCCAAAATCGCCAAGTCTATATTTATCGCCCCCATCGAGAACCAGAAATTTTAAATGATCCTGAAACCGTTAGTGGTGATCCAGAATTGCCGGGGTTTGAGTTAGTAATGGCTAAGATTTGGTGAATGCGATCGCTTCGGACTCCCGTTATGAATTAGGAAGTAAGGAAGTGGGGAAGTGGGAAGTGGGGAGTGGGTTTTTAAAGTTGGATTGGGAGTTAATCATACTGTTAAAAAAGGATTTAGTATCAGAGGCGACCGGGATTTTCCCACAACTCGATCGAATGTGCTATCATTCTGAGCAAATAGAGTAAGTCAGCCTAATTCAACGACGGTGTGTTGAAGCGGAGGAACCGAATTTGGGGCGCATTTCAGTCAATGAAAAGGACATCTCTCAGTCCTAGCCCGTCAGCTAACTTCGTCGGCATTGGGGGAAGACTGAAGGGAAACAGAATAGGAGATATTCCTGCAAATATTCTGACTCTTTCAGGATTCTTGGTTGGTACTGCTCATTATCTGTACCTCGATCCTCATATAAGGGTAAATAACATGAATATTGCGGCTATTTTAGTCGCTGCGCGTGCCACAGGCAGGCAAGCGAAAGCTTGGCTGTTCAAGGATGTGGTACTGTATCCGGCGATGGGTTTTATCGGTCTGATTACCCTCTGGTGGATAATTGCGACTTTCCGAAGTGAATTGATGCCCAATCCTTGGCAGGCCTTGACTAGCAATCTGGATTATATTCTCCATCCCTTCTATCGTCGCGGTCCGGGCAATCTCGGCATTGGTTGGCTATTACTAGCCAGTTTGCGACGCGTCTTAATTGGTTTTCTGTTGGGAGCATTAGTGGCTATTCCGGTCGGGTTTCTCATCGGGCTATCCCGGCCGGCTATGCTCATCCTCAATCCGATCATTCAAATTCTACGCCCCGTTTCCCCCCTAGCTTGGCTACCCATCTCTCTAGCCATGTTTGGAGTCGCGGAACCCTCGGCCATTTTTGTTATTTTTATCACCTCCCTCTGGTCAACCATGATTAATACAGCCCTAGGAGTCGGTAGTGTACCCAAAGACTATATCGATGTGGCCAGAGTCCTAGAAATGCCCAAATATCGCCAGATTTTAAAAATTATCCTCCCCGCTAGTTTGCCTTACATTTTTACGGGATTGCGCTTAAGTTTAGGAATTGCTTGGTTAGTCATCGTAGCCGTGGAAATGTTAACCGGAGGTGTGGGAATCGGGTTTTTTCTTTGGGATGAGTGGAATCGCTTAAACCTTAGTTCCGTCTTTCTGGCGGTGATTGTCATTGGCGTTACCGGTTTAATCCTCGATTACCTAATTAGCCGTTTACAAGTCCTTGTCACCCATCGTCCCGCTAAACCGGGCAGTTAATACCATGATTCCCCCCATATCTAGACGTACCTTCCTTCAAGGATTGGGGACGACCCTGGTTACTGGTAGCCTGACTGCCTGTACTATCAATGCCAGTCGCAACCCGACGGGATTAACCGAGGCAGCCCTGGCCGTAACCCCGATTATCGATCCGAAAACCCTAGAAAAACCTAACCTCACCGTGGGATATGTCCCCGTCAATGATTGCGCCCCCTTCGCGGTTGCCTGGGAAAAAGGCTTTTTTCGCAAGTATGGACTGAATGTCACCCTCAGTCGGGAAGCAAGTTGGGCGAATTCCCGTGATGGGATTATCTTCGGACGCTTGGACGCTTCTCCCGTGGTCTCCGGGGCGATTACCAATGCGAGGACGGGGGCAGAAGGGGCGCGGGTTGCCCCTCTGTGTGGGGCGATGACTATTCATCGACACGGCAACGCTATGACCATGAACCGGCCGATGTGGGATTTTGGCCTTCGACCTTGGCGAGAGTATAATGGCGATCTTCAGCAAGCGGGCAAGCAACTGCACGCCTATTTCCAGAGTATCCCCCCAGAAGAGCGCATCTGGGCAGCAGTCTTGAGTTCCTCCATCTATGAATACTTCCTGCGTTATCTGACGGCATCGATGGGCATTAATCCCATTGAGGAATTTCGTCTTTTGATTATTCCGCCACCGCAGATGGTCAACAATATGCGTATTGGCACAATGCAAGCTTATATGGTGGCCGAACCCTGGAACACTAGGGCGATTAGGGGTAACGAAGGAGTCGGTTTTACCTTTGCCCAGGGACGGGAAATCTGGCAAGGACACCCCGATCGCATTCTAGCGGTGATGGAGTCTTTTATCGAAGAAAACCCGAAAACCTATCGCTCTTTAGTCAAAGCGATGATTGAAGCTTGTCAGTATTGCGATCGACCTGAAAATCGAGAGGAAGTAGCGACGATCATTTCCGGGCGCTCGTTTACAGGGGCAAAACCACAATTGACCCGCCCCGGCATTGTTGGCGATTACAACTATGGCGGTTTCGATGATCGAAAACGTCTGGTTAAGGACATAGCCACGACAATTTTTTTCGCCATGCCCGAGGATATTGCCAAAGCCGATCACGATCATTCTACCTTTCTCTGGCAATCCGAAAGTCTTTGGTTAATCACCCAAGCCGCTCGCTGGGGACAGATTGCTGAAATACCCAAAAATGCCGAAGAAATAGCCAAAAAAGCCTGGAGAACTGATTTATACCGTCAAATCGCCGACGATATGGGTATTATTTGTCCCAGCGAGGATTATTACGTTGTACCAGCAAGGTCTTTTATTGATCAAAAAGCTTTTGATCCTAGCGATCTCGTTGGTTATCTCAATAGTTTTGAAATTCGCGCCAATTTACCTCAATTCTTTTATTTGCAGGGATAATTAATTATTATGGCTCAATTCTCCTCTGTTCCTAACTCGATCTCAGGTTCCTTTTCTGGGGAGGAATTTTTAGAGATTAAAAATATCGTTAAAGCTTACCCTAAAGCTGATGGCAGTAATTTTGTCGTTCTCGATGGGGTCAATCTGACTATTGGTTCCCAAGAATACATTTCGGTGATCGGTCATTCTGGTTGTGGCAAATCGACGCTTTTAAAAATTATCGCTGGTTTAGAACAAGCCTCCTCGGGACAGGTCACTTTAGAAGGAAAGTTAATTCGTCAACCGGGGGCCGACCGCATGATGGTTTTTCAACATTATTCTCTTTTGCCCTGGTTGACAGTGCGAGAAAATATTCGTTTGGCGGTGGATGAAGTTCTTAAAAGTGCTAGTAAAGTTGAAAAAAATAGCCTTGTTAATGAACATTTAGCTATGGTGCATTTAACGGCCGCTGCTGATAAATATCCCGAAGAAATCTCCGGCGGAATGAAGCAGCGGGTGGGCATCGCTCGCGCTTTGGTAACTCGACCGAAAATGCTATTGATGGATGAACCTTTTGGGGCTTTAGATGCTTTAACTAAGCGAAAATTACAACAGGAAGTTCTCAAAATTTGGGAGAGTCACCGGCAAGCGGTGATCATGATTACCCATGATGTAGATGAGGCAATTTTTATGTCCGATCGCATTGTTTTAATGACCAATGGGCCTCATGCTAATATCGGTGAGATTTTAACAGTCCCTTTTCCCCATCCCCGGGATCGTCACGCCATGCGAGAAACTCAAGAATATTATGATTTGAGAAATCATGCTCTCGATTTTCTAGAGCGTTATTTTACAGCGGATGAATAGGTGGTAAAAAAGTCAGATTAACCTAGAGTCGCAACTCTGAAATCAGGAGAAACTAGGTTAATTTTTTATCTCCTCAACTAGATTGAATATAACGCTGTTCTATATTGTTGCCCACGGGAAATCCACTCAACACCGATAGAACAGCGATAACTAATCATCCTATTAAGATTGGCTCAAGGTAGCCAATTCTGAGGCTAAAGGATCAACCCGGCGCAAATTTGCCCCTAATGCTCTTAATTTACCCTCTAAATTATCGTAACCTCGATCGAGGTGATGGAGTCCCTGCACAATAGTAGTCCCCCGGGCTGCCAATCCCGCTACCACCAAAGCTGCCGAAGCGCGTAGATCCGTGGCCATCACCGGCGCCCCAGATAGGAAAGGCACACCGCGCACTAAAGCCACATTTCCTTTGACCTTGATATCTGCTCCCAGACGCTTTAATTCGGCCACATGACGCAGACGGTTTTCAAAAACCGTTTCATTAACCACACTACTGCCCTCGGCTAAAGTTAATAGAGCCATAAATTGGGCCTGCATATCCGTGGGAAAACCGGGATAGGGCAGGGTTTCGATATCGGTGGCTTTTAAGTCCTTAGGGATAATCCGCAGACGATTAGGACCATCTTCCACCACTTCCGGACCGATTTCGTGCAGTTTGGCAATTACCGAAGCTAAATGGCACGGAATCACGGGATAAAGACTTATTTCTGAGCGGGTAATCGCCCCGGCTATCAGTAAAGTTCCGGCTTCAATGCGATCGGGAATGATACTGTAATCGGTACTGTGCAGACGGGAAACTCCCTCAATGACAATTGTATTGGTCCCAGCACCGCGAATTTTTGCACCCATGGAAACACAAAAATCGGCTAAATCAATCACCTCCGGCTCTTGGGCCGCATTACCGAGAATGGTTTCCCCTTCCGCTAAAGTCGCCGCCATCATTAGGGTTTCCGTCGCTCCCACACTGGGATAATCCAGATAAATATTCGCCCCTTTCAGACGACCATTACCTTTAACGCGGGCGTGTACCATGCCGCTATCGATTAATACATCTGCACCCATTGACTGGAGACCCCTAACGTGCAGATCCACCGGTCTGGCCCCAATGGCGCAGCCGCCGGGGAGGGGAACTTTTGCTTCTCCTAAACGGGCTAAAATCGGTCCAATGGCAAAAAAACTGGCCCGCAACTGGGAGACGAGATCGTAGGGTGCTTGAGCTTGTTTGAGGTCTCTGCCATCAATCTCTAGTCTATCTTTGGTGCGACGGACTTGCACGCCCAAGGCCGAGAGAATTTGACTCATCCGCTCGATATCGGCCAGGGCAGGTACATTACTAATCTGGCACTGGTCGGAGCAGAGTAAAGCCCCCGCCATAATGACTAGAGCGGCATTTTTGGCACCACTGATCTTGACTTCACCCTTGAGAGAGTGACGACCTTGAATTTCTAAATAGGGATGCTCGGTATCGATGGTCATAGGATCATTCATTTATCTTGGTTGGCAGTCTTGGCTAAGGATAGCTTCGGCAAAATGACACTGCATTTTATCAGATTTTTGAGGAAATTATTGGTGATTCTACCCCGAAAAGCGATTTTCGTCTTAATTATCTGAACCATCTTGACTTATGGATTGTCCGATAGTATAATAAAAGATTGTGAAAGAAAAATGCGGAACTGGCGGAATTGGTAGACGCGCTAGATTCAGGTTCTAGTGTCTGCAAAGACTTTCGGGTTCAAGTCCCGAGTTCCGCATTATCTCCCTCAAGACGTGGTTGTTTAGGGTAGGCCTAGCGGGGTGAAAAATCCTATTGGCTATAGTCTTGATCGCTCTCCTGTAACGGCTATGATTAGCAGTGTTCAAAACCCTTTAATCAAGCAAATTCGCAAGCTACACCGCACTAGAGAGCGACAGGAGCAGAATTTGTCCTTAATTGAGGGAACGCACTTACTAGAGACAGCTTTAGCGGTGAATTGTTCCCTAGAGACAGTTTTTTATACTGAAAAGTGGCGGCAAAGACAGGGAGAATTAGCGCAGAAGCTTCAAAATCAAGCCAAACGAGTCGAGATAGTTTCCCCGGAAGTCCTCGCTTCCCTTGCAACAACGGTTAATCCCGATGGTGTGATTGCCACTATTTCCCGTCATCACCTTCATCCAGTCCCCCAAAATCCGCTACAATTGGGCTTAGTTTTGGAAAGATTGCAGGATCCGGGCAATCTCGGCACTATTATTCGCACTGCCGTGGCTACGGAAGTACAGGGTATCTGGTTAAGTCTCGATAGCGTCGAAATCGATAACCCGAAAGTGATCCGCAGTTCCGCCGGGGAATGGTTTCGATCGCCCCTGGTGGTAGAATCGGATTTATCGGCTTTAGTGAAAAAATATCAAGCACAGGGGGTAAAAGCGATCGCAACTTTACCCACAGCCACCAAAAACCACTGGGAGATTGATTTTACCCGTCCGACTTTAATATTATTAGGCAATGAAGGAGCCGGTTTATCACCCCAATTAGCGACTTTAGCCGATGAAACGGTGAAAATTCCCCTCTTTGGTGGTGTGGAATCTTTAAATGTTGCGATCGCTACTGCTGTCATCCTCTACGAAGCTAGAAGACAATTATCCTACAGTAGGGTGGATTAGCGTCAGCGTAATCCACCGTTAAACCAGACAAGAATTAGAGATTTATGTATTCTCGTTTTCTGTCTCCCAATCTAAATCATCTAGCATCTTCAACAATAAATCGATGAATACGATAATTGCTCCACCCTCCTCTGGTTTAGGATCGATGAATCGATGAGCGTAACGATTACGAAAAAGCTTCATTGTACCCGAATATAAATCACGGTATGCCTCTAATTCTTCTGATGGAAGCTTATCTTTTTGTAGAGATTTATTGCTTCCAAAAATTAGGTTAACAATACCATTACCCGTGGCTTTTTGATTAATATTATCTATATTTCCCAGTTTCCTCATGCGGTCTTCTAAAACCACTGTCGCATTGCGAATCCCAGTATCCCACGCTTTTGGATTATCTCCACCCGCGCTCACAGAAAAACGGACTCTCTCCCATAGTTTGGAGTCTAAATGTTCAACTTCAGTCAAGGGAATTAGATGAGGAATAGCCGAGCGATCGGGTTCAGCAAAGTTAGAATCAACCGCTTCATAAGCTTTTCCTGTTAGAGTGCCCTTGTATTGATTTGAGTCTTTTTTTTGCCCCTTAATATAACGATATTCTTCTAATATATCGAGCGTTGCGAATGTGACAGGAGGACAGCTATCAGAACCCTTGTAACCAACCCAACCATAACCTGTAAAATTCTTAATGTACCAAATACTGTCCTCGGCAAGATTACCAGCCCGTACTTGTTCAACTATCCATTGCAAAAGTTTTTTTTGATTGTCTGTTAAACTCATATTTACGCCTCGAAAGCTCAACAACAGTACCATTATACTATGTACTTTTGATTTTCGTAACGGGAATTTGCTAAAATCGACCTTTATATAAATCCCTCGGATAGGTGAAACTGTTTCTATGAATAGTGCAATTTGAGACAGTCAACCAATTTTTTAAGTAGGGAGGCACAATTATTTGTAGGATGGGTTAGCGGTAGCGTAACATAATCGGGCGTTGGGTTTCATGCTTCAACCCAACCTACGTTCATCTTATATTTAATTCCACCCACCCACTTACACTTCCGTTTTTTTGGCAAATTTTGGCGGAATTTGCGCGGCTGTTAAGGTGACAATTTGGCCATCTTTGAAAATGCTGATAGATTCTCCTAAGAGACGGTGTCTCTCAATTGCTTCTGCGATTGCGACTCTAACACCTGTATCGATTCGTTCCGATAATTTATCAGGAATTGGCTCAGTCATGGGCTACCTCAGTTATTTGTTGCCAGATAGAGGAGTCATAGATAATGACTTGTTGATTGAAGGGACGTTCAGCAACTAAGTGCGGCTCATCCCCAGAATTATCATAGACAACCCAAGTATCGCACAAAGGTAAATACAACTGCATGAGATTATTACGTCCCCGCTCATAACGACGAAGAACCACATCTTCAGGAATATTATGACCGCCACTGGCTACCCTTCTGTGAACTCTCTCTAAAGCTAATTCTGGACTTTGTAGCCAAAAATAAATAAGATTGAGCCTATAGCCATAACTTTGACAGTCTCTCAAAAAACGGGCAAAATATCGGGCTGCCAGGGTGCTTTCAAAAGCAAAATCTATTCCTTGGCACTTCAGTGTTATCAGCCTTTCTAACATCAAGCGTCCTGCTTGGATAGCAACCGACTCAGGATTAAAAGGTGAGAGTCCGGCAGCAATTTCATCGGCGTTAACGTACTCGATAACGCCTAAAAAGTTGGGTAAAAGTTTTTTAGCGACGGTGGTTTTCCCGGAACCATTGGGGCCACCAATTAGATAAACATCAGACATGAGGGAAAAGCTCGTCCTCCAGATTATTTTGACGCCAATTCAAAAATGAAACGCATCAACCTCAAGAGTTGACAGAAAAAGGCTCATCAGGTACTGTCTGATCATTAACAACAACAAATCAGACCCAAAAATGAGCCGCCCACATCTTAACATAGAACAAAGAAACTTACTCTACCAACTTAGTCAAGAGGGAAATTTATCTCAACGGCAAATGGCCGTCTGGCTCGGATGTTATCAAAGCACAATATCACGGGAATTAAAAAGGAATCAAAGTTCTCTTGGCTGCTATCTACCTGACACAGCACAAGCTCAAAGCGAGACGCGGCGAAAAAATGCCAAACAACCCTTTAAAAATGTCAGCAAGGCTACCTTAGAGTTGGTGAAAAAAGGA
>VYMG01000291.1_pt1 | contig 13515 bp, 12 predicted proteins | sample 5115261 | NCBI WGS metagenome assembly VYMG01 (sample SAMN12291781, study PRJNA351875) | freshwater metagenome | isolation source: freshwater lake | place: USA: Michigan, Wintergreen Lake | collected 2013-08-08 | reverse complement strand
CAATAATTGCTATAAAATACGTATTGCTATTGCTTCAAAAGCTAAAGGCAAATCCGGTGGGGCAAGAGTGATTACAAACATTGTCATTGCCGAAGACACCGTTTTTCTTATCGCGATTTACGATAAATCTGAAAAAGATAATCTCACGGATAAAGAATTGAAAGAGTTGTTACAACATATACCTCAATAAACACAAATTCTATAAACGTGTAATCCCTACGGGATTGAATTCGCCGCTGAATTTCAAAATTCCCCTCCGCAGGAAGGGTGTCCGCAGGACGGGGTGGTTTCTCATTCCTCGGTGGCAGACGTAGTCTGACGGGGTGGATGGTTTCATAGAACACAAATTCTATAAACGTGTAATCCCTACGGGATTGAATCCGCCGCTGAAATTCAAAATTCCCCTCCGCCGGAGGGGTGTCCGCAGGACGGGGTGGTTTCTCATTCCTCGGTGGCAGACGCAGTCTGACGGGGTGGATGGTTTCATAGAACACAAATTCTATAAACGTGTAATCCCTGCGGGATTAAATCAGTTAGGTAATAATCTGTTATCGAAAATTATTTCGTTAATATCAATGTGCTGCTCTCCATCTTCTGAGAACACCACATCCCATACCCAGCAATAAAAAAGGTGCATATCTTTGGGAGGTGTAATAAGGAAATTTACAGGGTCGTGTAAAATGACATATCCATTAATATTCATCTTTACAACATACGAAACGCAGTCTTTTATTTGCTCCTGCACATCTATTGTTAAACTTTTGATATATGGTTTCACTATTGTATGGAGTAATTCCTTTACTTTTACTTCGTCATCACCTGATATCATTTTGTCAAGCGTTAAGTCTTCTTCCGTAAAAAACGGTGCTTCAATATAACCTAAAACATCTGATCTTAATATTCTTTTCATAATACCTAAAATGAAAATGGTTTTAATAGTGGAAAAATAGATATTATCTGTCCTTGATGATTAAAAAACACCTGCACATTAGTGGTTTGGACTAACCCAAGTCCCTCAGGATGAGTAATCGCTGTAAAACCTTCACCAACTAACGAATTCATTTGCATAGTAAGTGTTCTACTTACCGCATTGTAGTTATATGAAAGAGTGTTTGTTCCGCTATTTCCATTCATAATACTAAGTGCTTCATTTACAGATGATAACTGTAATTGATTAGAAAAAAAAGCGAAGCCTGCATAAATACCTTTTAGTGTTCAAAGAACGGAGATGTTGATGAAAATACTAAAAGTATGTGATTTCAGAATTTTGAAAGTGCTAGTCTATCAAAGTTCTCAACCCTGAGCGGCAGATTAAACTAACATTCAATAAAACCTTCTACCAGCTCTTCATTATAATATTTTTCACCCTTTTCTGTATTCCCAATTTTAATACACAATTCATTTATGGCAGGGGGATTCCCAAATTTACCATCTTCAACAAGTTTAAATGCTTCACTAAATTCTAATTCTTTAAGTTCATCACTTCCCCATTTACTCATATAAAATGATATGAGATTCTGTTTTAAAAAACATATCAATATTTTTCTTGCTATTTCTTGATTTTCTTCCTGACTTTTATTAGGTCGTAAAGAATTTAGCTCCCATAAAATCTCCCAAAGACCTACAAAGTCTTCTATTGTACTCCAAAGAATTTTATACGCTAAATCTTTCATAATTATTGTAATGTAGGATTCCCTTCTAATCGAACTCTTTTTATTCACCGTTACTGCCTACTTTCATATATGCTCCTGAGTGAAGTGGTTCTTTTGCACCAAGTCACCATTTTTCCATAAATATCTGCTCGCATTATTTAGCTGGATTAACACATTTTATCCCTTCACCTTTGTTCATTCGCTCACTGATCCAATCTTTTGGAATTACTAAGCCATCAAGCCATGATTTTTCGGGGTAATTATTGCCATAGTGGTTGTTGCTTTTGCAATAAGTTTTTCCGTGCCGTCTTCTGCAATCACAAAAACCTCTGCTTCGCAAAAGTGCATCGAACGCCCGGGTTTGACCACAGTGCCTATAGCGCGGAGTTTTTTTCCTAAGCCCGGTGCAAAATAGCTGATTTTTATTTCTGCCGTCACGGTATGTTGCTCTTCTGCGACAAGAGTAAATCCTGCAAAACCGGCAGCCACATCGGCAATAGTAGCAGTCACTCCCCCATGCACCAAGCCTATTTGTTGCTGATGAATAGTGTCTAGCTCAATTTCTGCGACAACATAGCCGGGTTCGATAGTGACCAATTCGCAGCGGCACAATTTCATAAATTCCTGACGCTTGAGATGGTGGCGAATATTCTCTCGAAATAAAGGATTTTTGGGTATTAGTTGCATATTATTTTTTCGATTTTTGTATAAGTGCCAAATAACCGTCACAAAGCCAATCGGCAATAACTTGTCTATTTCTTGGCTCAATAAGCCGCACTTGATCATTAGGGTTTTTTATATTGCCAAGTTCAATATATGTTCCAATAGGTTTGCTATGGTTCAACATAAATAAATCACGTGCTTCCACACTGCCATTATAGCCGCGTCCGGGTTGGGCTTGATTATATTTATCGCGCAATGTTTGCAATAATGTTTCCGCGGTTGCTTTACCGCGCTCGCTGCCCGGAGCATGGTAAAAGAATATGTCAATGCGTTCAGTTGTCGTTCGTGAATCCACATGAATTATGACGCTGTGTTGTGTGGCTGTTGCATGCTTATCATATAATTTATTGATAATAGCTGCCCTTTGTTCCAATCGTTCTCTGTGACCTCGCGAAATGGGTTGCCCACCATAGTATCGCTCACGATCGCTATTATTGAGAAAACGTGTGTCGCGAATACCGTCTTTCATTTCTTGGACTATCACATAGACCGTGGCTCCATGGCTCAGTAAATTACGTGCTAATCGTAAGGAAACATCATAAGCATACTCATCTTCATGCAATTCATGTTTGCCGCGCTTTCCTATTGCCCCGGGGTCAGGACCGCCATGTCCGGGATCAATATAAAAAACTTGCCCTTCTAAAAGATTGTCAATTTTTTCGACAACCGAATACCCTTTACCAAATAAACGATGATAGGAGCGTTTATTTTTTGCTTTTTGTTTGGAAGTTCCCGTAAGCCACATAGGCACCCATAATTTCCCCGATACACGAAAATCATCACGCCTCATTCCCTTGGTTTTCATGCGGTCATTATATTGTTCAATAAGTGCAGCATCGCCTTCATTTGACAATGATAATAATTCTACGAGCGGTTCACCGGCATAATTGACACTGCGTACGGGCAAAGCATAGATTTTACCGGCAAGCAAAACATCATTGCGCGGTATGGTAATATTGCCGTTTATTTTCTTGAAAAGATTTCTGTTTTTGGGAGTATTGTCTATCTCATAGCGAGTGAATATATCTTCGGTTTTTTCGCGGGCTTTGGCTTTTATTGTCACATAATCATTATCCGCTCCGACAGCCGTAACGATGCACAAACAGAATACTATTACTCGAACAAAGAAATCCATGGAATAAAATGAAGATTTTCGGATAGGAAGCAAAGAAAAAACCCTTTGTATAATCTGGACTATACAAAGGGCTTCACTCTACTGTGGGCCCGGAGGGATTTGAACCCCCAACCAACGGATTATGAGTCCGCTGCTCTAACCGTTGAGCTACGAGCCCGGTTACATAGTAATATTCTTAGTTAAACAGCCCTACAAATATACCGAATTGTAGTGTTAAAGCATTAGCATTTAATTCTTTGGGTACATTATTGACGGCAGCCACACCGTTCATTTGCCAGTCACCCATAAAGCTCAATGAATATCCGGCACTTGCACGTATCATCGCAAATTGGGTTACAGCATATTCGATATTCAAATTCGGTTGCACGAATATATAGCTTGCACCAAGTCGGTTGAGACTTTGCGTCCCCGAAGCCCCCTGTTTATCGAAATCAACGCTTTGCGTTGATATTGCTCTTTCAATATTCAGATTGCCCCAACCAAACGATGCTCCGGGCAATACTGCTAATCCTTTTACCGGCTGAAAGGCATAATCCAAACCAAAAGTATTGATGGATGAACCGACCGTCATTGTCAAAGATGTATCGGATTTCTTTGCTTCGCGCACTAAGCTGCCGGAATAACCGCCTACACTCACGCGAAGATTTTTCACGATAAGCACCGGCGCAATGCCGCCAACGCCCGAACAAAAGATGCCGCCATCAAAATTTGATACGCCAAAAGCACTCGCCAATCTATTAACTTCATCAAAATTCATGAATTGGAATGTGCCTATATAACCGCCACCGACGGCAAAATACGGGGGTTTTTCTTCCACATAATTTGCTTCCTCAAAACCGAGTTCTTCCAATTTATCGTCCTGTGCTATAAGGACTTGTGAACTCGTCATCACTATGACGAAAGCCGAACAAAGTAAAGCAGTGAATAGCCGCATGGCATTTCCTTACGAATTTTAGACTGCAAAAATAGAGATATATTTGGGAACAGCATCGCTTTTTCACTCTTGATTTGTTGTCGCATCTAATGCCGACATCCTGCACAAAAGCCATAAATACTGAATTTTGAGCCAACTATGAGGCAATGGTATCTGTTTACCCAATGTGAGAGAGTATGTCTTGTATATGTCCTTTCACTTTCACCTTAGGAAATATATGAGTAATGATGCCTTCTGCATTGATGATAAATGTTGTGCGCTCAATCCCCATATATGTTCTTCCATACATTGATTTCTCCTTCCAGACCCCATATAGTTCGGCAATACTATGGTCGGTATCCGCAACTAAAGTAAAGTCCAGAGAATATTTATGAGAAAACTTACTATGTGATAATTCTGTGTCGGGACTTACTCCGATAACAGTATAACCTTTCAGCGTCAGTTGATTGATATTATCCCGAAAATCACATGCTTGTTGCGTGCATCCGGGCGTATCGTCCTTGGGATAAAAATAGAGTATGATATTGCGCCCTGTCAAGGAAGACAATGACACTTGTGCTTGCTCGGAAGTAAACGTAAAATTCGGAGCTTGTTGTCCTATGATTGCTGCTGCCATAATTTATTAAAAAGTAAAATTCCACGCCAAAACGGGAAGTATGGGAAAAAGTGTATATTGCTTCAACACGGGCTTAAAAGTACCATCGCTCTGATATTCTTTGTCCACAAATTGCGCAAATGGGTTTTGGCGATTATAGGCATTGTAAATAGAAAGTACCAATTGCGACGGTAAACCAAAAACCTCGGTCTTGAATGCAAAATTAAGATCAAGCCGATGATATGGCGGCAAACGATAACCATTGCGCTCTGTATAAAGATAACGTTCCCGACTCGAATTATATCTATCCAAAACATATTGACCCACCGGCATAGTATAGGCAAAGCCCGTCCCAAATGTCCATGCAGCACCAAATTCAAGTGAGGAAGACAAACGATAGGAAAATGTCGCCGACACATCATGACGACGATCATAGCGCGCCCAAAAAGGATTGCCATTATTTAATTCATCGAAAAAGCGGCGCGTCCATGATAAAGTATATCCCACCCAGCCCGTAAAATCTCCGAGTCGTTTATTCAAAAACACTTCCACACCATACGCTTCGCCCCGACCTTGCGTAAATTGCGATTCCAAAGGCAACAATAAAGAAAATGATGCCGTATCGCGATATTCATACAGATTGCGCATATCTTTGTAATATCCTTCTATGCTGAACAAATAGGAATTATTATCGCCAAATAATGTTTCTATACCAAGTATGCCCTGTGTCGAATAACTCGGCAATATGGTCTTCGTAGATGGAAACCATAAATCTGTCGGTAAATTTACATCATTGCGAATAATTAAGTGTAAAAATTGATTGGCAACGGCAAATGAACCTATCAATTTAGTCTTGGGAGCAACTTGATATGTTGCTTGCAAGCGTGGTTCAAATCGCAAATAATTACCACTCTGAAAATAATAGATTCGACCACCGATATTGGTAAATAACTCATCGGTAATATACCATTCATCTTGCACATATAATGCTGCGTCAAAAGCACTTATCATTTGTGAAACAGGTTGCAATTCGCCATTATTAAAATCTGCGGAAACTTCCGATAAAAATTCATGTCTTGTGGCTTCAATGCCGCATTTGATTGTTTGCGAAGCATCGCTGTAATATGTCACATCACTCTTCAAAGTAAAATCCCGAATACGCGAACGGGTATAAAAAGAAAAATTGGACTGAACATCATCCAAAAATTCCGAACCGAAACGATAATTTGTATAAATAAATGAAAAATTGGAAAATACATCAGGTGAAAAAATATGCATCCATTTTGTATGCAATGAAGCATTACCCCAGACAATATCAAAACTCGCATCATTATTGTTTTGCGGTGAACTAAGAACATCCGACCCAAAAAATCCACTTGCAAACAATTTGTCTTTTTCTGATAATTGATAAGTGAATTTTGCATTAAGGTCGTAAAAATAATAGCTTGGCGTTTGCTCCAATTCCTCCTCCGGCAAAAATAATGATGCCAATACATCAAGATACATTCTGCGACCCGATACCATAAATGTCATTTTATCATTGATGGGACCTTCCACCGTAAGCCGTGATGCAATAAGACTAATGCCTCCCTGTCCGGTAATTTTTTCTTTTGTGCCATCTTTCATGGTCAAATCCAATACACTTGAAAGCCGACCGCCAAATTCCGAGGGAAAACCGCCTTTGATTAATTTCACTTCGCGCATGGCATCAACATTGAATGTGCTGAGAAAACCGCCCAAATGCGCAGGATTATAAATCGTTACGCCATCCAATAAAATAAGATTTTGATCGGGCGAACCACCACGCACATAAAGACCACTCGACAATTCCGACGGCGACTTCACACCGGGCAATAATTGCAATACGCGAAAAATATCCGTCTCGCCCAATAATGCCGGCATATCCTTAATAAAATCGCCTTGTATGGTCACTGTACTAATATTATCGGCAGGGCTATTATTGTCGCTACGTTGAGAGGTCACCACCACTTCTTCTGTCACGATTTCTTTACGGGAAAGGGCTATGGACAATTGGGTAAGTGTGTCGAACTGATCTGCCATAATCTTTTTCATTATCGTATGATAACCAAAATATCCGACTGTCAGCCGATACGATTTCGGCAAGATTTTCGGCAAGGAAAAAAAGCCGAACTTATTGGTATAGGTGCCGCGCACCGGCTTCGATGCGGAGACACTGTCATCCATCAGGCGTATCGTTGCACCTATAATCACCTCACCGGACACAGAATCTCGCACTATGCCGGATAAGGTAAAGTTTTGTTGCGCTGACACAGAAACAACAGCTAAGAACAAGGAACAAAAAACAAGAAAAGTACGCATACAGTTCTTTAGAATGAGTGATATGTGCTTTTTTAAGGGCAATATACGCACTCATAAGGAAATAAGAACTATACAATGCTTTTAACGATGGCTTTGTGATAGTCATTCAGTGAAGGTGAACGAGATATTGCTTTCATGGCGAAGTATATATTCGCACATCACTTTTTCTCTGTGCACATTTTTATATAACAAATGGATATTTGATTCGAGAGATTGGCTTAAAGAAATAGGGTATGCGGCGGCGCAACTATACCCTGAATTAAATGGTATTGGTGTTTTCAGAGTATCAAGTCCTTTTGCATTGAGAAAATTAATCATGACAATCTCAATAATCACAACAATTTTGCCATAGCATTCTTTCTTCGCTTTAGCATTGTGCTCATGTCACTTATAAAATCCACAAGGGCTTGAAAAAGCCCTTGTGGGATGGGTTTTATTTTTCTACAATAAATGATACGGATGTCGAATATTTGCCAACTATCATTTCAGCTATATACACTCCTGTCGGTAAACTATCAGGCACGGGTATTGTGGATAATGAACCATTACTCGACATTGCTGCTTGTTGCGATATATCGGCAACCATAGAACCGAAAATATTATAAATTCTCAGCTTCGGAACGACTGCTTTATCAACATATAAACCATACAGATGCAATTGCGAGGCACCGCGTGAAGGATGGGGCAATACTTTGATATATAAATTAGGATGATATGAACCACCTTCTGCTATGCCTGTTTGTACTTTACGCAATGCTTTCGGCAATATAATACGCATTAAACGGTGATTACCCGATAAAAATGCAAGACTATCATCTATAATAAATATCCTGCTGTATGATAATTTAAAATCATTCATATATGAATAATAATGCGGAGCTACAAATATATATTGTTTATTCCATGTTGTTCCACCATCGGTTGTTATTAATATCGTATCATTATTACCTAAAGCTATACCGACTTTCTCATGGAAAAAATCTATATTTCTTAGTGTTTTAATGGAAGAGTTATATATCACATCCCATTTATTTCCGCCATCTATTGTCCGTAATATCTGATTTCCGGCGAGTATAAATCCTGTGCTTTTATCAATCCATTTCATTGAGGAAACCGATCTGTCGGGACGTGCTTCCGTATAAAGTGTATCCCATGATTGAAAGCCGTCCTTTGTACGTAGCATAGAAAAAACAGTTTTTGATTTAAATGGAAAATTTATCGTATCTTTTGTTGGAACACCCACTTTTACTGATAATACTATTCCTTCATCTTCCGTAAAAAAATGTAGCTTTGAATAATTATTGTTCGGTAATTGTTTTTGACTCCATGTATTTCCACCATCGGTCGTTTTGTACAATGTAGAATCACCAATAAGAAATCCCGTTTGTGGGGAAAGAAAATGTCCTATACTTGCAAAAATTGTACCTCTATTCCACCATGTTTTTCCACCGTCTTGTGTATGAAGAATAATACGTTTCAACGATGCCGGAGAAGCAAATAGTTCACCCACAGCAAAACCATTATTGGGAGATGAAAAATGGATATAGGTTAAATTACTACCTGTACCATTGCCAATAGTGTCTTTATTAGGATAACGATATAACCACGTTTGCCCATTATTATGTGATTCGAATAATCCAACTCTTTCGCCAGCCATAAATAATGTTGTGCCGTTTTGACGAGCTATATGATACATAAACCTACTTCCCGAAGATGAAGATAGTGCAGCATAACTCCTTTCTCGCCATGTTAATCCATAATCTGTTGTCGTTAATATTCCATGATAAGTACCCACGACCAATCCATAACCGTTTTTTGTTATATCAAGTCCTCTATTACTATACCCAAAAGTAACATGGAATTTACCTTTATATACATTTGAAAATTTAATGGTATCAAGTTCCCATGAATTACCGGCATCAGTAGTGCGAGCAATAAATTTGGAACTCAACAAAATAAACGCATTATTACTGTCTTTTCTATAAATGGTACTGGCAGCAGTCGAATAATAATATTGTTTTATTGCATCGGCAATCGGGCTGCCTTGCCAGGTTTTACCATGATCCTTAGTTTGCATTATAACAACAGGAGGAGAGTTAAAACCAGTAGCCGTATAACCAATTGCTATTCCATCATTATCATTTATAAAACTCATAGAAAGAAATTGTGCATAGTCAGGACCCGATATGACTGTATCCCATGCTTTGCCATTATTGGAACTGCGAAAAATCTTACCTTTGTCCGCAAGTATATACCAAGCATCATTGGTTGTATAAAAAGTATTACAATGCAATCCTGAAATAGAAAATACGGTATTCCATGTATTTCCACTATTCTCAGTATAATAGAGTTTTCCATTGGCTGACAGTACAATAATGGATTGTGCATTGAGCCATTGCACTGCATGAATTGTGGAGTCACCAATCTTTTGCACTGCCCATTCTTTACCTCCATCAAATGTGAGGGCAATATTACCATTAACATCACCAAGAATTCCTTGATTATTATCAAAAAAATCGAGTGTTTTTATATGGGTAATCGTGTAAGGTATATGTATAGAATTCCATGAATTACCATAATCTGTACTTTGTAATAATGCCCCGTATAAACCACCTACATAATAGCATGAATCATTTATTGCACAACAAGTTGTAAAATCAGAAAGGATATTTTTTTCAGAAAACTCTTGCGCAGATAATTGCAGTGAAGAATATATACATATAATCACCGCAAACCATGAATAAAGTACATTTTTCATATAGTGTTGTATTAAAAAATAATTACCGTCATAATTTTCAATTATGACGGTATAAATAGTAAAGGTATTTTTATGGACATTCTTGCTTGCAACCGGTCGGGCAAGTACCACCTATCTGAACATTACCAGTATATAGTGTATAGCGAACACCTGTTAATGGATCGCAGCAAATCTTAAATTCTTCGCCGCATAAAGCATCCAAGCTATTACAGAATAAACCGGTAGTTTCATGTTTGCAACTTGTCCAATATACTCTATAATTTGTTTGTGCCGGCGGACAGGGAGGACAGGGAAGATTTCCGGCAGGATTCTGCCTTATGAGTTCTCTACCACCTATTGTTATCATCTCCGTTGGTGTGAGTTCGAGCACACAGGGAACTAATGTTTGTGCAGAACAAATATACACTTCCGTAAACTCATTTGGACTTACTAAGCCCGAAGTACGATAACAATAGCAAACACGCCACATACAGGTAACTCCTTGCACTGTAATAGGAAGCTCCACGCATCCATGATTGATCCATGGCAAGCCGGGCCATACACCAATATTGTCCGGCGGACAAGAATTACATAATGTTTGTTGTGCCATAGAACGTGAAGGCAACAAAAGAGCAATGAGCATAATGACTGATATGCTCACATTGCGGAGAAGGTTTACCCCCCCCCCCGAGTTTCTCGCGCATACGAGAAGAAAGAACTAAAGTGTTCATAAAAGAACTCCTGTAAAAATGTGATAAAATATGTAGAACAACACCAACGGTGGTAAAGCGCGGAATTTATACAGTTTCAGGCATGTATAATGGCACTCTAAGAGCCGTGGTCATTTTTGTGGGTGCTAAAATACACTATTTGCTGCAAATCTCCAAATATTGCCAAAACTTATTTTTCACATAGAGTGGAAGCATTCCAACTCCTTGAAAAACAGACCTATACAAAACCTATACAACCGGTATAATGCTATCGGTTATACGATTATATGCACAAGTATGATGTCGAATATATATATGTCAATGACTTACAAAAAACCGACCTATACAAAACCTATACAGCAGATAAAATCATTTTTTACTCGGCACTGTGTACATCTCATCAACAAAAAAAACACCACTCTTCCCGCATATATTTCTGCATAAATATGTAATTTGCAATCTGAATTTTGTTTGTTCCGGTTTTTGACATTTTTTCCATACATAACTATGAAACCTACTTTTGCTTCACGAACCCAAGGCATGGGCACATCCATATTCTCGGAAATCAGTATGCTTGCACGGAAGCATGATGCCGTAAATTTGGGACAGGGCTTCCCCGATTATGACACACCGGATTTTATGAAACAAAGCGCCATAGAAGCAATAGTTCAAGGAAAAAATCAATATGCGATTGGCAATGGTGAAAGAATATTGCGCCATGCTATTGCCCGTCATTCCGAACATTGGTATGGATTATCGTTCGATCCCGATGATGAGATTACCGTTACTTCCGGTGCCACAGAAGCATTATTTTGCTCATTATTAGCGATTATCAATCCCGGCGATGAGGTCATCGTATTTCAACCCTATTATGATTCGTATTGTCCTGCTATTCGTATGGCAGGCGGAATTCCCATTGCAGTGACACTTCATGCACCATATTTCAGTTTTAATCCAATGGAATTAGCGCAGGCATTTTCGCCCAAAACAAAAGCGATAATTATCAATACACCCCATAATCCGACAGGAACGGTTTTTTCTTTACAGGAATTACAATTTATTGCGGAATTATGCAATGAATATCATACTATTGCCATTTGTGATGAGGTCTATGAGCATTGCGTCTATGATGGTATAACCCATGTACCAATGCAAAAATTAGCGTCAATGACCGACAAAACAGTACGCATAAGCAGTATGGGCAAAACATTTACCGCCACAGGATGGAAAATCGGCTGGGCAATAGGGTCGGCAGAATTTCAAAAAGCACTACGCAGCATTCATCAATTTGTCGTATTTGCCAGTGCTACTCCTTTTCAATATGCAGCCGCCGCGGGCTTAAGTGCCGATGATACATTGTTTCGTGAATTCGCCCTTGATTTACAAAAAAAACGTGATTATCTCTTCTCGGTATTGGAGCAATATGGCTTACAACCTCAAAAACCTTCCGGAAGCTATTTTATTCTATGCGATATATCGGGCGTGACCACATTGCCAAGCACGATGTTTGCTAAAAAGTTGATAACAGAACTTGGTGTGGCAGCTATTCCACCGGAAACCTTTTATCATACTCCCGAAATAGGAAACCGACTTTTACGTTTTTGCTTTTGCAAACAAGATGACACTCTGCATAAAGCAGCAGAACGCTTGTCACAGCTATCAACAATTTTGTAATACTATGGAAACGACTTTGCCGCCCTCATTACATGACTTGCTACAGACTCATACACAACCTGTGCTCATAGATTTTTGGGCAGAGTGGTGCGGACCATGTCATGCTATTGCACCCACACTCAAGCAGATAGCAAAGGATTTTTCGGGCAAGCTCACCGTTATCAAAGTCAATATTGATGAAAAACCCGCCATAGCACAACATTTTGGTATTACTTCCATCCCCACCTTACTCCTATTCAAAAACGGCAAACAACAATGGCGACAAAGCGGCAGTATGCCATACACGGAACTTCGCCGACACATCGAACCATTGATTGACTAAAAGCACTGTTTTTTGCTTCATAGTACAATTAAGCACTATTTTTGAACAGACTATGGATAATCTTCACTTATGGAGCTTGCTTATCCGTCATGGTTTTTCCTTGAATAATAATCATTTAATCGTTTTACAGATATGAATCGTTTATGGTATAGTGTCATGCTGGTATGTGTGATTGTCTCTACAATGACCGCATCGGCAATAGAAAGAAAACGTCACGCCTCAGTGACGATGAATCCGACCTCACTTTCGGTAAAAGCAGGTGAAAAAGCATCGGCAAAGTTTATCTTGAAATTGGATAAACACTGGCATACATATCCGCAACGCGAACAATTGAATGCGGACGGCATAGGTCCAAGCACTACCTTGTTTTCCATAGAACCTAAGAACATCGTCCAATTTGATGGCACTATCAAAGATCCCAAAGGAAAAAAGCACTATGATGCCGGTTTTGAAATGGAAACGGAATCCTATGAAGGGATGGTGACTTTCGAGATTCCCTTGCTCGTAAAACCAACAACCAAACCGGGTACATATCAGATAAAAATTATTTCTTCCATGCAATTATGCGATACAGCAAGTTGCATACCTCCCGACGATTATATCGGCACCGTGGCTTTGACCGTTCTTGACAATCCCGATGCGGCAATATTGGCAAACGCAGATACTGCAATGACAACACAAACAACCACTCCA
>VYMG01000451.1_pt1 | contig 13548 bp, 13 predicted proteins | sample 5115261 | NCBI WGS metagenome assembly VYMG01 (sample SAMN12291781, study PRJNA351875) | freshwater metagenome | isolation source: freshwater lake | place: USA: Michigan, Wintergreen Lake | collected 2013-08-08 | reverse complement strand
GATATGCCAACGTCCTGAGGGATGTAATCTGACTGTTACTGTGCTTGGTTCACAGCTTTCTGGGATTTGTCTTGACCATCGAATAGGTAAAGGTTCTGTGCATTTAGCTAAATAGATTTGTCTGTCTTTAAATTTAAAAGCAGATTTGCTAAATTCGGCACTTCCTCCTTGATGTTTTTTCCTAAAGTTGGGATACTTAGTACGACCAGCAAAGAAATTGGTAAAAGCTGTTTGTAAATGTCTTAACCCTTGTTGTAAAGGTACACAGCTTACTCCATTGAGAAAGTCTAATTCTTCTTGCTTTTTCCAATCGGTTAGCATTGAAGAAGTTTCAGCATATCCTACTCTTTCTTGTCTTTCATACCATGCTTGTGTTCTGAGATGGAGAGCCTTATTGTAAACCAATCTTACACAGCCCAAAGTGCGCCGCAATAGCGACTCTTGTTCTGGTGTGGGGTAAAATCGAAACGAATAGGCTTTTTCCATGGGGAGCATTTTAGCATATATTCCGTAAATGTGTTAATATTTAACAGTAAAGCCGTCGTAGAACGACGGGGTTTCAGACCCAAATTTTCGATGACGAAAAACGTTAACAATATCCACTGGTTCGGGGATAGCCTCTAGAGAAGGATAGCAGCTTTGACCGTCAATGTGCTTGACCAGAGGATTGACAGGATAGACTCGATAACCCACCGCTTGCAGGAATTTGGCCACCTGATAACTGGCGCGGCTCGATTTCTCGGAATGCCCAACCACTGCGATAATTTTACTATTGCTGAAAATGGTTTTGAGCGCACCATCGTCTCCTTTAATATTCGGCATTGTCCCACCTATCTTAGAACAGAGTTTTGTTTCTCATAAAGATGAAGTGTAACCTAATTTGGTATCGACTTTTGACTCCAGCTTTAGCCACTCTAGAAAACTGACAGGAATGTTTAACTTTTCTACAGGAAAAACAGTTATTACAAATCGAAATCAATCCCTCGGTATCTGTAGGAAAATTTACCCGATGGTTGCCACTAAATACTCTGACTTTAGTTACCGCAAAACCTGATGAATTATCTTAGTATTATCATTCCGACTCTTAATGAGGAGTTAGGAATTGCAGCAACGTTAAAACAGATAGGTGCGGGAGTAGAAATTATTGTTGTCGATGGGGGAAGTACGGATAAAACTAGAGAAATAGCGAAAAAATTGGGAGCTAAAGTAATTATTTCACCCAGAAAAGGTCGTGCATTTCAGATGAATTTAGGAGCAAAAATAGCGAAAGGAGATATTTTGTTATTTCTGCATGGAGATACTTTACTACCCCATGAATTTCAAGAACCAATTATCAATACTTTATCCCAATCTGGGATAGTAGCGGGGGCCTTTGAATTAAAAATTGATGGAGAGGAAAAAACCCTGCGTTTAGTGGAAAAATTAGTTAATTGGCGTTCTCGCTGGCTTTCCCTTCCCTACGGAGATCAAGGAATATTTTTAAAAGCCGCAATCTTTGCCGATTTGGGCGGTTTTCCTGAGTTGCCAATTATGGAAGATTTTGAATTAATACAAAGATTGAAAAAAAGGGGTAAAATAGCCATAGTTTCTGCATCGGTGATTACCTCGGCAAGACGTTGGCAAAAATTAGGAGTCTGGAAAACTACCTTAGTTAATCAATTAGTTATTATTGGTTATTATTTTAAAATTCCGCCTCGTTTGTTGAAAAGTTTTTATCGTTTATGGTCATAAAGGCTTGCTTAAAAAGTATTTTAGGTCATTGTGTAATGTAGGAGCGCAACGCTTGCGCCCATAATGTGACGTTGTCAACATTTTTCAGCCAATATCCAAGAGAGCCAAATACAATTATACAATCGAAGAAACCCTACCAAAGAAGATGTTTCCATGAGCCAAACATTAACAAAAATAATCAAAAATGCGGGGGGGGGGGGTAAGCATTACTTATTTGTAGCAGGGGCAACCAGTCTTTTGAAAAATAAAATAGTAATATAATGGGAGAAAACTTACCAAAGAGGGTATGACAAATGACTCAATTATCAGCAAAACTAATCAAAAGTGCGGGGGGGGGGTAAGCATTACTTATTTGTAGCAGGGGCAGCTCTAGCTATCCTAGCTCCTTTCCAAGCCGCCCAAGCTGTAATTATCGATTTTCAAAGCTTAGAACAAAATAACTCAGTCGTTAATTATGCCGGTTTTACCTATACCGAAGACGGTTTTACCCTAGATAGCCTGTCTACTTCTGAGCCCTTTGCATTTTTTGGCACTCAGGAATCTCGTTACCCCGGTTCCACCGCCTTATTCAATAATGAGATTGATGGAATCACCAGATTAACCCAAAATGGCGGAGGCTTATTTGACTTAAATTCTATTCAACTAACTAGCATCAATGGTGATGATAGTGTGACTGTCAATTTTACAGGAACAAAAGCCGATTCTAGTACCGTTACCCAAGCTTTTACTACCGATGCAATTCTCAGTACCCTAGAAACTTTTACCTTTAATTCTAGCTTCACTAATTTAGTATCTGTTGAATGGATTCAGGCATCCCCGTTTCATCAGTTTGATAACATCAATGTCACACCGGTTCCCGAACCTTCAGCAATTTTAGGATTATTAGGTTTAGGACTTTTGGGCATCGGTTCTCAATTCAAACAAAAACGATAAATTGAAAAGTATGGGGATGGGATTTTTCCATCCCCACTTGAGGAAAAACGCGGTCTAGAAACCTTCCAAATTTAACTCTTAATTTTAGTGATTGTTCACATTCAAAGACTCTTTCGGTTAAAGATAGTGACTCTTTTTTGTATCCAAAATTGGAACAGGTTTTGCTACTGGGAAACCATCTATCAGCGAGGATTAACTCCGCTCCATACAACTGAGTTTTATAGTCAAGTTGTCTTCGGAATTGATAAAATCCCATGTCCTGAACAGCTTTAGCTAACTTACGATTAGCTAACATTCCAGAAACATTTAAGTCCTCAATTACTATCTTGCCGTGGTTCTTGGACAGATAAGTGGTGAGTTTATGCAATGTATCCTTACGGATGTTAGCTATCTTAAAATGAAGTTTAGCAATTTGCTTCTGAGCTTTTTTCCAATTGTTTGAGCCTTTGACTTTATGTCGGTTCAGGTATTGAAGTCTAGCTAACTTTTTCTCGTGTTTACGATAGCTTTTACTTCCTTCGATAACTTCACCAGTTGAAAGAGTGGCTAGGTTTTTAACCCCTAAATTAACTCCTATTCCGTCGATAGATTTATCGGTTTTTTGCCGTTCAACATCAATCTTAAAACTAATAAACCATCTATTAGCTTTTTGGCTAATAGTTACGGATTTTGGCTGGCATACATGGGGTAATCGCTCGTAAGTTTTTAACCAACCAATCCCAGGAACTTTTATCTTTTGATGAGCAACGTTAATGCTACCATCCAGAGTAAAACTATCCGGTTTACCTTTTTTCTTAAACTTTGGTGGTTTGGCTATCTTTTTGAAGCATCGTTTCCACGCATTGGATAAAGCTCTTAACGCTCATTGAGGAGCGCATTTAGACACCTCATAATACCATTGATTTTCAGGTTTAACTAATGCTACCAACCATTGGTGAAGGTCAATAGCAGTAGGAAACTTAATTTTATCATTTGGGTTAGCTTTGTTGTGGTCTAAGATTTGCTTGGTTAAAGCTAATCCCCAGTTCCAAGCATGACGTGCGGTTCCTGCGTGTTGAGATAATAATGAGCGTTGTTGATTATTCAGTTTTAATTCCGTCTTGAATCCTAGTAGCAACGTCCCTTAACTCCTCTACGATTTTTCTATTTTTGTGACTTCTGGAGCCATACAACCTAGCAGAAAATACAGTAATAATTTCTAAGACATCTTGTGCTAAATCCTCCTCAAATGTACTGTCTTCAGTTCGATTGATAATGACAACTTCAGTTCCAAAGTGTTCACACAGACTAAAGATTAATTCACTACCAAATCTAAGTAGTCTATCTTTATGAGTTAAGACTAATCTCTCTACTTTACTATCAACAATCAATCTGATTAATCGCTTTAATCCTTTCTTGTTGTAGTTAAGTCCCGAACCTAGGTCGTCTATGATTTCAACTTGCCAACCATTTTGAGCGCAAAACAGTTCGACAACTTCTTTTTGATGTTCCAAATCCTTTCTTTGGTCATGACTAGAAACACGGCAATAGCCAACAGTATAAGAGAGATTCTCTTTTACTCCAAGCAACTGAGAAATGGTATAACGCCGATGTCCGTTAGCGGTTCTTTCGGGTATTAGTTTACCTTCGGACTCCCAACGTCTTAAAGTTGATACGCTTACACCTTTTAATTTAGCCGCTTCTGATATGGTTAACTTGCTCATAAGACTATGATAGCACAGATTATGAGCAAGTTTAAATAATATTAGTTAAATTTTTGATTTCTGTTACTTACTCCAGATTCGCCTGCTTTGTTGAACCTTTTGTATCGCAACCTTTTAAGTCTTCAACTAGAAGATACCAGTGCCGTGGTTGCCATAACCACTCTATTTCTTTGGGGGACATTTGGCTACAATCTTTATACCACCTACCTTTGAACCTCTTTGTCACCCCTTGAGCTTACTGCCATATTTTAAAATTATCAAAAGCGCACACTCCCGGAAAGCCATTTATTTTTTACAATAGAAGATTCCCTAGATTATTTTTGCGGGAGGCAATCGGTGATTCTCAATTTTTCCTTAAGGATTGTAGCGGCCAAAGGCAGACTATTCTGTAAGTTTTCACTCTACAAAACCTATCGGGTGGTCAGTACTGCCCCCGTCGATGTCCTCTGGCAAAAATTAATCAATGTGGCCGATGTCTCTTGGCATCCTTTGATTGCCAAGGCTGATGTTCCCTTGGGTTTAATAGCTAAACCGGGGTTAATCTATCAAGCTGTCACCCGTCTGACTCCCATTCCTATCCGGGTTTTTGTGGAAAATGTCCGCCCCGGTGAACTCCTCAGCCTAAGAGTTCTCGCTATCCCCGGCATGGAACAGAAAATGACCTACCAAGTGGAATCAACCCTCTGTGGTAGTTATATTTCCTATTCTGTCACTCTGCGGGGTTGGCTGTCCCCCTTTATCTGGTGGTTAAGTCGTCCCTATTTAGCCAAAGTCGCCGCCCAACTAGCCCACGCGGCGGAAGAATTAACGGCATAAAACTGGGGGCAGGGTGTGGGGTGTGGGGTGTAGGGAGAATACATAAAAGCTGTCTCGGAGTCTCCTGACGACCAGCTCCCCAAAACGAAAACTTCCTAGTTCACTAATAAATAATCTGCCAAAGGTCAAGATCTAAGTCACAATAGTATATGGATAGACTTAAACAAAATTTTATTCAGCTGCATTGGTACATATAGTCTACTGATATCATCCCGACGAGTTGAGCGCAACAACCTCAATCCGCCGGGATGAACTATCTCTAGAGACTTTACTGATGAAGTAAGCTCTACAGGAGGGAATTATGGGGGAATTAAACACAGCCGAACTTCTAGTTAAATGTCTAGAGAATGAAGGGGTCGAGTATATTTTTGGGCTACCCGGGGAAGAAAACCTCGATGTTTTGGAAGCCCTGAAAAACTCCTCGATCAAATTTATCACCACCCGTCACGAACAGGGTGCGGCTTTTATGGCCGATGTCTATGGACGCTTGACGGGAAAAGCGGGGGTTTGTCTCTCCACTTTAGGACCGGGGGCGACTAACCTGATGACAGGGGTAGCCGATGCTAACCTCGATGGGGCGCCCTTAGTGGCCATCACCGGCCAGGTGGGAACTGATCGGATGCACATTGAATCCCATCAATACCTAGATCTGGTGGCCATGTTCGCCCCGGTGACGAAATGGAATAAACAAATCGTGCGGCCGGGTATCACCCCAGAAGTGGTACGGAGAGCCTTTAAAACCGCCCAAAGTGAGAAACCGGGGGCAGTTCATATCGATCTTCCCGAAAATATCGCCGCTATGGCTGCCGATGGTCATCCCTTGCCCCTCGATAGTCAGGAAAAAGTTTACGCTTCCTATCGGACTTTGAACATGGCGGCGGCGGTGATTTCTAAAGCGAAAAATCCCTTGATTTTGGCGGGAAATGGGGCAATTCGCGCTAATGCTAGTGAAGCTTTAACGGAATTCGCCACGGCCTTGAATATCCCTGTGGCTAACACTTTTATGGGTAAGGGGGTGATTCCCTATACCCATCCTCTGGCTCTTTGGGCGGTAGGATTACAGCAACGGGATTTGATTAGTTGTGCCTTTGATCGCAGTGATTTAATTATCGCTGTTGGTTACGATTTAATCGAGTATTCCCCGAAAAAATGGAATCCAGACGGGAAATTACCGATTATTCACATCGGCATGACTCCGGCGGAAATTGACAGCAGTTATGCCCCGGTGGTGGAAGTGGTGGGTGATATCACCGATTCTCTCATCGATATCCTCAAACGGGCCGATCGCCAGAATAAACCAACTCCTGTCACCGCGGGATTAAAGACGGAAATTCGGGCCGATTACGAAACTTATGCCAATGATACGGGTTTTCCGATCAAGCCACAAAAATTGATCTACGATCTGCGTCAGGTGATGGGACCGGAAGATATCGCTATTTGTGACGTGGGCGCTCATAAAATGTGGATGGCGCGCCAGTATCACTGCGATTGTCCCAATACTTGCATTATTTCTAACGGTTTCGCCGCTATGGGTATTGCTATCCCTGGTGCGATCGCCGCTAAGTTAGTTCATCCCGATAAACGCATTGTAGCGGTGACGGGGGACGGCGGTTTTATGATGAATTGTCAGGAATTGGAGACAGCTTTGCGGGTGGGAACTCCCTTCGTCACTCTCATCTTTAATGATGGCGGTTACGGTTTAATCGAATGGAAGCAGTTTAACCATTTTGGGACATCTTCTTTTATTAAGTTTGGTAATCCCGATTTTGTTAAATTTGCTGAAAGTATGGGATTAAAAGGCTATCGGGTGGAATCTACTCAGGATTTGATCCCGATACTAGAGGATGCTTTCCGGCAAGAGGTTCCCACTGTTATTGATGTTCCCGTCGATTACGGTGAAAATCTGCGTCTTTCCCAAAAATCGGGCGATCTAAGCTGTCAGATTTGGGAATAGAAGTTGATAGCGGCAAGCAACCCCCGAAAGCTTGCCGTTATCTTCTCGAAAAAAATCCCCTAACTAAATCTCAGCTAGGGGGAAGTAATTAGGTTGGCTTTGGTAACGTTAGAAAACCCAATCTAGAATAACCATTCTAGAACCGCCTCATCTTTAGTGTTGGTATTGCGAGAGGGGGTTTCCCGGGTAAATTTCATGTGGATAGAACGATTTTGTTCACCATCGGCGGCCACGGCCATAATCGGATAATCGATTAAACCGTCTTGGAAGGACATCTGATAGCGGAAAGTGCCATCGGAATTGAGTTTAATCGGACGACCACCGATAGTTACGGTGGCATCGGGTTCCGTAGCACCATAGACGATTAATTCTGCATCGGCAACTAACCAGAATTTGCGCGGACGTTGTAGGGTTTCCGAAGCACCCATACCGATACCGGAAGCAGTTATGCCGATACCGGAAGCGGTTAGTCCCGATACCGTGGGAACTGCCCACATACCAACCCCGGAGGGAAATACATAAGAACTGATCACTTCCGAGATTGGTACGGAACCAGCGACGTGCTGCATGGAACCAAACAAGGAACCGGCCACCCGTAGGGCCTCGATATCGCCGACACTCTCGAAAATTTGGTCGTAGATGGGGCTAGTTCCCGTGATTCCTGCGCTGCTGCCGTAGCGTTTGCTGGGGGGAACGAGTTCGTAAACAGTTTTGCCCACCAGTTCTTCTTCCCAGTTAACGGTGACAAAGATATCTTCAATCCAGTCGGAAGGATAGACGGGAGGAATCCGCACTAAAGGAGAACGGGCCAAAACTAACCAACGACCATCAGCACAACGATAACCGATATCGATAACATAATCTCGATCGCTGACCGGAATCGGTAAATACCATTCCCGGGCTAATTCATCACAGAGATATTCTTGGACGCTATGCGCGCCTTGGCTATTGAGATCTATATCGGTGACATCATAAAGACGCAGGGCTAACTGTTGTCCCCCTTGACGACGTAGAGCTTCTTTTGATTCGTTGGGGATATCCCAGTAAGCATAGGCCCACTGAGGATCGCGAGGTAGGAGGGTAATGCGATTTTCACCGTAGCCACCAGGCAGATCTCCTAAACTATCATCCACCGAACCTAGGACATCTTCGATCGGGTTAGCTTGACCTAATTCAAATTTTGCTGCTTCCACTGGTTTTTCCTCTTTAATAGTAGATTTAAAATTGCCGCTTACTCCCATAGCTTGGGTAATTGCCTCAATTAATTGCGTTTTCCGCATCCGACTGTAATGAGAGATGCTGTATTGACTGGCAACTCGTCGCAGTTGCCGCAAGGTCATCTCATCTAAGGGTGGGTATTCTGGGACCATGAGTTGACACTCTCCGATTAGTTACGACGGCAAATGTTTTTGAGCATTTGCAAAAGCAGTGATCTGGGTAATCCTTCTAACTACTCATCGATTGCTGTGTGAACGAGAGATCCACTCGATGGGGATCAAGGGAATCGCTTGTTATAAATACCTATTAAACAGTAAGATTCCGATTTTGACCAAGGATCTTGTCATGATTTCTTGACAAAATCGCCAAACCCTTGATCCCCAAAAGATTTTCATGTCAGGAAGTTTTGATATTCTGTCCAGCATTGACACTGTATCTGAGGAATTTTAGTACAAATGCTCGGACTTCCCCACTGTTTACTTAGGGTCTGCTGAAAAAGTTTTTCGTGGAGACAGGGTGTGGGGTGTGGGGTGTGGGGTGTAGGTTTTTACCGATTCTCATCTGGTCAATTACCTAATTTTCAGAGAAAAAGTCCCGGAATTTTCCCGCGATCACTCCCAGAACTGGTACTTTTTGATTTCCCAAAAGTCTAAAAGTCTTACCCAACAAGGTTTTTAGATTTATTCAGCAAGCTCTACTTAGGGTCTGCGGCAAAAAGTTTTTCGGTGGTGGTAGGAGTCAGGAGTCTCCGAATGCAAGGTTTTTGAAAGTCCCAATCCTATTTTCGCAGCATGAACATCGGACTTTAACAGGTCAAAAGCTTTATTTTAAAAGGGTTTTACCATTATTCAGCAGACCCTACTTAACAATCTCCACTGATCAGTGATCACTGATCACTGATCACTGATTTGTACTCCGATCCCGATCGCCTGTAATCTGATATTGAGACTTTTAGTTAAGGAGACTGAACCGCTTGGCTACCCGTGTGATTATTGTTCGTCATGGACAAAGCAGTTATAACGCAGAGCAGAAAATACAAGGTCGCAGTGATGGCTCGGTTTTGACGGAAAAAGGCCATCTGGACGCGGAAAAAGTAGGAAATGCCCTCAGTCAAATCGATATCGCCGCTTTTTACTGTAGTCCTCTCCAAAGAGCCAAATCTACTGCTGAGGTGATTCAGTCTCGTTTAAATAACTCTCCCGTCATTCAACCCACTTCGCAGTTACTAGAAATCGATCTGCCTATCTGGGAAAATATGGTCAAAGAGGAGGTAAAAGCTCAATACCCCCAAGAATATCGGGATTGGCACCAAAAACCTCACGAATTTAAGATGATACTGCCCGATGGTCAAGAACATTATCCCGTTCTCTCCCTCTATCAACAGGCCCAGGATTTTTGGCGAGAAATTATTCCCCAACACGAGGGCCAAACTATCCTCATTGTTGCCCATAACGGCATTAATCGCTGTTTAATCCTCAGTGCGATCGGTATTCCAGTTTCCTTATACCATTCCCTGCAACAATCTAACTGTTGCGTTAATGTTCTCAATTTTACAGGTGATTTTGGTGATCCTGTGCAGGTGGAATCCCTCAATCAAACGGCACACTTAGGGATAGCTTTACCCCCACCGCGTCCTCCTTTCCAAGGTTCCAGGCTGCTGCTTGTGCGTCACGGAGAAACCCAATGGAATCGGGATAAACGTTTTCAAGGTGTGCGCGATATTCCTCTCAATGATAATGGCAAGGCTCAAGCTGAGAAAGCCGCCGAATTTCTACGAGAAACGGCGATCGATCACGCTGTCACCAGTCCTTTGTCCCGTCCCAAGGAAACTGCCCAAATTATCCTGCAATATCACCCCGATGTCACCTTAGATACCCAAGTGGCTCTGACAGAAATCTGTCACGGACTTTGGGAAGGTAAATTAGAGGAGGAAATTGAAGCGAGTTTCCCCGGTATGTTAGAAGACTGGAAAAATGCCCCGGAAACCGTGCAAATGCCGGAAGGGGAGAATTTACAGGAAGTTTGGGATCGAGCGATCGCTTGTTGGCGGCAAATCGTTAAAACCTATAGTAATAGCGATAGTCCTAAGACAATTATGGTAGTGGCCCACGATGCCATTAATAAGGTGATTCTTTGTTATTTATTGGGTTTAAAACCCGCCAATTTCTGGAATATTAAACAGGGAAATGGCGCGGTTAGTGTGATCGATTATGCCAAAGGAGTTGACTCTCAACCGGTCCTACAAGCAGTTAATATTACCTCTCATCTAGGATCGGGAATACTCGATCGCACGGCAGCTGGCGCTTTATAACAGTTATCAGTGATCAGTTATCAGTTAGCAGATTTGAGTTTTAAGTGAGCAGTATTAAATATAGCGGTTTTCAGTCTAATAAGGTATAGTAAATCCCTTGATAGATAGGCGTTTCAGCGTTTCAATCGGGACTCACTTCTGTGAAAACCGTTATAGCAAGTTTCCTACTGTCTTTTCTACTGTTTACTGATTACTGATCACTGATTACTGATCACTGAAAAAAGCTTCCCACTTAACTAAAAGCTAATTTATTTTCAATCTGTCTAACTACCGTTAGTGCCGAATAGCTGACTCCGGCAGTGCCTTCTCCCGGATGGGTGGAATCTCCCACTAACCAAAGATGGGGGATCGGAGTGCGCGTCGCTACTCCAAAAGGGCCAAAAGTGGACAGTCTTTGACCAATACCGCCGACAATGCCCTGATTTCGCCCCGTAAACCGTTCAAAAGTGCGAGGAGTAGCTGATTCGATGTGAACGATGTGATCAGGGCTAAGATGGAAATAATTACCGAGACGATTGATCGCCTCTTGGGTGTATGCTGCTTTTAATTGCTGATAATTATCTTCTCCTTTTCGCCACCAAAGACTGGTATCGGTGAAGGAAGAAGCAATAATCGTCGCTTTTCCCACTGGGGCGCGGCCATCCCCTTCTTTACTCACGGAAACAAACAAAGAGTTATTTTCGCCGATCATGCCATCGTCATCGTAGAGGAATTGCAAATGGGGAGGACAATCGGGGGGAATAGCAGCGCGATCGACTCCTAAGTAGGCCACAAAAGCACCGGATGCGGGGGGAAGTTTTTCGATTCTCCGGTGATAAAGACTGGGAATGGCTTCGCGATCGATTAATTGTGGTAAATTTTGGATCGGGATATTGGCGACAATCTCATCGGCCATTTCTGGATGTATTTGGCCATTTTTTTGATTTCTGACGATAATTCCCGTGGCTTTTCCCTTTTCTGTCATTATTTTTTCCACTGTGTGGCGCATTTGCAATTTACCGCCGTATTTTTCCAAAGCTGCCACTAGGCGATCGCTTAATACCTGCATACTACCCTGAAGGTGAGATAAGCCTTGGGGAGACTGAGAAACTGCTAAAGCGGTGGCGGCATAAAGTAAAGCGGTTTCATCGGCAGTAACTTGGGAATAAAGCTTTAACTGGAGATCAAGGAAGGTTTTTAGGCGTTTATCCCTCTCTAAGCCGTATAATCGCAGAGCATCGCCCACAGTCATCAAAGTAAAAGGGAAGGTAATGGCAGTATCTAAACGCAAAGCGGCGATTAATTGCCCTAAATCCCACCAGTTGCGCGGGGGTAAAACTGGATCGCGACTTTGAAAACGCCAACTTGCTTGAAAGAGTTTTTGTAATAATTGCCAAAAAGGTTCGCTGCCCGGAAATTGTTTTTGTCTTTCCTCTTGCCACTTTTGCCGATCGCGCCAGACGTTAATCGCAGTGGTTTCCCCCGGCAGAAAAACAGCACAAGCGGGATCGCAGGGGACAGAATCGGGTAAATCTATCCCTAATTCGGCAAAAATGCGCTGATGAATGCCCCCTACTTCTAATCCTGCCACTTGAGTTGCCCCCACGTCAAAAGTAAAACCCCGACGGGAAAAAGTCGAGGCACAACCTCCGGGGACAAGCGCCTGATCATATACTGTGACTTGATAACCTCGACGCGCCAATAATGCCGCCGCCGTTAGTCCGCCAATCCCTGCACCAATAACGGTAATTTGCGTCATTTTCTTAACAATTATTTATAATTAGGGTTTGCTGCAAAAGTTTTTCCCACACCCCACACCCCACACCCCACACCCCAACCACTCTGCCATGGACTCTTAACAAGTAAATTGGATGCTTAACAGTTTACTTGAGCCCCTAGGGTATCTAAAGCTAAAATTTTCACCTCAGAGTTAATCCCCACTTGCTGCCAAGCATTTTTCATCTCTGTTGCTGTTTTTTGGACATTGTCGGGGTTAGTTAAAGCTAATAGGGTGGGACCTGCGCCACTAATTACCATCCCGTAAGCACCCGCGTTAATGGCGGCTTTTTTGACCTTTTCGTAACCCGGTATTAAAGATTGGCGATAGGGTTGATGCAGTTTATCCTCTAGGGCAATTCTCAGCCAATCGCCGTTACCCGTCTCCAATCCCCGCAATAATAAACCCAAGCGGGAAATATTGAAAATTGCCTCCTGACGGCTAATTTTTTCGGGCAAAACCGCCCTAGCTTTTTCCGTAGCCAGTTCAAAATCGGGAATCGCTAGGACGGGAATGAGATTTTTTTGCCAAAATACTTGACAAATAGCCCAATCTGTGCTATCTCCTGCCGATAGCTGACAGTTGCCCCGCAAAGCCGGCACCACATTATCCGGATGTCCCTCCAAGGCGATCGCTAATGCTTCGATTTCCCCCATAGATAAAGGATTTCCCGCACATTGATTGGCAGCCACTAACCCACCGATAATAGCAGTGGCAGAACTACCTAAACCTCTAGCCAGAGGAACCCCTAAACCGATCTCGATGGCTATGGGGGGCGGATTCTGTCCTATTTTTTGATAAACTTGCAAAAAAGAAGTGTAGATTAAATTATCAGTACCTTGGCTAACTTTAGCTGATTCAGTTCCCTTGACACTAATGCTGACAGGGTTAGCTGTCGTTGCCGGCAGCAGGGTAAAAGTAAACTGATTATATAGGGTTAAGGCCGCTCCGAGACAATCGAAGCCGGGCCCAATATTAGCAGTGGTAGCGGGGACTGTAACCGTAAAAGTTGTCATCGAAAAACTGGGTCTGAAACCCCGCCCTTTAGCGATAGCGGAGGGCGGCTTTATATGAATTAGTGAGAAACAATTAAACCGTTAGAACGACGAATTAACTGAATCTTGCT
>VYMG01000290.1_pt1 | contig 13551 bp, 11 predicted proteins | sample 5115261 | NCBI WGS metagenome assembly VYMG01 (sample SAMN12291781, study PRJNA351875) | freshwater metagenome | isolation source: freshwater lake | place: USA: Michigan, Wintergreen Lake | collected 2013-08-08 | reverse complement strand
CCGTGGCCCGCGCGGTGACCGCGGCGGTGATCGTGGTGGCGACCGTGGCCCCCGTCGTGACTTCGACGCTCCCCGCGAACCCAGCGCTCCCCGCGAAGACTGATCGCAGCAGCAACACCTGAATACCCCAACAGACGGCGACCCCTCGGTCGCCGTCTGTTCATTTGCTTCTCGCCGATCTCCCCAACCAACGAAATCTTCGGTGCGTCCTGCAATGTCAACGCATCGGCTTCGTTGCATCTGATCGCGGTGGGAGTCATCTCCCACCCGACACAGTGGAGGGCTCAACATGCTGCGAACAAACACAAACGTTCTTGCGACCGTCACCGCGATGGCAGTCACTTCTCTCGCCGTCGCGCAATCCGGCGTCAGCATCCCCGAGGCCGAATACTCCGTTGGTGTCACCACGCTCACCGGCCGTCAAGGCAGCGTCGCCGGGCCCGAGAGCTTCAGCGAAGGGCCCGTCCGTGGCGCGGTCAGCCCGCAGGGAGGCGTATTCGGTCAGCAGTTCACATCCTCACTGGGGCCGGTGCAGCCAGGTCTGATTGTCACCTTACCTGGCACATCGGGCATCGCCACCGCCTCCTCGCTCGCACGCGTGACCGTCACGCCACTGCCCAACGCCTGCACCATCCGCCTGCAGGTGAACAACAACCACAGCGTCATCAACATGGATGGCGGCGGCTACCTCGCCAGCGGGGGCGGCTTCACCAGCGTCACGATCCACGTGCGCGAAACCACCAACTACACACTCACAGGCACGCTCGCTCTGGATACCGAAGATCCCACTTCGTACATGCAATTTGTGGGCCAGCCCATCTTCATCATCCCCAACGGCAACGGTCCCATCAACTTCACGGGCACACTCGCCCCGGGCTTCTACACGCTCCGCTCGGGCACCAGTTCCTCCGCGCCGATTTTCCTACAGAACACCGGCGACGACGCCGACTCCTCCTCACTTGATCTGCTGCTCACCCTCGACAAGCCGCTGGTCGCCAACGACTGTGACAGCATCGACTTCAATCGCAACGGCGTCTTTCCCGAAGATCAGGATGTCATCGACTTCTTCGACGTTCTGGCAGGCGGATCCTGCCCCTCGTGCAGTGACATTGACTTCAACAACAACGGTGTCTTCCCCGAAGATCAGGACGTGATTGATTTCTTCAACGTCTTGGCTGGCGGCGCGTGCCCGTAAGGCTCGCGACGGGATTCGATCGCATCCGGAATCTCACACCGGCTCACTCGCGTCCAGAAATCTGGCACGCAGTGCGGGCGTCGGCATCATGCACGCATCCTGCTTGCCAAACAGGCGGTAGCGATTGCGCGCAACCACGCCGTACACCCAGTCTCGCACGACTCGCGGGACAACACGTCCGACTGTCGCCCACCGCCACGGTGCGCCCAGGCGTGACGCGATCACGATCGCCGCGTCAGACTTTGTCATCACGCGTCCATTGTCTATCACCACCATACTGCTCAGCGTTTCCGCCAGCCGCGCATCCGCGCCGGCCAGCATCAGCGCCCGCTTGCCCGCTTCTGACTGCAGCGCCGCGAATCGAAACACGTCCCGCGTGTCGCGCTGAATGATCCACTGCACGCTCGCGTTGCACAGATTGCACACGCCGTCGAACAGAATGATGGGATGCGATCCGCTCACGTGCGCAATCGTATCGGTGTCGAACGTCACCTGCGTCTGGTGACGCTCGATACACTCGCTTCATGCACAAACCAACTCTGTTCGCCGCCTTGATCGTTTCACTTCCTTTCGCCCTCACAGCGTGTACGTCTGCGCAGCGGGCCAATCCTCGCACCACCAATCTGCCCGCTGCGGATCCCAAACTCGCGCCGCTCACCTTCCTCGCAGGCGCATGGATCGACGCGACCGACAAGCCCAATCGCCCCTTCAATGAAGAACACTGGATGCTGCCCCGTGGCAAGAGCATGGCCGGCGTCTTCCGCCGCGTCGGTGGCGATGGCGTCGGGCGTTTCGTCGAAGTCACACACATCAACGTCGCCGAAGACGGCGTGTATCTGCGTCTGCGTCACTTCCACAACCCCCTTGAACCTCGCGCGGGCGAGACCGAAGCCAACGTCTTCAAACTGCGCGAAGCTGACGGCAAGAAGGCCACGTTTGATGGCGTCGAGAACGCCCGCGGGGTCAGCAGTGTCACCTATGCCGCCGCCGGTCCCGACAAGCTCGATGTCGAAATCGTCTTCAGTGATGGCAAGCCCACCGAGAAGTTCAGCATGCACCGCATCCGCGGTCGCGGCGACTGATCATGCATCTTGACGAAACCTGCATAAACCCGCGGCACATCGCTGCGGGTTTTTGCATGCACACGCAATCGCTGAAACCTGCGACAGCGCTGCTGCAACCAACTTGCGACACAAGGAAAGGGACCACCCATGCAAGCCGTCATGAATGCACAATCTGCCCCTGCTCTTCCCCGCGGTCGCGTGCTCGCTGCATGGATTCTGCAGGTCATCGCCGCCGCCATTCTGCTTCAAACGCTCTTCTTCAAGTTCACCGGCGCGCCCGAGTCCATCTACATCTTCTCCAAACTTGGTGTGGAGCCCTGGGGCCGCTACTTCGCAGGCACCAGCGAACTCATCGCCGCCGTCCTTCTGCTCATTCCTCGCACCACCATCTTCGGTGCGGCCATGGCCGTGGGCATCATGCTCGGCGCCATCGCCAGTCACTTGGGCCCGTTGGGCATCGTCGTGCAAAATGACAGCGGCCTGCTCTTCACGCTCGCACTCATCGTCTTCGGTGCAGCAGTGGGGGTCCTCGCCCTCCGCCAGCAGCAGGTGCGAGCCGCGATCAAAAACCCTCTCCGCTATCTGCTCAAGGGCTCATGATCGCACTCAATCTCGTCACGCTGTACCTTTCGCTCGGCGCGATCGTCGCGCTGGACCGTGTATCGCGAAGCCCGCTGAGGTCAGATGCGCCATCACCTCATCGCCAGCTTCACCGCTTGCCCAGTAGCACACTCAGCAGCGTGATATCCGCCGGCGTGATGCCTTCCAGCCGCGCCGCCTGCCCGTACGTATCAGGCCGAAACCGATGCAGCGCCTGCCGCGCCTCAGGCCGCAGGTGCTGAATTGCAAGATAATCAACCTGCGTCGGCAGCCGCTTGTGCTCCATCTCCGCGTGCCGCTTCACTTCAGCCTGCTGCCGCACGATGTACGCCGCATACCGCCGCTCCGCATGCACCGTGCGCCACACCGCTTCATCGAACTTCGCTGCAGGCAGCGCCGCCTTGAACTGCTCGAGTTCAAACGCCTGCCCGCGCAGCAACTTCTCCAGCGCGTGCCCGTTCACGCTCGTCGCATCCACCAGCGCATGCAGCGCCCGCGTCTGCTCACTGCGCCGCACAAACATCTCGCGTCGCCGCGCCCCCAGCGCCGTCGAACCCAGGAGCCCCGCATCAATCGCGCGCTGCGTCAGCCGCTCCGGCGCATTGTCCGCCCGCAGTAGCAGCCGATGCTCCGCCCGGCTCGTGAACATGCGATAAGGCTCCACAGGCGTCTTCGTGACGAGGTCATCCATCAACACGCCGATGTACGCCTGCTCGCGCCCCAGCACGAATTCGCTCTCGTGCTTCGCAAACTTTGCCGCATTCGCACCAGCCACCAGCCCCTGCGCCGCCGCCTCTTCATACCCGCTCGTGCCATTGATTTGCCCCGCAAGGAACAAACCCGTCACCAGCTTGCTGTGCCCCGTCACATGAATCTGGTGCGGCCGCACCATGTCATACTCCACCGCGTACCCGTAGCGATGAACCTCGGCCTTCTCACACCCCGGCATGCTCCGCACAATCACATCCTGCACATCCGCCGGCAAACTGCTGCTGATGCCGTTGCAATACACCCAGTCACTGCGCAAACTCTCAGGCTCCAGGAACACGCCATGACTATCCCGATCCGCGAATCGCATCACCTTGTCTTCGATACTCGGGCAATACCGCGGCCCCGCGCTCTCAATCTGCCCGTTGTACATCGGAGCCCGGTGCACATTCGCGCGAATGACCTCGTGCGATGCACCCGATGTCTGCGTCGTCCGGCATGAAACCTGCGGCAGCAGCGGAAACACGCGCTGCACAAAGCCGCCCTCGCGCCACGCATGCAGCCGCTCGTGCGCCAGCGTTTCGCCGCGTGCTTCATACTCCCGCGCCCACCACGTCACGCACGCCTGCGATGTCGCCAGTTCCGGCTGCGCCACGCTCGCGTCCGTCAAATCACTGAACGGAATCGGCGCATCGTCCGGCAACTGTTCGCCCAGTGCATGCCAATCAATCGTGTCCCGCTTCAGCCGTGGCGGCGTGCCCGTCTTCAGTCGCCCCAGTTCAAAGCCCAACTCACGCAGTGAATCGCTGATGCGATGCGCCGCCGCCTCTCCCGCGCGCCCGCCCGCCGTCTTGCTTTCACCCGTGTGCATCAGCCCCTTCATGAAGGTGCCCGTCGTCAGCACCACCGCCCGCGCATGCACCGTCACTTCACCATGCAAGGGTGACGCAATCACCGCACCTGCACACACCTTGCCATCCACCAGCAATCGCTCCACCGTGCCATGCACGATCGCGATCTCTTCCCGCGACGCAATCAGCATCTGCACCGCTTCCGCGTACGCATGCTTGTCGCACTGTGCCCGCGGCCCGTGTACCGCCGGACCCTTGCTCGTGTTGAGCATCTTGAACTGAATGCCCGTGGCGTCCGTCGCCAGCCCCATCAGCCCGCCCAGCGCGTCAATCTCGCGCACAAGCTGGCCCTTCGCCAGGCCCCCAATCGCCGGATTGCAGCTCATCACGCCGATCTTGCTCGGATCAATCGTCACCAGCCCCACGGTGCCCTTGCCGGGCAGCAGGTTCGCCGCCGCCCACGCAGCTTCCACGCCGGCATGACCGCCGCCAATGACCAGAACTTCAAACGAAAGTGCTTGCATAAGAGCCTATTTCAGAAGACCCGCAATCGTAGCGACCCGCGCGTTATCGCAGCTTGGTATACGGACCTTCGCTGTCAATTGCGAGAAGCGAGTTCATCTGTAAGGCCTGCTGAACCCCGTAGCAGCCCGCATTCGCTTCCCCGCGCTTGCAACTGACGGATTTCGTGTTCTAATTGCGATGTCGGCTTGCATTCACGCGAAGCGAGCCGCCCACGCGTCGGAATACGTAGAGGAACGGGAGACTTGAACATGAAGACTTGCACGCTGCTTGCCGCCATGACACTCGCCGCCGGTGGTTTCACCACGGTTGCCCAAGCCGACGTCATCGTCGACTGGAACCAGGAACTGCTCAGTGCCATCGCCGCGACCAACATGGCTCCGCCCAGGGCCGCCCGCGCCATGGCCATGGTGCACACCGCACAGTTCGAAGCAGTGAACAGCATCGATCGCAACTTCCGCAACTTCCAGCAGTACTTCAATTGCCCCACGGGCACAAGCAAAGAAGCCGCCGCCGCGCAGGCCGCCGCCGGTGTCATGCTTGATCTCTTCCCCACCCGCGCCGCGCAGATCAACGCACGCCTCACCTCGCACCTCAGCGGCATCTCCGAAGGCGTCGCCAAGGTCGACGGCATCACCCTGGGTGGCCAGGCCGCCAGCGCCATGCTCGCCAACCGCGCGACCGACAACAGCACCAACACCGTTTCCTTCACCAACGGCACGCAGCCCGGCCAGTGGCGCACCGTGCCGCTCAATGCGGCCCCCATCCTGCCGCACTGGGGCTCAGTGCGTCCCTTCGTTGTCGCCAGCTCGTCGCAGTTCGCAGCGCCCGCTGCTCCCATGCTCACCAGCGCTGAGTACGCCGCCGCGTACAACGAAGTGAAGGAATTGGGACGCGCCAACAGCGCCACCCGCACGCAGTATCAGACAGACACCGCATTCCTTTGGCGCGCCGGTGGCAACACCGTCACGCCCCCCGGGCAGTGGAATCAGATCGCCCAGCAGGTCGCTGCCGCTCGCAGCCTCAACATCGAAGAGAGCTCACGCATGTTCGCTCTCCTGGGTCTCGCCGTCGCAGACGCAGGCGTGACCTCATGGGAGACCAAGTACACCCAGCTCATCTGGCGTCCTGAAACCGGCATCCAACTCGGCGACACCGACGGCAACGCCGCCACAGCCGGCGACAGCGCCTGGACGCCTCTGCTCGCCACCCCCAATCACCCCAGTTACACCAGCGGTCACAGCACCTTCAGCAGTGCCGCAGCCGCCATTCTCCGCAACTTCATCGGTGGCGACAACTTCACCTTCACCGTCAGTGGCGATGGTCGCAGCCGCCAGTACACCAACTTCACCGACGCCATGAACGAAGCGGGCATGAGCCGCATCTACGGCGGCATCCACTGGCAGTTTGACAATCAGGCGGGCCTCGCTGCAGGTACGGGTATCGGCAACTGGGTCTTCGGTAACGCCCTTGCCGTGCCCACCCCCGGTGCGGTCGGCGCCCTCGCTGTCGCGGGCCTCTTTGCCGCCCGTCGCCGTCGCTGAGCCATAACACACCTCATGACAAAACCCGCGAGCCCTGCTCGCGGGTTTTTCGTTGCTTCTCTCGCATGTCACTCATTCAAACTCAACCGGCAGTTCATCCTGATTGCGCGCTGCAGGAATCGGCAGCGGCACAGGCTGCAACTGTCCAGCCAGAATCACCGGCACCAGCAGCGGCTGTCCCGCCGGCAGTCCCTCATCGTTCACAATCACCACATCACGCACCGGTCCGCCGCGACCAAAATCAAACTGTCGGTACGCCTGCCGAAAGCGCGGCGCGCCCTTGTACTTCACTTCGCGCTTGCCCAGAAACGCCGCGATCTCCGCAATCACATCCGCGCCGGGAGCGCCACCCTTCGCCAGTCGTGCAAAGCCCGCCGGACAACCCGCAAACAGCGGCACACCCGGCGCAGCCAGATACAGATCTCCCGCGAACCCAGTTGCCAGCAGCGCCGTGGCCATCTCCGCCGGATGCTCCGCGATCAGCGGAGCCTGCACCACCGTGAATTCCACACCGCCGTCCTTCGCTGCCGCCAGCGCGACCTTCGCATCCGTCATGAGTTCCACCAATCCTTCCGGCATCACTTCGCCGCGCCACGCATCGTTCAGTTGCGTCGCCAGTCCGCGTATCTGCACCGCCGCCAGGTCCACACCCGCCGCGCGTTCATCCGCCGGCAGTGCGTCAATCTCGCCCAGCGCGCACGTCACCGCCTGCAGGCCGATGATCGCCGCCACATGCCGCTTCACGCGCCCCGCATCGCCCTCATCCGGCAGCACGGTCGAAGCCTTCGCGAATTCCGTCCACTTGGCCAGCAGCACCGACCATGTCAGCACACGCTGCGAACTGTCGGCATCACTTTGCATGTCCAAGCGTAACCGTGCAAAGCCAACACCCCACCCCGGCCGCTTCCCTCCACGAAGCGACCACTGCCGACCGATGCCGACGCAGACCACTCGTATATGAAATTCGATGGCATTTTGAGAACTCCTTCGCAACTGCTTTCCCCGGCCCTGCGAATCACTCTCCTGACCGCTCGGCTCATTCTCGCCGCCGCGCCGGTGCCATCGCAGTGCTCTCGTTGAAAGGAATTGCGGATGAAACGCTCGCCGAGTCGTTCTTTCTTGTCCTGCGCCCAACGTCTGTCCGGTATCGCCATACTTGCAGGCGCAGCGGTCCAGCCAGTCATAGCCCAGTGCACCAAGACTTGGCTTCCGGGCGAGCCGGTCCGCGGCATCATCGGTGGCCCCAGCCTCGCGACCACGTGGGATCCCGACGGCCCCGGCCCCGCCGCCGAATTGCTTGTTCTCGCCGGTCGCATCCTGCACGCCGGCGATGCGCCCTCATGGGTCGTCACCACTTGGAACGGCGCCAGTTTCCAGCCCATAACTCCCGGCCCTCTCGGTGCATCGTCCGCATGCAACCCCGGCAGTCTCTGTGCCATCAGCGACATCAACGCCCTCACCGTCTTCCAGGGCGATCTTGTCATCGCGGGTCAGTTCTCCGTGGGCGAAGGTCTGAATGCTGAACTCAACATCGCCCGATGGACCGGCACGCAGTGGGAGGCTCTCGGCACCGGGCTCGCGCCCGAAGTCAATCGCGGTCTGCCCTTCCGCATCCTCTCACTGGGGCAATGGCAGAGCTCGCTCATCGCCGCATGCAGCGACGGCTCATACATCTTGAACAACGGTGTGTGGACACCATTCGGTCGCCGTCGCGTGGATGACGTCCGCGACTACATCACCTTCAACGGCGAACTCTTCCGTGCCGGCGCGTTGCCCGGCTCGTTCGTCTCGCAGGAAGCTGTCGAACGCTGGAACGGCACCGCGTGGGAAGGTGTCTGGGACACGTCACTCGTTGGTTTCGGCTACGACCTCTTCGTCTACAACAACCAGTTGCATGTTGTCGCCCGCAACTCCGCGGGCTCAAGCATCACGTCCGGCGTCTTTCGCTGGCTGGGCGGCAGCACGTGGGAGCAGGTCGGCCCTTCCATCAATGGAATCGCCGACAACGCTCAGATCTTTGGCAACGACATCATCGTCACTGGCCAGTTCGCAGGTGACGTTCTTGGCACCATCGCCACCAACATCATGCGCCTGGATGCGACCACGCAGACCTGGCAGCCACTCGGCCCGTCGCTTCCGCGCACGCAGTCTCCCGGCATCGCCGGTATCTTGAACGACACCGCCGTCTTTGACAACAGACTTTTCGTCGTCGGTGACTTCGCCCTTGCGGGCCAGACGCCCACGTCCAACATCATCTCGTGGGACGGCGTCGCGTGGGCTTCGCCTCTCGCCCGCGGCGGCACCGGCCCCGTGCGCGCCGTTGCCGTGGCCGATGGCAACACCTACATCGCCGGACGCTTCGGCGCCTTCGGAACGGGCGACGCGCTCAACGTCGCCGTGAACGATGGCACCGGCTGGCAACAGGCTGGCGACGGCTTCGTCCAGAACATCGACGACCTCGCCTCCTTCGGCGACACCGTCGCACTCGCATCCTCCAACGGCCTCAACGTGCGCGTCTTCTCGCTCGAAGACGGCGCATGGACGCAGCTCGGCGCCGACCTGCCCAACCCCACGGGCTTCATCCCCATCGGCTTCGTCCAGGAACTCAGCGACGGTCTCTACGCCAGCACGCTCGTCTCCAGCACGCCGCTCTACAAGTACGAGAACTTTGCCTGGAACGTCGCGGGTTTCTCCATCGGTCAGTTCGCATCGGTGTACGACGTCACGCGGTTCAACGGCCAACTTATCGTGGGTGGCAACTCGCTGATTGAGTCCAACGGCTCCGTCTTCGCCTCGTGCGTTGGTCTGGTCGATGCTTCCGGACAGATCAACGTGCTGGGCATCACCGAGGAAGGCCAGCCCCTGCTCTCGGGCATCGTGCAGGCTGTCGAGGTCTACAACGGCGAGCTCTATGCCGCTGGCTCGGAACTGCGTCTGCTGGGCAGCCTCAACTTCATCGGCGGCATCGCTCGCTGGACCGGCACGGACTGGGTTCCGGTCGCGGGCGGCGTGGGTGGTGTCACCGGTCCGGGATTCATCAGCGACATGCAGGTGATCGACAACGAACTCGTCGTCGCCGGCTTCTTCTCCACAGCTGGCAATGTGCCCGCGCGCAACATCGCCGCGTGGAACGGCTCCACCTGGCGCTCGCTGGGGCTGGGCATTGGCCAGCAGGTCGTCGGGCTGCAATTGGTGGGCGAGGCCGTCTCGTCACTCGCGGTGCGCGATGACACGCTCATCGCCGGCGGCTTCTTCGGCACCGCCGACGGCCGCCCCAGCGCGTTCGTCGCTGAGTGGGGCTGCGCTCCCGCCGGATGCGACACCATCGACTTCAATCGCAATGATGTCTTCCCCGAAGACCAAGACGTCATCGACTTCTTCAGCGTCCTTTCCGGCGCACCCTGCCCGTACGCCGAGCCCTGCGACATCGACTTCAACAACAATGACGTCTTCCCCGAGGATCAGGACGTGATTGACTTCTTCAGCGTGCTGGCGGGCGGACCCTGCTCCACCTGACGCCGCGGAACTTGCTGTGAACCCAACACGCCAGAGGGCCGGCGACGAAAGTCGTCGGCCTTCTGCTTTCCACGCATCGTTCCTACCCTCCCGCCCCATGATCGACCTCAAGGCCCTCCGCGAAAACCCCGCCCGCTTCGCCCTCGGCGCGAAAGCCAAGAACGTCCACGTTGACATCGAGAAGCTGCTGCAACTCGATGAGAAGAAGCGCGCCATCACCATGGAGCGAGAGAAACTCCGCGCGGAGCAGAATCGCCTCAGCAAGGAAGCCGGCCCCCAGATCGGCAAACTGCAAGGCGCATTGAAGGGCATGAGCGGCGACGCCCGCGCAGCCATCGAGAAGCAACTTGAAGACTTGAAGCAGGCCCCCGCCAAGATGAAGGGCGCCATTCAGGAACTCGAAGCCCAGGAACAGGCACTCGAGCCGCAGATTCTCGATCTGCTGCTGCAAGTGCCGCTGCCGCCCGATGCGGATGTGCCCGTGGGTAAGGGCAGTGACGACAACGTTGAGATCAAGCGCTGGAACCCTGCGCACTTCGACGTCAGCAAGTCCTTCGAAGCCAACAAGGGATTCAAGCCCAAGACCCACCTCGAGATCCTGCGAGATCTCAAACTCGCTGACTTCGAACGCGGCGTGAAACTCGCCGGCTCGCGCAGCTACGTCCTGACGGGCATGGGCATGCGCCTGCACCAGGCCGTGCTGCAATACGCCTTCAATTACATGATCGACAAGCACGGCTTCACGCCCATGAGCGTGCCGACGATCGTCCGCGAAGAAACCATGGTCGGCACCGGCTTCTTCCCCGCTGGCCGCGAACAGGCGTACCACGTTGAAGAAAGCAAGCGAGGAGGCGGTTACGACCTCTTTCTGACGGGCACCGGCGAAGTGGGCCTCATGGGCATTCACAGCGGCGAGATTCTCGACGAGTCCCAACTGCCCATTCGCTACGTCACCGTCTCGCCCTGTTACCGCCGTGAAGCCGGCGCAGCGGGCAAAGACACGGCGGGCCTTTACCGCATTCACCAGTTCGACAAGGTCGAACAAGTCGTCATCTGCAAAGCCGACGAAGCCGAGAGCCGCGCTTGGCACAAGAAGATGATCGGCTTTGTCGAAGAACTCCTGCAAAGCATGGAGATTCCTTACCGCCTCCTGCAGTGCTGCACGGGTGACCTGGGTGTGAAGAACGCCGACATGGTCGACATCGAAAGCTGGATGCCCAGCCGCGACGGCTACGGCGAAACGCACAGCGCGTCGCGCCTGTACGAGTTCCAGTGCCGCCGCCTCAACATGCGCTACCGCGCAGGTGGCGACGCCGGCAAGGGCGAAACCACATTCTGCCACAGCCTCAACAACACCGTGCTCGCCAGTCCGCGCTTCCTGATCCCGCTGCTGGAGATTCACCAGCAGAAGGACGGCAGCGTGAATGTCCCGAAGGTGCTGCGACCGTACATGGGCAACGTCGAAACGATCCGTTGATCACCCCCCGCCCCGGCTCCAGCAGCCGGGGCGTCGCTTTTTGCAAGAACACGTTCTGTCGCGCCCTCGTATCTTCCTGTCATGAAGCCCCACACCCCGCACACGCTCCTCTGCGAAACGTGCGGCTACCTCCTCGAAGGCCTCATCGACAATCCGGCGGACCGTGCGCCTCCCGGCAACTGCCCGGAGTGTGGCCGTGCCATCGCGCAGTCCATGCCCGCGCACCGTGAAGGCAGCGACTGGCAGAAGTTCCGCGCGCATGCGCACTTCCAGTGGCGTTACGCCTTCACGGCGTGGCTGCGCACAGCGTGGAGCGTGCTGCGCCACCCCAACCAGACGTTTGATCGCGTTCGCATCGAGCCGCGCTCCGGACGTGTGCTGCTGGCCATCAATCTGTTCATCGCTGGCGCGATTCTGGTTGATCCGTGGGTCGGCACGCTCATCGGCGATCCATCCCGGGGCGGGCATTCGCGTCACATCGTCGCGCAGCTCGCCCTGACTGCGGTCGTGTGGGTCGCGCTGGCCAGCGTCGCGGCGGCGCTGCTTTTCGCACTGACCGCGCTGGAAGTCATCGGCGTGCGCTTCATCTCGCGTCAGCGTGGCTGGCGTCTGACGCCGCAGGCCGCGTGGCAGATTGTCAGTCACGCCAGTTACGGCTGGATCATTTTCGCGACACTGCCCATGCTCGCGATGGCGCTGCTGTACAGCGTGCTGGTGCTGTTCAATGTCGCGCCCAACGGCACGTTCAGTCTCGCACCCGTTTATCCGGATCCCATCTCCTGGAACGCGGTGATTCAGGGCGGATTGCTTGTGGGTGGACTGGTTGCGGGGCTGTTTGTGTTCGAGTCATTGGTGTACATCGGCGTGCGGCGGTGCAAGTACGCGACGGCGCTGTGACGGAGGTAACCGAGCGGCATCGAATTGGTTGTCGAAACAACTACATGGAGACAGCCATGCCCCGAACCTATGTCAAGCCCGCTTCGCTCGCGCCCATTGTCGGCATTCACCATGTCACCGCCGTCGCGAGTGACCCGCAGCGCAACCTGGACTTCTACACCCAGACGCTCGGTCTGCGGTTTGTCAAACTCACGGTCAACTTTGATGATCCGGGCACGTATCACTTCTACTTCGGCAACGAGTCGGGTGAGCCGGGCACGGCGCTGACGTTCTTTCCGTGGCCGCATGTCAAACGTGGTGTGCAGGGCACGGGCAGCGTGATCGCGACGGCGTTCAACGCGCCCAAGGCCAGCAAGCAGTGGTGGAGTGATCGTCTTGCCGCCGCGAAGATCGCGGTGACGGCGTCGACGCGGTTTGGTGAAGATGTGCTCGCGTTCGAAGATCATGATGGCATGCGGCTGGAGATCGTGTTCCACGATGGTCCGGGCGCGAAGCCGTTTGCGACGCGCGACATTCCCGTCTCGCATGCGCTGCGCGGGTTTCACAGTGTGACGTTGTCGCTCGTGGATGCGAGCGAGACCGCCGCGTTGCTGCAAGGTGCGATGGGCTTCACTGCGGCGGGCGTGGAGAACGGTCGCCAGCGATATGTTGCCAGTGGCGATGCCTCCGCGTTTGCGCGCGTGGTGGATGTGCTCACGCCGAGGGGTGCGCCGGTCAGCAAGTTGGGCGCGGGTGTGGTACACCATGTGGCGTTCCGCACGCCAGATCTGGCAACGCACCAGAAGTGGCAGGAAGTCATCGCTGAGAACGATCTTCGCGTGACGCCGGTGATTGATCGTCAGTACTTTCAATCGATCTACTTCCGTGAGCCTGGTCATGTGCTGTTTGAGTTCGCGACGGATCAGCCGGGCTTTACGGCGGATGAGCCGCTGGCGGAGTTGGGCACGACGCTCAAGTTGCCGGCGCAGTATGAGAGCAAACGCGATGTGATTGTGCAGGCGACGCCGCGAATCAAGCTGCCGGGCGGGGGGACGGTCGGGGCGAGGTGAGCGAGAGCGAGTGGAAGGCAAAGAAGTACCGGGGCCGCTTTCGCGGCCTCGGTTCATTTTTGAGAACAAGCAGGCTTGTGATTTCCGCGTGCGTGGGATGATCGCCACGCTTTGGTTGCCCAAAGCGT
>VYMG01000316.1_pt1 | contig 13627 bp, 10 predicted proteins | sample 5115261 | NCBI WGS metagenome assembly VYMG01 (sample SAMN12291781, study PRJNA351875) | freshwater metagenome | isolation source: freshwater lake | place: USA: Michigan, Wintergreen Lake | collected 2013-08-08 | reverse complement strand
CTATTTGTGCCGTAAGTGTCTCCCTGTATAGATTTCAGCTACTTTTAGGCGTAGGCAGTCTCATCGAATTTTATTTTAAGTTAATTATTCGCATAACAATTACCGAAGAGCCCTTTTTCCTAGATTAAGAGATTGTTTCATCCGCTCATTATGCCCAATTATTAATGTCCCTATTTGATGAATAATACACCAATCTATTACTCTTTTGCTGGCTGTGTGGAGATAATTTTCTACTCGACAGTTTCGTTTATGGGTTAGGAATATCAATCTCTTAGATGAGGGTTGATTTCCTAAATCTACCCCAGCTATCTGTTGTTTATCTGTGGTTTCCGACCGTCTTTCATAGACTATTTCAATGACATAACAGCTACTTTTGGGGACAATTCTCACTTCAATTATTTCCCTTCGGGAAGTGGTCATTTTTAAGTCGCTCATAGACAAGTGACAAATTCCTTGTTTTAAAGGTTTTTTGTCAATTGATTCCTGAGAATATATTAGCAGGTTTCTTCCTTTAGTCTTGTCCTTATACCTAATAATTTTGGGTTTTCCTAAAAATTTTTCAGGCTGTTTTTTCCAAGCTTTAAAAGCGGCAAAATAACTAATCCAAGCCTGATCTAGTCTTCTGATTAAGCTGTTCGTAATTTAAATTGCTTGGGCCAGATATCTGCTTGCTCACTTTCGTGGGTAAAGCTAAATAATCTGAGGTTTTAGATACCAGATGATAGAGTTGATTAAAACTCAGTTTTTGGGAGTTTTCAAAGAAATATTGGCGATAGTGGTAGTTAGCTAGATTGAACAAATTTTTTGACAAGAAGGCATAATGGTCGATTTCTGACCATAAGGGATGGTTTTGGGCGATAATATGACGTTCAACTAGCTTCATGTCTTGATTATACCTGATAACGTTCTTAAAATCTATCGGGGGCAAAAGTTACTTATTTTAGTTATCTAGCTAGGGTTTGCTGAATAAATCTAAAAACCTTGTTGGATAAGGCTTTTAGACTTTTACTTTTTCCCTGAAAATTAGGTAATTGGCCACCTCAAAACCGGTAAAACCCCACACCCCACACCCCACACCCCACACCCTACCCCCACGGAAAAACTTTTTCAGCATACCCTAGCTACAGAAATGAGTAACTTGAAAAAGTTTTAGGTAGGTTTTTGGTTTCTGTGGTTAACCCCTGTAAAACTTTTTTGCCGAAAGTGACCGATCTGGGTAATAATTCTTTAATAAAGATTTGTAAACTTGAAAATGATTATCCCTTCGCAGTGCTAGAGATTTAATGAGACGACTAATTGCGATCGAAAAAGCTCTGCTCATCGGTCATATTGTATCGATGGCTTTTGGACTAGCCGGATTGTTGCTAGTTGTGCCCCATCCCGAATTTGTGGCCAATTTACCAGATTTTGGCAAAACCTTCTTTGCTTGGTCAATGGCTGGGGGGGGTGTGGTGTATATGGTTTTAGGAATGGCAGCGGTGGCTGTTTATGCCTATCGGACTCTAGGAGTGTGGCACTGGTTAGGATTCATGGTTCCCGCTATCAGTTTATCCCTTTGTAGCGAACTATTAGGAACCAGTACAGGCTTTCCTTTCGGTCATTATCGTTATCTTTCGGGCTTAGGTTACAAAATTGCGGGTTTAGTCCCCTTTACTATCCCCCTATCTTGGTTTTATCTCGGTTTTAGTGCCTATATTATCGCTCGTGTTGGTTTATCCACTCTTGCTTTACCCCAATGGCTACAAAATCTAGGAGCGATCGCGATCGGGGCGGTATTATTAACTTCATGGGATTTTGTCCTAGATCCGGCCATGAGTCAAACTACCATCCCCTTCTGGATTTGGGAACAACCGGGGGCCTTCTTTGGGATGCCCTATGAAAATTTTGCCGGTTGGTTTGGTACAGGCTGTGTTTTTATGACGGTAGCCACTTTAATCTGGCAAGCGCAACCGGTGAAACTGCCAAGTCAAGATTTAACCCTGCCTTTTGTGATGTATTTAGGTAATTTTGGCTTTGCTACGGTCATGAGTATCGGTGCTGGTATTTATCCGCCGATTTTCTTAGGATTACTCACCGGTATTCTGCCTTTAATCCTTCTCTATAATCGCGCCAAGGCTGTTGCTTCCCGACAAACAGTGCCGACAAGCGAAGTAACAACCCTAAAAATCCCCGTTGTTTCGGTGAGAGGAGCCAAATAAGTTGTTAACTGAGATCATTCTCGGTGCATTCTGCCTGGGGCTACTGCTGTCTCAGGCTGTTGCCTTTTTTATCCTTCTTTCCCGTCTGCTGAAAGGGGCGCGTCGTCGTCCTCCCCTGACTCCCCAACCTCCCACCCCGGAGATGTTAGGGACGGTAAGCGTGATTGTGCCGACGTTAAACGAAGTGGCCAGGATTGACGGTTGTTTACGGGGATTGACTCAACAGAGTTACGAAGTGCGAGAAATTCTGATTGTCGATAGCAATTCCCAAGATGGTACGCGGGAAAAAGTTAAAGAGATAGCGGCAAAAGACCCCCGCTTTCGCTTGAAAACCGATTATCCTTTACCCCCGGATTGGGTAGGTCGTCCCTGGGCGTTACACAATGGTTTTTTGTTTAGTTCCCCTGAAAGTGACTGGATTTTGGGCATTGATGCCGATACGCAACCCCAAGCTAATTTAGTGGCTAGTTTAGTGAAAGCTGCGATCGCAGAAGGTTATGATTTAGTTTCCCTGTCGCCGCAATTTATCCTCTCCTATCCGGGGGAATGGTGGTTACAGCCGGCTTTATTGATGACTTTGCTCTATCGTTTTGATTCCGCCGGGGTGCGAGAACAAGATCCCGAAAGAGTGATGGCCAATGGTCAATGTTTTCTCTGTCGGCGGTCAGTTTTAGCGGCTTTAGACGGTTATAGCGGGGCAAAAGGTTCTTTTTGCGATGATGTCACCCTCGCCCGTCTAGCGGCGACGAAAGGCTATCGGGTGGGATTTCTCGATGGGGCGAAGTTAATTAGGGTGCGGATGTACGAAGGACTCAAGGAAACTTGGCAGGAATGGGGCAGATCTCTGGATCTCAAAGATGCCTCCTATCAGGGGCAATTATGGGGAGATTTAGCTTTATTAGCTCTTACTCAGGGATTACCGATAATCATCACTCCCTTGCTTGTAACGGCTTTGAATTTCGGCTACGATTTCCTCAGTTTAAAAATTCTCCTCGCTTTAAATCTGCTGCTATTATTGATTCGTTTTGCCCTTTTATTGGCCGTCTCTCCTAGTTACTATCGCAGCGAAAAAGTCAATCTATCTTCGGGACTATTTTGGCTATCTCCCCTAGCGGATCCGCTGGCAGTTATCCGCATTTTTATCTCTGCTTTTACCCGTCCCCAAAGTTGGCGCGGTCGAGTGTATTAAAAATATGGCTCTCTTAGGTTTGGTGGGTAAAATGTATTCTAAGATACAGTCCTGCTGGCGAGGGAGTGGAAGGAACCACAAAGACACAGAGGACACAAAGATCGATCCTATGTAAGTTAAACTTATCACACAGAACCTAGAAGAGCCGATAAATTAGGCTTTTAGTCATCACCTAAAATCATGGCTTCGACTTCCTGTTTAGCTTTTTCTAGGTCGTCTTTCGCTTGTTGTTGGAGTTGTTTGGCTTGATTCCGAATGGCGGTGATATGCTCACTAATTTCGATTTGTTTTTCAAGTGGTGGCAGAGGAATTAAAATATTTTTTAACTCCTCTTGTGTAATAGCAGGATAATTGCCACCACTACTTCTTTGCTCCATTTGTTTTAAAGAAATTGATTGCCGAAGAGCATAAAACAGGAAATCTTTATTTAAATTTTTGTTTATAATTTGTCGAATGATTGCAAAGCCAGTAGATGCTATGAATAAATTGTCTCCTTGATCTATTTTGACAATAGCTCCTCTATTAGGACGGGTTGTAGAAATCAAAATATCACCACCTCTTACTATCATTCTTGCTCTACTTGGTGCATCTTCAATTTCAATCATACTAATATTTTGAATCTCACCAAGAGAAACATTTATTTCGCCAATTTCAATATAGGGAAATTTTTCAACAAAAATACTTTTTTGATCCCAAGCCTCATAAGAAAATTTAACAATGTGACCTAACTTATCATGTGATAATTTCTTGATTGTAGAAAATAAAAAAATATGTTCAGGTTTATAAAAACTAGGATCAAACCTATCGCCTGATACTTCGCTTAAATTACGGATAAAAATTCGGTTTTGAATAGTGTTTTCTTCGGGTTCTGGTAACTCAATCCCCAACTCCCCTAACAGATAATCATCAATACTATCTAGTAATTGCTGTGCTTCTAATTCTTTTTGTTTTTTAGCCGCATAAGCGTCATCCATTGCTAAAATAATTTTATTTTGTTTAGAAATAGAAAAATCAGGTATGAGAAAAGAGCCTACCTCCTCAAGATTTAAATTTGCTCTTGCAACTGGTCTTTTGATTCGATCAATTACTTTTTGACCGATTGGTGTAAGTAAAAAAGCTCTGACAAATTCTGGCTTAAGATTTTGTTTTAACCTAACAGCCGCAATCGCCTGATTAATATTAGCGTCTCTTGAATCTTGATAGATTCCTACTTTTCCTATAGTAGCTCCAACAATAGCGATCAAGAGATCATTTTTCTTAAGTTGTGAACCTTTCATAACCCCATTATGAATATCTGGCTTTATATAAAGTAATTCAGAAAAATTAATATTACCATTTTCTAAAAAGTCACCACTTCTTATAAAAGGTATCCCTACATTCATCTCACAATAAGCATCACCTCCACTTTTTGGAGTAATTCCAGAAAATATAGATAAACTTTGATGAGCTAATTTGGTACAGCCTATTTTTTGTAATTTATTTTCATTTTCTATGAATTTTGGCTCATAAAAATGTGGATCGAGCCTTCCTTCTAATTCTTGCAAATTAATCATAAAAATCTTATTTTTATCCACATTAAGACCTAAAAAAAAACTATCCTTCCCTGACTCTATTGACTCAATAAACCGCGCAAGCTCCTCACCAATAAAATCTAACTCATTATTATTAGTCGGTTTACCCGTTGCATCATAACCAATATCTTCAGCAATCGCCATAAAAATCGGATAATCTTGAATTACCTTTTGCTTTTCTTCCGCATACTGATCACTCAAAGACTCCTTTAATGCCTCAATTTGGTCATTATATTCCGCCGTAACCGACTTTTTCCACTCCTTATAAAGCTCCGAATCTGTCAACGCCTTACCAGACAAATTTTGAGCATTATCAAAACCTCGTAACTCCTTTAAATGCCGCTTCTTATTATTTTCAATCTTATCCAATAACTTTAAATAATCATTACTTTGCTTTATTTGATCCTGTAAAGCCAGTTTAGCCTGTTGAATACTTTCCGTTACTGCTTGCGAATGCTTCTTCAAAAATAAAACCGAACTTTTAACCCCCGCTCCCGTTGCCGAAAAAGCCGTCTGAGGCATGGAAACCACCGCCACAATGCGATATTTTTCCTCGATTCCATCCCTCACATACTGCAAACTTGAATTAGTCAAAATACTATCAGGAACCACCATCGCTAAATAGCCACCTTCCTTTAAAAAATTATGACATTGCTCAAGAAATAAAACTTCTGTGCTTTGACTGTCTCGCTCCGCTGTCCTACTTTTAGGATTTAACCAATCTGCCGCCTTCATCCCAAAGCCGTATTGGTACATATAAGCCTGTTCGGTTTGTTTAATAACCGAACCAAAAGGCGGATTAGTAATAATAAAATCAAAGCGATTATATGCAAAGCCTTTATTTTCTGTCCGTTTAATTAAATCTTCACTATCGCGTAAACCATCCGCTGCAATCACATTGGTATGACCATCATCATGGATAATCATATTCATTTTGGCAACCCGAGCAATCTGTTCATTAATTTCAATGCCAAACAAATTACTCTGAGCAAAATTATGCCAATGCTGATAATGTTTGTTATATTCTTTCAGATTCGTTTGATAATTGGGATAATATTCATTTGCCTCCTTACGAACCTTATCTAAGGCATGAAGCAGAAAACCACCGCTTCCACAAGAGGTATCTAAAACAAGAGAACTATGCTGGATTGGTAGCACATCTACAATAAACTTAACAATTTGTCGAGGTGTAAAATACTGCCCAAAATCTCCGCGGAAAAATGACCCCATAAACGTCTCAAAAGCGCGACCCTTACTATCTAAGTCTGTTTCACCTAAATTAATACTTTCCAAATAACCCACCACCGTCCGCAACTTCTCTGGACTTAAGCGAATATCATCCTTAAAAACTTCTGCATCTGCTCGACGACCTTCTTGATATAAAGCCTGAATGCGCTCACTTAATTCCCTATTTTCCCGTTGTTTTCTTTCCTCGTCTTTTTCATTAGCTTTAGGAGCAACACTAAAGATCTGAAAATCGTAGGGTTCCCCTGACTTGCGAGCTTTCTTTTCATCCCAAATTTTACAAAAAATTAGCTTATCTAACTCGTCAAAAGCCTCAGAGGGATTCAACTCTCCCCCTCCCCATAACGATTGATGAGCCTGCTTAAAACGACGGGTTAACTCATCCTCTGTAACGACTGTTAACTCAAATAACTTTTGTCCATTAGAAATACCACCACCTTTAGCATATTTAAAACGCGCTAATGTTTCCACTCCCGCTTGTGGAATATCAGTGATAGTAATTCTTTCCTTTGGCTTTTCTGTTGGTACTTGATAATATTCATCTTTAATACCGGAAGTTATCCAAACATATTTCGCTCCTTCCGCCACCGCATAACTAAAACCCTGCTCCACTGCCTGAGTAAATTCTAATTCTGAAACCTCTTGTTTTTTACATTCAACAACGATATGAGGCGATTTCTGCTCATCATCATTATAAACAATAATATCCGCTTCTTTGGTCGTTGATCCCATTACTACAGGAACAAATAACCGAATCCGCTTTTGAGCATAACCGTAGGTCAAAATTAATTTTAAAAAAGTCTCAGCTTGTACCTGTTCTTCAGGATTGCTATAATTTCGCTTTTTATTTTGATTAATATATGTAATATATTTCTGCTCATCATCTAACTTAATTAAGCCTTTTTTGATTCCTTCTTGAATTAAACTCATAAGCGTCTGATGGCTGATTCATTTACTGAGATAAATATCAGGTGTATTAGGCTGCCCTAACACACCCAGAAAAGATTTTAGGGAAAATTAACCGACTACACAGAGAATATCCGATGCGTGAGTAGCGGTATTCACTTTGTCATCCACATGGCTAATTTTGCCTTCTCCATCGATGATATAGGTGACGCGCTTAGAATAACCACCCCCATCGACATCATAAGCTTTGGTGATAGCACCATCGGTATCTACTAGCAATTGGAAGGGTAGGCCGTATTTTTCTTTAAATTGTGCATGGGAACCTTGGTCATCCATGCTCACCCCGAAGACTACTATTTCCTTGTCTTGGTATTCTTGGTAGTTATCCCGGAAGCTTTGCGCTTCTTTGGTGCAACCGGGGGTATCATCTTTGGGATAGAAGTATAAAACTACGACTTTACCTTGAAAATCCGACAGGGAAACGGTTTTTCCAGTATCGTCGGTGGTGTTAAAGTTCGGTGCGATTGTTCCAACGGTTAAAGCCATAACTCCGATTCCTTTACAAAAGTTAATCTATATCGATCATAAGGGATGAGGGTCACAAACAGGGAGAGGGGAGAGGGGAGAAGAAGTCAGAGCATTTGTACTAAAATTTCCCATCAGTTTAAATGCAGTACAGCTGAGAAGACGAACAACAAACCTCCAGAATTTGTCCTAGGATAATATTTGTCAGCTAAGAGGGGGATAATATGAGGCCATTCTGGTTAAAAGTGAGAACTTTTGGGCAAAATATCTTAATCGGTTTGGGTTTAGTGCTATTAATCGGTTTTTATCACAGTATCATGGCCAAATCTGCCTCATTGATGATTGTTTATCCTCCCGATAATCATCAAACCACGGCCTCTAGAATCTTTTTTATTGGCTCTGCTCCTCCATCGGGTCAAGTTTTGCTCAATAATCAACCGATTCAACGCAGTGCTAAAGGATATTTTGCCCCTAGTTTTCCCCTACAAGTTGGCGAAAATAATTTCACTATTCGCTATCAAAACCAAACTATTAATCGCCAAATAATTCGTCGAGATACTCAGGCAGTTATTCCCCAAGAATTAGCTTTTGCTGATAACTCTCTCAGTCCTTCTGTCAATAAGACGCGGTTAGTGGGGGAATGGATTTGTTTTAGTGCGATTGCTACCCCCCAAGCACAGGTTTCTGTGCAGTTAGGAGATAAAATCCTACCTCTTTTACCCCAACCTCAAACCACAAAACTGCCTAGTAATGCCGCAGTTTTAACTAATCTCAATCAAGCGAATTCCGAGGATAAAACTGGTTACTATCGAGGTTGTCAACAGTTTCAGCAAGAGGCTAACTTAGGAAAACCTATTTTTACAGCACAATTAAATAATCGATCGATTAGCCAACAAAGTCAAGGAGAAATTAACATTATTAGCGATCAAAATTTACCCGTGATTGAAATTATAGTTGCGGAAGGGGTAGCGCGTACGGGGCCGGGTAGTGATTATTCCCGCTTAACTCCTTTACCCCAAGGCACAAAAGCGAGAGTGACTGGGAAAGAAGGGGATTGGTTACGGTTAGATTATGGTGGTTGGATTTTAGAGCGAGAAACCCGTTTAATAGTTAATGAGGTCTTGGATAATGCTAATATTCGCGGTCTCTCTTCTCGAAGTATCAATCAAGCAACGGAAATTATTTTTCCCCTCTCCCATCCTGTACCCATCGCCGTGAGACAAGAGGATGATAAATTTATTTTGACTCTTTATAATACCATTGCCCAAACCGATACAATTTTTCTGGTGGATAATCCTTTGGTCAGACGTTTAGATTGGCGACAAATTAACCCGACCACGATAGAATACACTTTTAATCTGAACCAAAAACAACAGTGGGGTTATAGTCTTCGTTACCAGGGGACAAATTTAATCTTAACCCTGCGTCATCCTCCGGGAAAAAGTGCTAATTTACAGGGCAAAGTTATTTTATTAGATCCTGGACACGGAGGTAAAGAAACCGGTGCAGTCGGTCCGACGGGTTACACAGAAAAAGAGATTAATTTGCTTATGTCTAAATTAATTAAACGGGAGTTAGAAAAATTGGGGGCAACAGTTTATTTAACCAGAGAAACGGACATCGACTTATCCCTACCGGCACGAGTAGAGATGATTAATAATCTGCAACCAACCCTAGCGCTATCGGTTCACTATAATGCTTTACCCGATGATGGAGATGCCTTAAATACTCAAGGAATTGGCATATTTTGGTATCATCCCCAGGCAGCGGATTTATCGGTTTTTCTCCACGATTATTTAACCAAAAATCTTAACCGTCCTTCCTATGGAGTATTTTGGAATAATTTAGCTTTAACTCGTCCCTATAGTAGGCCTTCATTGTTATTAGAGTTAGGATTTATGAGTAATCCTCAAGAATTTGAATGGATTACCGATACTGAGGCACAAAAACAATTAGCGCAAGTTTTAGCCGCCGGAATTAGCCAATGGTTTCAACAATCTGGGGTAATTGCTTCCAGTTAAGATTTAATGGCAATCCGAGGGAGATAAGCTTAAATCTTTGTGAAAAATCAAGCCCTAGCTGGAAAGCCAGTGATAGGATTTTCTGGAGTTTTTATCTTAGTCTGAGGAAATTAAATCAAGTTCATGGAAAAAATGTTACCAGTGAACAGCCATCGGACAAAATAACTGCTAGATTACAAGGTATAGTCCATCACTCCCTAGTAGATATTCAAACAGCGATCGCTCTGTGAGAAAAATCTCTGGATTAGCCAACAACTGAAGATAGTTTACCTGAAAATTTCCCAACAATTCACGCCCTTATAGACAACTTGCTCGCAGCCCCCCTTATTAAGGGGGGATTAAGGGGGGATCAAAACCACCTTATTAAGGGGGGATTAAGGGGGGATCAAAACCACCTTATTAAGGGGGGATTAAGGGGGGATCAATCGCTCACCTCAAGGTTGGGGTGGCCCAATTAAATCCCACTCCTGTTATTATTCTTCTCTACCTATGACTAACTCTTTATATATCAGCACGACGGCAACGGGAAGCGGTAAAGCGTTAGTAGCTTTAGGAATTATTGACTTAATTCTCCGCAAAACTAATAAAGTTGCCTTTTTCCAGCCAATTGTTCTCGACTGTTCCGAAGGTCATCGGGACGAAGACATTGACTTAATCCTCAATTATTTTAAATTAGAACAAACCTACGAAGAAGCCTTCGGTTTATGTTACGAAGAAGTTAAGGATTTATTGGTACAACAAAAATTTGATGAAATCATCGAAAGAATTATCAAAAAGTTTAAAAATTTAGAAAAAAAATATGATTTTATCCTCTGTGAAGGTTCCGATTATCTGCAAGAAAATTCCGCCTTTGAATTTGAACTAAATACAGAAATCGCCAAAAATCTCGGTCATCCCATCTTAATATTAGGTAATGCCCACCATCGCAGTATCGAAGATGCCCTTAGTCCGATCCTGATTTCCTGCGACACCTACCAAGATAAAGGTTGTACGGTGATTGGGATTATTATCAATCAAGCAGAAGAGGAAAAAATAGACGAATTACGGAAAAGCCTGACTAGAATTTTTCCCCCCCAAGAATATGCCCTAGGAGTGATTCCCCACAATGCTAAACTTAGCAGCCCGCGAGTGGCAGAAATCGCCCAACAATTAGAGGCAAAAGTTCTCTACGGACAGCAGAGATTAGATAGTTTAGCTAGTAACTTTCTGGTGGTGGCCATGCAGATGCAAAATGCCCTAGAGCGGATAAAGGAAGATAGTTTAATTATCACCCCTTGGGATCGCGGCGATGTGATTATCGGGATGTTACAGGCCCACCAATCGGCCAATTATCCCCAATTAGCTGGTATAGTCTTAACAGCAGGTCATAGTCTCAATCCTTCGATCGCCCGTTTAATTGAAGGTTTGCCCGATCCCTTACCGATTCTCTCCGTCACCACCGATACCTACACCACGGCCGAACGCATCCATCAAGTGCGGACTACCCTGACCTCGACGGACTACGATAAAATTAACCTCAGTCTGCAGCTTTTTCACAATAACATCAATCTCGATCGCCTAGAAGCGCAAATTCGCACTTTGCGGACCCAGGGGATTACCCCGAAGATGTTCACCTATAATCTCGTACAACAGGCCAAAGCGCAAAAACGTCACATCGTTTTGGCCGAGGGGACTGAACCGCGCATCCTCCAGGCAGCCACAGTTTTAATCGAACAGGATATCGTCGATTTAACCCTCTTGGGACAACCGGACGAGATCGCAATGGTGATTAAAAAACATGGTATCACTCTCGATCTCGATCGCCTGCAAATTATTCACCCCGTGGCTAGTCCCCATTTTGAAAGCTATGTGCAGACCCTCTACGAAGCGAGAAAAGCCAAGGGAATGAATCTGGATCTGGCCCGGGATTACGCTCAGGATGTCTCCTATTTTGCCACTTTAATGGTGTATCAAGGCGATGCTGATGGTATGGTATCGGGGGCAGTGCATACAACTCAACACACAATTCGGCCTGCACTCCAGATTATCAAAACTAAGCCCGATTGTGCGATCGTCTCCTCGGTCTTTTTTATGTGTTTAGAGGATCGAGTCTTGGTCTATGGGGATTGTGCGGTGAATCCCGACCCCAGTGCCGAGGAATTAGCCGAAATCGCCCTATCTTCTGCCGAAACCGCCCAAAAATTCGGAATTGAGCCGCGAATCGCCCTGCTTTCCTATTCTTCGGGTCAATCGGGCCAGGGAGAAGACGTGGAAAAAGTACGACAAGCGACCAAAATCGCTAGGGAAAAACGCCCCGATTTGAAGCTAGAAGGGCCAATTCAGTACGATGCGGCGGTAGATAAGGAAGTAGCCGCCCAAAAAATGCCGGGGTCAGAGGTGGCGGGCCAAGCGACGGTGTTTATTTTTCCTGACCTGAATACAGGTAATAATACTTATAAAGCCGTGCAGCGGGAAACGAAAGCTTTAGCCATTGGTCCAATCCTACAGGGATTAAAAAAACCCGTCAATGATCTCAGTCGCGGTTGTACCGTTCCCGATATTATCAATACGGTGGTAATCACGGCCATTCAATCCCAATCTTTTTGAGTTATCAGTTAGAAAACGGGTTTCTTTGAGAAACCCGTTTTCTAGACTTACATAGATAAAACCCTATAGAATCGATGAAAACAGCGATACTTGACAAAATCGGGGGGGGGGGTGATAAGCTTTTTGGTAAAATTTACTAAAAATTGCTAATGAATACTAGTGGACTGTTTCAACTAAAATAGGGCAATAGATTTCGGCTTAAAGTCTTAGATTATAAAATTTATAGCATTTTTCTAATACACCAAATTAGCTGAAACAGTCCACTAGAACCACCTTCAAATCCCTCTCTGGTGTCGGTGTTGTCTTTGCTGGTACAGTTGGCGTGATCGCTAGAATTACCACTCTGCCCGTCCGCTCCTGTTCCTTAAAGCCTTTCTCAGATTTTCTTGGTACAACAATCGGCATGGCCACTGCTGTCACTCTCGGAACAGTAATTAGCTTGCCCGCACAGGCAACCACTCTATTTAGCCAGACGAATATCGTCACCAACCCCGGCGCAGGATTCAACGGCTCAGATGTCAGTCAAGCCTCTGCTACTGTGAATGTGGCGGGGCAGAATGCAACCGGTGGTTTCCGCTTGGCACAAAGCTTTACCATTTCTAATGCAGGACTGTGGGCGATCGATACGGTATCGGTGATGGCTTACATGACATCAACTTATGGGTTTCCCCCCACTTCACCTTTTACTGGCATCTCAGTTAATATTTGGGACAATGCCCCCGGTCTTGCCGGGAGTAATATCCTGGGTTCGTCCACAACTCTGCTATCTACTAACTGGACTGGCGTTTACCGCACTTTCAATGGCGTGTTAAACAATGCCCAACGCCCGGTGTTGAACATTGCCGCCAATTTCAGTGGTTCTGGTCTTACTCTCGCACCAGGAACTTACTGGGCAGACTACCAACTAACGGGGCTGTCACCGACAGGCGGTACAGCTGGTTTTACTCCTTTTCTAATGACAACTTCAGGAGGAAATCGTGTAACTCTAACTGGAAATGCACGGCAGTTTAACACCACGGCTGCCCCAAATGCTTGGATTACCATCAGCACTGGTACTCCGGCTCAAGGGGTTTCTTTTCCCTTAACCGTAACAGGACAGAAAGTTCCTGAACCTAGTACCGTTTTGGCGTTGGGACTGTTAGGCTTGGGTGCATTGGTTCTTAAAGCCAAAGCCAGACAGTGATAAGGCTTAATTGCCATAGAAAAAGGGTTTCTTGAAGAAACCCTTTTTCTGGAGCTTGTTATGCTTATTTCCTCCCGACCGGGCCGAAGCTAGGGTTGATTCATTTAAATTAAGTACAGCGGATTTTGAGTCAATAAATTTGACTGAAGATTCTCAAGTTTATCTTTCTCTAACCAAAACGGTTAGTCACAATAACTAATCTT